>ERZ1673743.211-NODE-211-length-102065-cov-20.811734_pt1 | contig 102065 bp, 77 predicted proteins | sample MGYA00580197_ERZ1673743 | MGnify/ENA primary metagenome ERZ1673743 (study PRJEB41218, sample SAMN15661795) | gut metagenome | host: Homo sapiens | place: Canada: London | collected 2015-08-20/2019-03-30 | study: EMG produced TPA metagenomics assembly of...
GTGTCCTTTGGATTAACTGAAAATCTAAGGTTCTTATCCCGAACTCGCGTTATTATCTCGCCCGCCACGGTTGCTTTATCTGCAACCTCGACGGCAGCGACGTGCGTCCGCTGGGTTACCTCCACGGAGCCCGCTGGATCAACAACGACGCTGTCGTAGGTTTTGAAGACTACGACGACGGCTCGGTAGTGACCGCTTCCTCGATCGTAGCCTCCGACCTCCAGGGCACCCGCCAGACCCTGACCGATGACTCGGTGATCGCTCTCAATCCGACGGTGAGCGCCGACGGCTCGCGCATCGCCTTCGCTACCGCCGCAGGCGAACTTTATGTAATCAATCTTAAATAACCCACACACTATCGCAATGAAATCAAACAAATTAGTAACGGCGTTAGTGCTTATGGGCCTCGCCGGCACAGCTTTCGCGGCCAAGACACCCGAAGAGCTGCGCATCTACATCAATCCCGGCCACGGATCCTGGACCGGCAACGACCGCGCCCTGCAGGTGATCGGCAAGCCGGAATATTCGGCCACCAACACCGATACGACTGGCTTCTTCGAGTCGAACACCAACCTGATCAAGGGCTTCGGCGTGCTCGAGGCTCTTATCGAGATGGGTATGCCGTTCGACCGCACCCTCAACCAGACCGGCGAACGCTGGGAAATCGGCGCCGCCCTGGATCTGTCGCAGAACATCGTCATGAGCCGCGTCAAGAACGGCCCGTACGAAGCCAACAATACCACTTCGAGCCCGAATTATCAGCTCTACAACCGCTCGCTGGCTGAAGTCGCCCGCGAAGTCGACGACAACGAGTTCGACCAGTTCATCTCGATCCACTCGAACGCAGCAACCGAAGGCTCGACGGTCAACTATCATCTGTTCATGTACCGCGGCCGCAACGGCAAGGAAAATGTCTACGTGCCCGGCTCATGGGAGATGTCCGAAGCAGCCGCCAAGTACTCCTTCGCCAATCCTCACGCCGCATGGTCGGTTAAGAGCGTCTACATCAACGGCGACATCGACTTCATGGGCGGCAAAGACTATGTGCCCACCCCCAACGACCGCGGCTATCTCGGCTACCTGGGCGTGATGAAGCACAACGTGCCCGGCTATCTGGTCGAAGGTTACTTCCACACATACCAGCCCGCACGTCACCGCGGCATGAACTTCGACGTCGACTTCGTCGAAGGCATCCAGTATGCCCGCGGCGTGGCCGAATACTGGGAATTCGACAACCGCGGTACTACCGGTGAGATCTACGGCATCGTGCGCGACCTGCACGAGCGCTTCCGCCACAAGCTCTACAATCCCAATCCCGGCACCGATGACCTCTACAAGCCCCTCAACGGCGCCACCGCCGTCCTCTACAAGGGCACCGAGAAGATCGCCGAATACACCACCGACGAATTCTACAACGGCGCGTTCGTGTTCAAGGGCCTCCAGCCCGGCACCTACACCGTGGAGCTCTCGCATCCCGACTACAAGGCCATTGACCCCATCGAAGTCGAGGTGAAGGCGGGCGTCACCGCCTATCCGAAGGCTTTCATGGAGGCCGTCAACTATGAGGCCCCGAAGGAAACGTTCGCCAACTATCCTGACCCGTACGCCGGCAACGGAGCCGTCGCTCCAGCGGGCGAGTATGTCGTAAAGAGCGAATACGTCGACGAGGCCATTCCGGCTCTCGACGGTCTTATTGTCCGCCGTGCCATCGTCCGCGGCGGCAAGATGTACATCCTTGCCTTTGACAAGCCCATGACGTTTGCCGCCTCAATTCCCGCCGACGAGCAGGTGAAGGCTACCGTACTGGTCTATGACCTGGCCAAGAAGGAAGTCGTGGCCACCGTATCGACCGAGGGCGCCGAAGGCTCAATCGCAGCCATCAGCGACATCCAGGTGACCGCCGACGGCGTGCTGCTGGCCTGCAACGCCACCAAGAACCAGAACTCTTCGAGTGAAATCCAGGACGGCGACGCCGGCCGAGGCACATTCTACATCTACAAGTGGGCCAACGACGAGACAGGTCTGCCCGCAGGCAACCCCGAAAAGTGGATGTCGACCCAGAGCGCCGGCCTGTGGTACCGCGCATATCCCTCACGCTTCGCTTTCTCGGGCACATCGACCGACGGCGTGGCCGTGGCTCTCATGCCTACCATCACGGCTCCCAACCACGACATTCGGTCCGCTACATTCCGCGTGATCGACGGCGAGCTCCAGGCTCCCGTGGATAATCAGACGGCTGCCCCGCGTGTGGCTCTCGGCCAGTGCGACGCCTCGATGAATATCCTCGCCTCGCCTTTCGACAACGACTTCGCACTTCTCGTTGACCCTGTCAAGGGCGTGTACGAATGGAATATGGGCGGCCACCTGCAGGATGCTCCTGTAGCAGGCGACCTGCTCAAGGGCATCGACGGCCGCTCGGGCATCTTCAAGTATGCCGGCGCGTCGTACATCGTCTCGCCCGTGAGCGACGGTACCAACGTCACCGGTCTGCAGCTCCTCAACCTGGGCAATGACTTCCAGGGCGTCAGCACGGCCACAATCAAGATGGACGGCGAATTCGCTCCCGTGGAAACAGCTCAGGCTGCCGCAGGCGCCGAAGTCGAGGTTGTCCGCGACGAAGTCAGCGGCAACGTCACCTCAGGCTGGATCAACTTCTACCTGCTGCGCGGCGGCAAGATCACCAAGCTTACCACCAAGAACGTCGAGCAGCCCGTAGCACAGCGCGAATATGCCTACGGCCTCACCGCCGACGAGAAGCAGGACCTCTATGAGGTTACCTTCAGCGTCACCGGCGACGCTCCCGCCGCCGACATCGTCCTGACTCCCGCCGAGGGCGAAGGCGAAGTGATCACGATCCCCGTCGGTGCAGTCGTCAAGGGTGAGAACACTGTCAACGTCACCAAGTCCGAACTTCTGTCCGGCGTGAAGTATTCGTGGGCAGTCAAGGTTACGTCCAACAGCATCTCGCATGCAGGCGTAGTCAAGAAGGAGAACAGCGGCCTGACCGTACGCGGCGGTGTCATTACCATCACTGATCCCGAGCAGCCTTCGTTCGGCTACACCGCCGTAGGCCACGGCAACAACCAGGGCATTGACATCTACAATCCCGCAGGCGAAAAGGTGGGCGACCGCCTCTTCAAGGGCCACAAGATGTTCGGCGGCGAAAACGGCTCCAATGGTAAAGCCAACCAGTCGAATCCCTTCCGCGGCCGCGAACGCCAGGGCAAGGCTGTCTTCTCGACATGGGGCGACGCCGGCTACGGCATCGTTGCAATTGACCCGATCGACCCGACAGCCGAACCCTTCTCGCTCTTCGCAGGTGAGAAGCAGGGTGGCGGCCACTTCCTCTACAATGGCGCCAACCTCGGCGGCGGCAACGCAGGCTTCGCATTCGTCAATCCCGATGACGATACCTATGTGATCGCATTCTCCGAAGACCACGAAGGCCTCAACGGCAAGGGTGATACCGAGAACTCGCTCGTCCGCTACCACATCGGCACCGGCTGGGAGATCAACGAGGCACCCACCGTGCTGGGCTTCAAGAATCTGCTCGCCAACACGAACGTCGACCTCTGCGCCTGGGGCGACGGTGTCTTCGCCGCACAGATCCGTGAGCTCGGCAGCAACCAGGCCGGCTGCCCGGCATTCGCCTTCATCGCCGACGTCACAACTGAACCCTCCGTCGCATTGACCTCAGCCGACGAAAGCATTGCCGAATCCGTAGGCCACAGCTCCTCCGGTATCGCCCTGAGCGTCGACGGTTCGACCCTCGCTGTATCTTACCGCAGCGGCATCGGCATCTACTCAGTGAAGTGGACTGATGGCAAGCCCGCTCTGACCTTCCGCTACAGCATCCCTGTAGAGAGCCACATCTGGGCTAACCTCGAATTCGACTACGCCGGCAACCTCCACGCCTATCTGCGTGAGCAGGGCTACCGCGAATACGCCCTCACCGGCGCATCGCCCGTGGTTACCACCCCGGCTCCCGCAGCCAGCTTCATGGCCGGCGAATCGTCAGTCGAGGAAATCGACGCTGCCGACGCAGCCGCCGACACCGACGCCGTATATTACAACCTTCAGGGTATCCGCGTAGCTGCCGGCAGTCTCACCCCTGGCATCTACGTACGCGTAAGCGGCACCGCCACCGCCAAGGTGATCGTCCGCTGATCCGCATCATAGCCTGATACCCCGCGGGGCCGACTCATCCGAGCCGGCCCCGCTTTCTGTCAGCCCCGCGCCCCGGGGGGCTCATTTTTTAAACCAAAAGGAGGGAATCGCGTTTTTTTATTACCGCGGAAATTTGTAACTTTGCGGAAACATTTAAATTTAAATGGAAAAGATTCAAGTAAATATTAAAGACGTTTTGTCGACGGTGTCTCAAAACGCCATTGACGCCCTCTCCGGAGAGGCGAACGACGGCCTGCGCAAGATTCAGGACGGCAGTGGTTTAGGTAACGATTTCTTAGGCTGGGTCAAGCTTCCCACCGACACTACCGAGGCACTTCTCGACGACATCGTGGCTACGGCGGCCTCGCTGCGTCGCGACTGCGACGTGGTGGTCTGCATCGGCATCGGCGGCAGCTACCTGGGCGCCAAGGCCGTGATCTCGGCCCTCGGCAACTCGTTAGGTCTGACAGAAAAAGGCAATCCCGAAGTGCTCTTCGCCGGCCAGAACATCGGCGAGGACTATCTCTATGACCTGCAGCAGTATCTGCAGGGCAAGCGTTTCGGCATCATCGTGATATCCAAGAGCGGCACCACCACCGAGCCCGCCATCGCATTCCGCCTGCTCAAGGAGCAGCTCGAGGCCCAGGTAGGCCGCCAGGCAGCCGGCAAGCTCATCGTGGCCATCACCGACGCCAAGCGCGGCGCCCTGCGCACGCTGGCCGACACCGAGGGCTACAAGACCTTCGTGATCGCCGACAACGTCGGCGGCCGCTTCTCGGTTCTGACACCGGTAGGACTGCTGCCCATCGCAGTGGCCGGTTACGACATCAAGGCGCTCGTCGAAGGCGCACGCCAGATGGAAAAAGGCACGCTCGACGGCTCTGACCGCTCGGCCATCACCTACGCCATGACCCGCAATGCCCTGTACCGCGCCGGCAAGAAGATCGAGATCCTGGTCAACTTCAACCCGCGTCTGCACTTCTTCGGCGAGTGGTGGAAACAGCTCTACGGCGAGAGCGAGGGCAAGGACCACAAGGGCATCTTCCCCGCAGCTGTCGACGACACCACCGACCTGCATTCGATGGGCCAGTGGATCCAGGAGGGCGAGCGCTCGATATTCGAGACCGTCATCTCCGTGGCCGCGCCCGACCACAAGGTGGTCATCCCCACCGACGCCGACAACCTCGACGGCCTCAACTACATCGCCGGCAAGCGCGTCGACGAAGTCAACAAGATGGCCGAGCTCGGCACCCGCATCGCCCATGTCGACGGCGGCGTGCCCAACATGCTCGTCACCCTGCCGGCCATCAGGGAGGTTTACCTCGGCCAGCTAATCTACTTCTTCGAGGCTGCCTGCGGTATCAGCGGCTACATCCTCGGCGTGAACCCGTTCAACCAGCCCGGCGTCGAGGCCTACAAGCGCAATATGTTCGCGCTGCTCGAGAAGCCCGGCTACGAGAAGGAAACCGCCGCAATAAAGTCACGCATTTGACCGCCGGCAACATAGAATTACCGCGGAAGCCCGGGCCTATAGGCGTATTCGACTCGGGCTTCGGCGGTCTTACTATCCTTGGCGCGCTGCGGGAGCGCCTGCCGCAGTACGACTATCTGTACCTTGGCGACAACTCGCGCGCCCCCTACGGCACGCGGTCGTTCGCCGAAGTTTACCGCTACACGCTTGAGGCCGTCCGCGCCCTCTTCGCCCGCGGCTGCCATCTGGTCATCCTGGCCTGCAACACGGCCTCGGCCAAGGCGCTGCGCTCGATACAGCAGCGCGACCTGCCGGCCATCGACCCTTCGCGGCGCGTGCTCGGCGTCATCCGCCCCACGGCCGAGGCTCTGGGCGGCCTGACCCGCTCGGGCCACATCGGCGTGCTCGGCACTCCCGCCACCGTGACATCGGGCTCCTACGATATCGAGATCGCCAATCTCCACCCCGACTATGCGGTCACGAGTCACGCATGCCCGATGTGGGTGCCCCTGGTCGAGTACGGCGAAGCCGCATCCGACGGCGCCGATTTCTTTGTGGCCAAGGATATCGACACCCTGCTCGCCGCCGATCCGCTGATCGACACCGTGGTGCTCGGCTGCACGCACTATCCGCTGCTGCTGCCGAAGATACAGGCCTGCTGTGCTCCGCGCGGCATCCGCGTCGTCGTTCAGGGCGACATCGTGGCCGAATCGCTGGCCGACTACCTGCGCCGCCATCCCGACATGGACGACCGCCTCACCCGCGGCGGCTCCGTCGATTATCTCACAACCGGCGACCCGGACGCATTCGACCGGCTCGCGGCCGTATTCACCGGACAGCCGGTCAGAAGCACACACATATGAGCACGAAGCCAGGCCGCCTGTATCTCTTCCCCGTTCCCATGGGCGACACGCCCGTGGCCGACGTCGTGCCGGCCCGCAATATCGAGCTGCTGCGGTCGGTGCGGTATTTTGTAGTCGAAAACCTGCGCTCGGCCCGCCGCTTCCTGCGTGCCGCCTCGCGCGACATCGTTATCGATGACCTCCACTTCGAGGAACTCAGCGAGCACACACCGTCCACCGCCGTCGAGGCCATGCTCGCGCCTCTGGCCGAGGGCTTCGACGTAGGCGTGGTGAGCGAGGCCGGCTGCCCCGCCGTGGCCGATCCCGGCGCCGATCTTGTGGCCGCCGCACAGCGCCGCGGCTATGAGGTAGTGCCTCTGGTAGGCCCGTCGAGCATACTGCTCTCGCTGATGGGGTCGGGCTCGAACGGCCAGTCGTTCACTTTCCACGGCTATCTGCCCATCGAGCCGGGCGCCCGCACGCGCGCCATACGCGACATGGAGCGCGAGGCGCGCCGCCACAGCCGCACACAGATATTCATCGAGACCCCATACCGCAACAACCGGCTGCTGGCCGAGCTGACCGCCGCCCTGGCGCCGGACACGCGCCTGTGCGTGGCCGCCGACATCACCGGCCCGCGCCAGAGCATCATCACACGCACCGCCGCCCGCTGGCGCGAAGCCCGGTGCGACTATTCAAAGATTCCCGCCTTCTTCCTAATCTGCAGCTAAGCCATGACACGCCGATACAACCGCCGCCCCTCACGTCCGATGGACGATCTGCCCAGCCTCTTCGCGTCCGACGAAGCCGATGTCACCTTTGAGGTAGTGGCGGCCGCACCCCCGGCAGGCGCCGCCGCCTCGGCTGCCGGAGAGTTCGGCCTCGGCGCAGAATACCGCCGTCCGGCCGACCGGCTGCGCTTCATGTCGATGGGCAGCGGCTCCAGCGGCAACTGCTCCTATATCGGCACCCGCGAGGCCGGCATTCTCATCGACGCCGGCGTAGACAACAACAAGGTCACCGACGCCCTGCGCCGCAACGGTATCGCCATGGAATCGATCCGCGGCATATTTCTGACCCACGACCACGCCGACCACGTGAAATTCGCATACTCGCTGCTGCGCCGCAACCCGCATATGCGCCTCTATTCGACTCTGCGCGTGCTCGAGGGGCTGCTGCGCCGCCACAACATATCGCGCCGCATCAAGGACTACCACTCGCCCATATTCAAGGAGCACGAGTACACCGTAGGGCCTATGACCGTCGTGCCTTTCGAGACCTCGCACGACGGTACCGACAACTGCGGCTACAGCGTGTCGCTGGGCGACATGACATTCGTCGTCGCAACCGACATGGGCACCGTCACCGAGCGCGCCGACTTCTACATCCGCCGCGCGCGCGCGCTTATGATCGAGAGCAACTACGATGCCGACATGCTCATCGGCGGTCGCTATCCCGAGCATCTGAAATCGCGCATCCAATCTGAGCGCGGCCACATGGACAACAAGGTTACCGCCCGCTATCTCACCGAGATCTACACTCCGGCCCTGCGCCATATATTTCTGTGCCACCTGAGCGAGGACAACAACACACCGGCCACGGCCATGGCCACCGTCACCAGCGAGCTGCGCCGCGTCGGCGTCAGCCCGTCGGCGTCGGCCTCCGAAATTCCCGAGCGGTCGGTCTACATCATACCTCTGCCGCGCTTCGACGTCACCGATCTATACGTTTTCTGATTCAAGAGCCATGACAAATATCCGGCGCACAAAGCCTGCCGTCACAGTCGTCATTCCGGTCTACAACCGGGCCGACGTGGTCTGCCGCACCCTCGACAGCGTGGCGGCCCAGACAGTGCGCCCGCTGGCGCTCGTACTTGTCGACAACGCCTCGACCGACGGCTCGGGAGAAGTCATCCGCCGCTGGGCCGCCGGACACAGTGCCCCGGATTTCGACATCCGCGTGCTGGACGAGCCCCGTCCGGGAGGCTGCCGCGCCCGCAACGCGGGTCTGGCTGCCGTCCGCACGGAGTGGACTATGTTTTTCGACTCGGACGACGTCATGACGCCCGACCATGTGGAGCGAGCTCTGGCTACCGCCGCACGCCGGCCCGATGCCGATATCATCTGCTGGGACTTCTGCCTGCTGCGTGCCGACGGACGCCGCGAGCGCCACCCGTTCATCATGCACGACGTGCTGTACAACAACGTCATGCACTCGTCGTTCAGCACCATGCGCTACATGGCCCGCACGGAGCATTTCCGCCGCGTCGGCGGCTGGCTCGAGGATGCCCGGATGTTCGACGACTGCGAGCTGGGCGTACGTCTCCTGGCCCTGAAGCCGCATATCGTTCATGCCGGCCGCCGCTTCACGGTGTATGTCAACGAAAGTCCCGATTCGATCACCAACACCACCGAGGGGCGCGTCGGCCGCATGCGCGTGGCACTCGACGCTGTCGCCGGGCATCTTGGCCCGCGCCGCCGCCATTGGGCCGAGCTGCAGCGCCTGATCATGACCTCGACCTGGGCGCGCCGCGATCCCGAGGCCCCTGCGCTGGCGCGCCGCATTCTCGCCGCCCAGCCTCCCGGGCGCCGGCTGCTGTGGCGCCTGCTCTACAACTATTCACTGGCCGGAGGACGCGGCGTGGCACGCATCTACCGCTTCCTCACCGCATTTAAACTGTAACGATATGTCTGACCGCCGTATACTGCTTTGTCTGAACCATCTCGGAGGAGAGGAACTGAAATATGTGCTCAAGGCCTTCGAGGACAACTGGATAGTACCTATGGGCCCCGATGTCGACGCTTTCGAGCACGACCTTGAGGCATTCATGAACCGCCGCGAAGGGCGCGCGCCGCTCGACAAGCGCGTTGTGGCGCTCTGCAACGGCACCTCGGCCGTGCAGCTCGCCCTGATCGGCTGCGGCGTCAGGCCCGGCGACGAGGTCGTGGCCCAGTCATTCACGTTCTGCGCCTCGGTCAACCCGATCATGTACCTCGGCGCCAAGCCAGTGCTTGTCGACTCCGAGTCCGGGAGCTGGAACATGGATCCCGCGCTGCTCGACCGCGCCATCGCCGACCGCATCGCCGTCACGGGCCGCAAGCCCCGCGCCATCATGGCCGTGCATCTCTACGGCATGCCCTGCCGCATCGACGAGATTATTGAAATCGGCCGCAAATACGATATTCCGGTCATCGAGGACGCCGCCGAGGCCATGGGCAGCTGCTTCGACGGGCAGCGCTGCGGCACGTTTGGCCGCTACGGCGTGCTGTCGTTCAACGGCAACAAGATGATCACCACCTCGGGCGGCGGTGCGCTCATCGTGCCCGACGACGCCGAGCGCCGCCGCATGATGTTCTACGCCACTCAGGCCCGCGAATCGTACCCATATTATCAGCACGAGGAGCTTGGCTATAATTTCCGTCTGTCGAATGTCTGCGCCGCCATAGGGCGCGGCCAGATGGCCGTCATCGACGAGCATCTGGCCCATCACCGCCACGCGCAGGCCATGTACCGCGAACTGCTGGCCGACATTCCGGGCATTCATCTTCACGAAAATCCCTCGCCGCGCTACGACGCCAACTTCTGGCTCTGCACCGCCACGCTCGATGACTCGGTGCGGGTCCGCGGCCGCGAGAACGCCTACAAGACTGTGGTCAGCGGAGCTGTCGGGGGAGCCGCCGGCGTCACTCATGCGGCCTCGTCGCCCCACACGGCTGTCGAGCCGCGGGCCGATGTCGAAGCCCTGCGCATGGCCCTGGCCGAGGCCGGCATCGAAAGCCGACCTCTCTGGAAGCCGATGCACTGCCAGCCGCTCTACGCCTCCGCTCCGGCCTATCTCAGCGGCGTGAGTGAGGATCTCTTCAGCCGCGGCCTCTGCCTGCCCGCCGGCCCCTGGGTCACCGACGACGACCTCCGCTTCATCGCCTCCCGCATCCGCGCCTCCCTTCTCCCATGATACCGCTCTTACTGAAACGCTTTCCACTTAGGTGGAATGTGGAGGTCGAAATCAGCAACTGCGAGGTGTACTATGTCAGGAAGAATGCACTGCTTAAACCTGCTTTCGTATTGTTTGAGTTGTACAGGCTTGCTCGACGCCATTGATGCGAGGTTACTCGAATACTGGTGTGAGGGAAAATATACCACTACCTTATGTCCGGCTTCAGTGGCCAGTTCAATAGCCGGTATCATATCGCTGTCGGCCGAGACGACAATTGCAAGGTCACAGTTATTCTGATACGCGTCCGCAACTATTTGAGTCGCGACACGTACATCAGTTTCTTTTTCCTCATGGGTATGGATCTTGTTCCCGCAATTAAAGCAGGTGATCTCTTTTTTGAGATACTTTCCAAGTATCAGTTTGAATTTGGGATTTTCTTTGTTCGCCTGGAAAAAAGCGCTTTGACGCAAGCTTTGGTCAATATCATCAACTCTTGCAGAAAAATATTTTACAGCTAAAAGTTCCTGGTTGGGCCGCATGAACATTTCAAAGAGCTTGACTATGTCCAGCCAGTAATACTTTTTCCAACGGACATCTTTCTTTAGTCCGTAATAAAAATTGAATCCGTCTATGTAGACTATAACGCGTTGTTTTTCCATAAAAAATAAGCCCACCTGATTTTTGGGTGGGCGAGCCTTAGTATTTTCCACCTAAGGGCGATAAGGTTTTGCAAAGGTAAATAAATTTATTAACTCTGCAAAATAATAACGTGAAAAACAGCTGAAATGTTTTTTTCAGTCGGAGCGAGGTCAGTCGGAGAGGGCGAGGCGCGAGGTGGCGCTGGAGGGGTCTTTGATGACTTCGATGCGGACTGGAATTTCCTTGGCCAGGGCCTCGATGTGGCTGATGATGCCGACCCGGCGCCCCGATTCGCGCTGAAGGCTGCGCAGAAGCGCCACCGCACGCGCCAGCGGCTCGCCCGATAGCGTGCCGAAGCCTTCGTCGATGAACAGTGTGTCGACCGCCAGGCGCGGGCTGATGTCGCTCAGCGCCAGGGCCAGCGAAAGCGACACCATGAAGCTCTCGCCGCCGCTGCCGGTATTGGCCGAGCGGCGCGCTCCGCCGTTGTAGGCGTCTATGACGTCGATGCTGAACGTACCCGGCTGCATCGTCAGGCTGTAGCGGTCGGTCAGTCGCTTCAGATAGCGGTTGGCCCGCTGCAGCAGGGCTTCGAGAATGAACCCCTGGGCGATGCGCTTGAATTTAGCGCCGTCGGCGCTCCCGAAGAGCGCGTTGAGGCCGTTCCACTGTTCGTATTCGGCCCGTGCGCAGTCGATCTGTTCCTGTAGCTTGCCGACGGCCGCGATGGCCTCGTCGTCGGCCTTGAGCTGAGCGTCGATGCTTCCGAGGCGGCTATATATTTCATCGATGCGCCGAGTGAGCGCCTGCTCTTCTTCAGCGATTTTTCCGGCAGTAGCGTCTTCTTCGATCCCGGGTCGTGCTGCTCTGTGCTCCTCAAGGTCAATTTCTGTGCGTTTCAGGGCTTTCTGAGCGTCTACGAGGGCGGTATGCACTTTGTCGACGGTGTCCTTTGCTATTTTTGCCTCCTGATCAGTGACTTCGTTGAGCTGCGCGAGTTCGGCTTCCGAGAAATCGTGCTGTGCCTGCAGAAAGGCCTCGACCTGTGCGCGACAGGCTTTGGCGTCGGTCTCCGAGCGGCCCACCAGAGTTTTCAGGCGAGTGTACTCCGACGCTATGCCATGCAGCATCGCCGCCGGGTCCGCGCCGGGTCCGTCGGCCGCATCGGACAGCTTGGCCGTGTCGGCCCTCCATGGCAGTGTGCCTTCGACGGCCTCCAGACCGAGAATGGCCGTGCGGGCTGTCTCGAAGTCGGCGAGGCTGCTGTCGCGGTCGGCCGTGAGTTTACGGTAATTGGCGAGAGACTCGTTGAAAACCGCCTTGAATGCATCCTCACCGGCCCTGCGTTCGTCGGTCCAGGCCTCTATGCCCGTGATGGCGTCGAGGACGGCAATTGCTGCTTCGAGGTCGGCGCGCCGCGCGGCCAGATTCTCGTCGGCCGACTTGATTAGCTCGCGGGCCGAGTCGGCGGCCGCCCGGGCGCGCTCCATGGCTGCAGCGGCCTTTTTTTCAGCCTCAGCTCTCCGGTCAAGCTCCTTCTGCTCGGCCTGTCGGCCGGCGATCAGTTTCTCGCGGGCTTCGAGCGCCCGGGCTGCTTCGGCCCGGCAGTTTTCGGCCTCGGCGTAAGCCTTGTCGAGGGCTTCGGGCGCAGTATGCAATGCTTCGAGCTCGCCGATCAGCTTCGTCCGCCTGCCGGTAAGTTCATTGTATACCTTTATGAGGCGCGCCTTCTCGCTGTCGCTGACACGACGGTCGGCCTGCAGTGCGGCCTGCGCGTCGCTAAGCGTCTTGCGTGCGTTGCATTCTGCTTCTTCGGCGCGGTCGAGCTCGACCTTGAGCATACGGCGCAACTCCGATTCGGCACTTGCGTCGGGCTCTGTGACCTGCTCCACGATGCGGCGGCACACCGGACACTTGCAGCCCGGGATGAGCAGGGTGCGGAGCGCGTTGGCGCGCTCACTGTCGGTGGCTGCGGCCAGATCGTATCTTTTTCCGGCTTTTTCGAGTTCCCGGGCGGCCTTTTCAGCCTCAACCGCAAAACGTTTGCAATCGCTTTCGGTCGCAGTGAGCTTTTTGAATGCAGTATTGTATGAATTTAGATCAGCTTCATATTTACGGGTGTCCTCGGTGATATCGGACAATTCTTTTGCGGCTGTGCGGAGGTCTTCGCGCCGACGTATGGCAGCGTCGCGTGCGGCACTCAGTGCGGTAAAGTCGTATCGGCCAATATTGTCGCTGAGGCTGCGGACGCGGTCCTTGGCGGCAGCGGTGGTTGCGGCGGCATCCGCTGCAGCTGCCTTGGCGTTTCGGAAAGCCTTGTCGAGATCAGGGAGCGATGTCTCGGCGTGGGCGCGCTGTCGTGTCAGATCTGCTATTGCGCGCCGGGCCGCGATGGCGGCTGATAGCGCATCATTCACCGTGTCGGCCTGTGCGAAGGCTTCGGCGCGGACACCGTACGCGCCGATCCGCCGCCCGAGGTCCTCGGCTGCGCTGAAAGCGGCATCGCGGCGTGCGGCCAGCCGTTGCTTCAGCCGGAGATAGCTGCGGAATTCGATATGCAGGGCATCGATTTTCGCGCGGTTGCGGGTCGCTTCGGCGCGGGCGTCAGCTTCGGTGCGGAGGGCGCGGCGTGCCTCGGCCGAGCCATCGAGCCGCTCCAATAAGCGGCACAGCCTTACGAATGCCTCATCGCTGACGGCGCTTTGGGCGCGTCCGACGGCCTCGGTTTCGCTCTGTCGGCGTTCATTAAGCTCGGCTTCGCGCGTCAGCCACCGGCCGACGACGCCGAGTGCTTTGAGGCGCGTGCGCCCTTGCGTGGCATTGTCGGCCATGCGGGTGCGCTCGCCGGCGAGAGCGGCGCGGGCGTCGGGCGGCATGATGCGTACCATGCCGCGGCGCGCCTCGAGCTCGCGTACGGCGTTCTCGCGCCGGCGCGTTTCCTCGAAGATACGGGCGCCGATGCGGGTGTAGACGGTCTTGTTGGTGATCTTTTCGAGTATGTCGGCCTTGGCATCGTCATCGCTTAGCAGAAAGCGGGTGAACTCGCCCTGCGCGAGCATGGTAGTGCGGCAGAACTGCTCATAGGTAAGTCCGGTCAGCCCTACTACAGCGTCGTTCACGGCTGCGATCTTGTCGAGAGGGGTTTCCGACGGGTCGCTCAGACAGGTGAGCAGGCGCCTGCGGGTCTTTATCTTGCCGGCGTCGGTGCCCCGCGAACGGCGTACGGTGCGTTCGGCGATCCATTCGGCGCGGTAGGTGCGGCCGTTGTTGGCCTCGAAGGTGAGCCGTGCGAAGCCTTCGGAAGTGCCCTGGCGCAGCAGTTGCCGGGCGTCGTTGGGCGCCATTCCGTTGTCGGTGCCCGGTCCGTCGGCCCGTGTGCGCATCTCGGTGCGCTTCATGCGCGGCACGTTGTCGTAGAGCGCCAGGCAGATGGCGTCGAGCAGCGTGCTCTTGCCGGCGCCTGTCGGGCCGCTGATGAGGAATACACCGGCGTCGCGGAGCGGACTTCCGGCGAAGTCGACCCTGGCATCGGCTATCGATGCGATGTTGTGTATTTCGAGCTCAAGCAGTTTCATAGGCGCTCCTCCTCGCTGACTGATTCGATGACATCCGTGAGGAGTCTGAGCTGCCGTTCGGTGACAGCGGCGCCGCGCAGACTGATGTATCGGCGGGCGATGTCGAGCGGAGTGGCTGCGTCGAAGTCGTCGACGCTCATGGCACCCGCCCGGCTGTCGGCCGGAGTCTTCATGGCGGGGCAGTAGAGTATGTTGCAGAAGCGGGCCTGCTTGCCGGCGCAGGCGTCGCGGGCGGTGCGGTCGGCGTCGAGCGGCAGAGGCGCCTCCTGGGTCACTTTCAGCCTGACGTAGACGCGGCGCCCGGGGTCGAGGCCCTGCAGCTCTTTCAGACACGATTTCCAGTCGCTTTCGATGGTCAGGACGCCGTATTCGGGCTCGACGGCGATCTCGCGCACCGACGGCATATTGCCCCGGCAGCCGATTTCGACGATGCTTACCGTGTGCTCCCACACCTCGTCGAAGCTGACGGGCAGCAGGCTGCCGCAGTAGCGGGCGCGGCCGCCGGCAAAGGTCTGCGGCCCGTGGATATGGCCCAGGGCGGCGTAGTCGTAGAGCCCGTCGCCGAGGACGCCCGGCGGCAGGCAGTCGATGTTGCCGACGGTGACGCCGTCGGAGTCGTGACCGGTGGCGCGGCAGCCGCTGACGGCTATGTGCCCCATGAAGACCACGGGCAGCCCGGTAGTGTTGCGGCGTGCGATCTCGGCTCCGATCTCGTTGTAGACGCCGCCTATGCGCCGGGCGCTGACGTAGGGTACCGCGGCTATGAAGCCGCAGCCCGGCAGCTCCACGATGGCGTCGGCGGGGTCCGACGGCAGTGAGCCGACGAGGTATACGCCGTCGCGCCGCCAGGGGGTGGCGAATATGTCGTGATAGGAGGCGTTGTCGTGGTTGCCGGCGGTGACGATGATGCGCATGCCGGGCACGCGCCGGCGTATGGCGTCGATTTTTTCCACAAACAGGCGCCGGGCTTTGCCCGAGGGCATATAGGTGTGGAATATGTCGCCACTGACGAGCATCGCGTCGGGGCGCTCTGCCTCGGCTATGGCGGCGATGCGGTCGATGGCGGCCGCGTGCTCGTCGAGCCGGTCGTAGTCGAAGAATGTGTGGCCGATGTGCCAGTCGGATGTGTGCAGTATCTTCATCACTTTGTTCAGTTTTCGACCGGTACCACCAGCCTCAGCCCGGGATACCAGACATAGCCGCGCAGGGCGTCGTGGCCCATCGCGCGCAGCATGTTCATGTAGCCGCGCACCTGGCGCTTATGGCTTTCTGCCGGAGCGGAGGTGAATTTGTAGTCGATGATGTCGATGTGGCCGTCGGCGGTCCAGACGATGCGGTCGGGGCGCCAGTTCTCGTCGCGCGCGGTGTCGCAGACAGTCTGCTCGGCGAGCACCCGGAGCGTGTCGTCGCCGAACCATCGGGCCGCGTATTCGCCCGCCGCCTCGAATGCGTCGGCCAGCACGGCGCGGTATTCGGCTGCGAGTCCTTCGGGGGCGCTGTGCATTTCGTATGCCACGCGGGCGACGGCCGTGTCGAGGTCGGCGGCGGTGCGCATCTGTGCCAGTACGGCGTGCAGGGCCGTGCCGCGGTCGCGTGCCGCGGAATCGGCGTCGCTGTCGGTGACGGGTTGCATGGGCGGCTTTTCGCCCGTGTCGGTGTCGAGGCCCCCGGCGGGTTCGGTGGTGAGATCGTCGACACGGGCCATGCGCGAGGCTGCGGAGCCGAAATTGAAGACCGGCAGGCGGGGGGCAGTAGGCTCGGGGTCGACCAGCGGCCTTCTTTTCTTTTTGGCGGGTTCGCCGCCGGCCGGTGCCGTCGGACAGCCCATGGTGAAGTCGCCGTCGGCTCCTATGCAGGCGGCTGTGTCGGCATAGAGAGCTTCGGTGCCCGCTGCGGCTGCCGGAGGAAGCCCGGTCGAGCGCAGCGCGCGGCAGAGGGCGTCGGCGAGGCTGCCGTCGCCCTCGGTGCAGGGCTCGGTGAGCGTGATGTCGAGTTCGCAGATGGCGCGGGTAAAGGCCACATAGGCCACGTTGAGGTTGTCGGCGCTGTCGCACCTGATCTGATCGGCGACGGCCTCGCGGAACGGACTGCCCGGTTCGGTGAACACCGGCGAAGGCGTGAGATATAGGATCGGAGGCCGGTCGGCCGGATTGATGCCTGTAAGGCCCGACAGGTCGAACCACGCGGAACTGCTCCGGGCGGTCAGTTCCCAGTCCATGAACGGAATGTGGACGCAGGCGCGCTCGAGCCCCTTGGCCTTGTGGACGGTCATGATATCTACTGCGTCGAGGCCCGACGGAGCTGTGATCGAGAGCTTGTGCCGGACGGTCGCCCAGTATTCGAGGAAGGCATGGACGGTCGGAATGTGCGTGTCGGAAAACTCGCAGACGGCGTCGAGAAAAGCGTTGATGTAGGGGAGCTCGGCCATGCGCTGCGCCGGCGGAATCTTGAGCGATACGACAGCCTCGACCATGGAGAGAAGGTTGGCCGGCGCCATGCGCCGCAGCTGATCGATGTCGGACAGCAGCGACGGGCCCGTTTCATCGCCGGGGCCACTGTCGGCGCGGCCTGTGAGAGCCTTGTCGAGCGCGTCGTCGATGCCGTCGCCGTGTGCCAGATAGTATTCGAAGCGGTCCATCATCATGTCGGCCACGTCGGCGGTTTTTTTGGTGCCGTCGGTGTCGGCAGCGGGGAAGTCGTTGAGCAGGCCGGCATAGGAGCGGTCGATGATCTCGAGCATGCTGACGATGAGTTTCACCGCCGGAGCGTTTTCGAGCATGAGGGCTTCGCTCGACATTATCTTGATTTCGGGAAAGTATTCGCTGAAGAGGCCGGCGAGCATGGCGCCCTCGTCGTTGCGCCGCACGAGCACGGCGATTTCCTTCCAGCTGTAGCCCGCGGCATGCTGCTGCATGATGCGGCAGCCGCAGACCACGGCGGCGGCGCGCCGCCGGCTGAATGCCCCGCCGTCGAGGCACGCCTCCATCAGCCGCGGATCGCTGCCTGTGAGTGCTTCCACGCGGCGGCGCAGCGTATCTTCGTCGGGCGAGTCGAGGTGCCTGATGTTAATGTACCAGGGGAGCCGGGCGGTGCCGTCGGCAAGGTTCTGCGTGGCGCCCCCGTAGCCGCTGACGCCCGCATCGGCGGCCATGCGGCCGAAGACGGTGTTGTTGAAGCGGACCACGCCGTGCGAGCTGCGGTGGTTGGTGTTGTCGCTGACGGTGGTGCCGAGTACTTCGTTGTCGCGCAGAGCCGGGTCGCTCTGCACGCGGTGGTCGAGCAGCGACGAGTCGCCTCCGCGCCAGCGGTAGATCGACTGCTTGACGTCGCCGATGATCAGCGAGTCGTCGCCCGAAGCCAGAGAGTTGGCCACCAGCGGCTGCAGATTGTCCCACTGCAGGCGCGAGGTGTCCTGGAACTCGTCGATGAGAAAGTGGCGCAGCTCCACGCCCACGCGCTCGTAGATGAACGGAGCGTCGGCGCCCCCGATGATGCTGCTCAGCAGCGAGTTGGTGTCCTCGAGCAGGATAAGGTTGTTCTCCTGTCGGAAACGGTTGATGTAGTCGTTGATGTAGACCAGCGCCCGTAGAGTGTTGATCGACTTTGTCACGGCGGTGTAGACGCAGACCTGCACCAGAGCCGGCCGCAGGGTGTCGAACCAGTCGAAGAGTGCCTGACGGGCTGCGTCGTCCGGCTGCGCCTTGGCTTTGAAGAAACCGCCGCGGCCGAAAACCGACTCGTCGCGGGTCGCAAGCGCCACCAGGTACTTGGCGCGGTCGCTCTCTTTCGCGAAAACGGCCTTGGCTACTTTGTCGTCGAAGGCGGTGCCGTCGAGCGACTTGGCCACCAGGGCGGCAATCGAATTGTTGAGGTCGTCGGTGGAGCAGCCGGCGGACGCCAGGGAGTCGCAGAGGTGCTTCGCCGCAACGCGCACTCCGCCGACGAGTGCTTCGGTGCGGGCGTCGATGGCGTCGGCGAAGCGTCGGAGGCCCTTGCCGTCGGCCAGGAATGCGTGCAGGGATTCGGCGTGGGCGGTGAAGGTCTCGTCGAACGTCTTGTTGAAATAGCGGGTCAGATCGGCGAACACCGAGCCGTTGCGGTTGAACGGATTGAAATCCTGCCCCTGGTCGAGGCGCCGCATGGCCGTGTCTCGCAGCCAGCTGCCTACGCTGTCGGCCACGCCCTCCTCGCGGAAGTTGACGTCGTCGAAAAGCATGGTGACGGCGGTGGTGACGGCGAAGTCGCGGTCGAGCTCCAGGCGGTAGTCGCCCTGGCGGTCGATCTCGCGGGCGAAGCTGCGCAGGACAGTCTGGAAGAACGAATCGATCGTGGAGACGTTGAAGGCGCTGTAGTCGTTGAGCAGCAGGCGCAGGGCAGCGTCCGCAGCCCGGGCGAGGTCCTCGCGCGCACAGCCGAAGTCGGCCGTGAGCATCGGGGCGTAGGCAGAGTCCTTGTCGCCCGGGGCGGGTATGAAGGTGAGCGAGTCGAGCTCCTCGATTATGCGCTTTTTCATCTCGGCTGTGGCCTTGTTGGTGAAGGTGATGGCCAGGATGTGGGAGTGGGGACGGTCGCGGCGCGAGGCTCCCGGAGCCAGCTTCCAGCGGCCGCCGGGGAGCTTGGTTCCCAGCAGCTGTCGTATATAGCGGTAAGCGAGGTTGAACGTCTTGCCCGAACCGGCCGATGCTTTGTAGATAGTCAACATATGCGCGAAGTTACGCAAAATCCGCAGTAAAAACAACGTGGCCCCGCGAATTTCGGGAATTTCGCGGGGCCTCGGTTAAAATATCTGTAAAATATCTGTGGGGGTCAGTCGGTGGCGGTGTGGGCCGCGACGATGCGGCTGTTGTTGCCGCGGATGAAGCGGAGGATCTCGTCGCGTACCTCGGAGGGCTCGATATCGGCCTCGATGCGCACCAGGGCGTTGAACAGCGACGTGCCCGACTGGTAGATGTGGCGGTAGGCCTTGGCTATGTCGTCGATGGCGGCCTCGCTGTAGCCGGCGTGCTTGCCGAGGATCACCGAGTTGACGCCGTAGTACGTGGCGGGATTGTGGGCGATGATCACGAACGGAGGCACGTTGGAGCTGATGCGGCAGCCGCCCTTGACCAGGGCCAGGCAGCCCACGCTGACGCCCTCGTTGAGGATGACGTTCGACGACAGTATGGTGCCGTGGTCGACGCGTACGTCGCCGGCGATGGTGACGCCGTTGCCGAGCACGCAGTTGGAGCTGATCTGCGAGTCGTGGCCGATATGGCTGTCGGCCATGACGAAGATGTTGTCGCCGATGCGTGTGCCGCCGTCGGGCCGGATGCCGCGGTTGATGATGACATGTTCGCGGATGACGGTGTGGCTGCCGATGTAGCAGTAGGTCTGCTGGCCTTTCCAGCGGAAGTCCTGCGGGTCAGCGCCGACGATGGCGCCCTGATATACCTTGTTGTCGCTGCCCATGCGGGTGCCTTTCATGATCGAGGCGTAAGGCATGATCTCGCAGCGGTCGCCGATCTCGACGTCTTTGTCGATGAAGGCGAAGGGGTGTACGATGACGTCCTGTCCCAGGCGGGCGCCCGGATCGACGTATGCAAGTGGACTTATCATGGTTCGGATGATTTAACAGTTACGGATTCTTTGGATTACCGGCCGCCGCCGAGGGCCTGATAGAGGTTGATGACGGCCAGGTCGCGGGCGCGGTTGCAGTCGATGAGCGAGATCTGCGCTCCGAGCAGGCTCTGCTGGGCGGTGATCACCTGCAGGTAGTCGATGTTGCCGGTGGAGTAGGTGTAGAGGTCCTCGGTCATCGACACTGCAAGTTCGAGATCCTTGACCTGCAGGTCGAGGAACGCCGCCTTGGCGATGCTCTTGTCGTAGACCGTCAGAGCGTTGCTGACTTCGGACGCGGCGCTGAGCAGGGTGTACTCGAACGAGTTCATTGCCGACTGCTGGCGGGCCTTGGCGGCCTTGAGGGTGGCGATGTTGCGGCCGCGCGAGAAGATCGGAGCCACAAGCGAGCCGGCCAGCTGTACGAACCAGTCGCCGGGGTTGCTGATCATCGAGCCGAGCAGGTTGGTGAAGCCGCCGTTGGCGGTGATGGTCAGGCCGGGATAGAAGGCGGCGCGGGCCGAGTTGGTGGCGTAGAAGGCCTGGGCGAGCGACATCTCGGCTGCGGCCACATCGGGGCGCGAGGCGAGCATCGATATCTGCACGCCGTCGGTGGCGAATGCCGGTGCCGAGAGGCTGCGGTAGGCGTCGACTTCCCACTGGCGCGGCATGACGTTGAGCAGCAGCGACATGGTGTTGTTGAGCTTCACGACCGATGCCTCGAGGTCGGTGAGCTGGCCCATGATGTTGTAGTAGTTGGCCTCGGCCTGCATGACGCCGACTTCGGTGGTGCGTCCGGCCTCTTTTAGCTCGCGCATCTTCTGCACTGTCTCGGCCCAGAGTTCCGACGTGTGGTGCGAGAGCTCGAGCTGGCGGCGTACGGCGCCGAGGGTATAGTAGGTGGTGGCGACGGCCGAGATTATCTGCGAGCGCACGGCCTGGCGGTAGGCTTCGGTCTGCATCAGCGCGGCCTGGGCCGAGCGTTTGGAATTGAGTAGCTTGCCGAAGATGTCGACCTCCCACGATACCTGGGCCGGCAGCTGGTAGCTCCAGCCGAAGTCCGATGAGCCGTACTTGGCGCCGGCGCCGTTGGGTGCCAGGGCCACCGAGGGCAGGTAGGCGAGCTTGGCGCCCAGCACCTGGGCATGTGCGGCCTCGACGTTGAGCTGCGCATTGCGCAGGTCGGTGTTGTTCTCCAGGGCCGAGTTGATGTACGACACCAGCAGCGGGTCGGTGAACACGTCCTGCCAGGCAAGGTTGCCGAAGGCGGTCGAGTCGGGCTCCTGAGCCTTGGCTGCGGCGTAGTCGGCCAGTACCGGTGTAGAGTCGGGCGTCTCGTATTTCTGATATATGTGGCAACCCGAGAGCCCGGCCGCAAGGGCCAGGGCTACGGTCGCTGTGATTATCTTGTTCATAGCATTCAGCGTTATTTAACGTGCATATTGTTCGATTTCGCTCTCGATGGTGCCTCCCTCTTCCTGATCCTTCCATTTGATGGGCTTGACCTTCTCCTGAATGGCCTCGAAGACGCAGAACAGGGCCGGAACGATGAAGATCTGGAGGATCATGCCGATGAGCATGCCGCCGACTGATCCGGTGCCGAGGGCGCGGTTGCCGTTGGCGCCTACGCCGGTCGAGAGCATCATGGGCAGCAGGCCGATGACCATGGCCAGCGACGTCATCAGGATAGGACGCAGACGGGCGGCGGCGCCGGCAACGGCGGCGTTGAAGATGCTCATGCCCGAGTGGCGGCGCTCAAGGGCGAACTCGACGATGAGGATGGCGTTCTTGGCCAGCAGGCCGATAAGCATGATCAGGGCGATCTGCAGGTAGATGTTGTTTGTGATGCCGAAGATCGAGGCGAAGATGAACGATCCCATCAGGCCGAACGGAATCGACAGGATCACGGCCCAGGGCAGGAAGTAGCTCTCGTACTGCGCCGAGAGCAGCAGGTAGACGAAGAGCAGACACAGGCCGAAGATCATGGCTGTGGAGCTGCCGCTGGAGCTGCCGGCCTCTTCGCGGGTCATGCCGGCGTACTCGAAGCCGTAGCCCTGGGGCAGCGTCTGGGCGGCCACGCGCTCGATGGCAGCGATGGCGTCGCCCGACGAGTAGCCCGGAGCCGGGTTACCGGTGACGGAGATCGAGTTGAAGAGGTTGAAGCGGTTGAGCAGGTCGGGGCCGTAGACGCGGGTGAGCTTGACGAAGTTGTCGATCGGGGCCATTTCGGCGCCGTTGCGCACCTTCACTTCGCTGAGGGTCTGGAGCGACACGCGGCTTTCGGGATTGGCCTGCATCATGACGCGGTAGATCTTGCCGAAGCGGTTGAAGTTCGACACGTACATACCGCCGTAGTAGCCCTGGAGGGTCGACAGGATGGTCGACGGCGAGATACCGGCCTGCTTGCACTTGGCGGCGTCGATGTCGATCATGTACTGCGGGAAAGTGGGGTTGAACGTGGTGTATGCCACCTGAATTTCGGGCTGGGCGTTGAGCTGTCCGAGGAATGCCTGTACTACGGCGTAGAACTGGTCGATGCTGCCGCCGGTCTTGTCCTGCATCTTCATTTCGAAGCCGTTGGTCACGGAATAGCCGGTGATCATAGGCGGCGCGATGAAGATGACACGGCCGTCCTTGACGGTGGAGGTGGCGGCGTAGAGCTGCTGTATGACGTTGGTGACCGACTCGTCCTTGGTGCGGTCGTCCCAGTTCTTGAGCTTGATCAGCAGGGTGCCGTAAGTGGCGCCCTGGCCGGCCACGAACGAGTAGCCGTTGATGGTCTGCACCAGACGCACGGCCGGATTGGCCATGACGATGGTCTCGAGCTGGTCGAGTACCTCGGTGGTGCGTTCCTGCGATGTGCCGGCGGGCATGTCGACCATGGCGAACATGAAGCCGGTGTCCTCGTCGGGCACCATGGCGCTCGGAGTGGTCATCATCAGGTAGGCGAGGACGGCGACGGCCGCTACGACGGTGCTGAACGATGCGATGCGGTGCTTGGCGAAGAAGCGTACCCCCTTCTTATATCCGCCGAGCATGGCGTTGTAGCCACGTTCGAAGGCGCGGTGGAAGCGCTTGCCGAAGAGGCCGAGGATGGTCAGTACGGCGCAGGCGCAGGCGATGGCCAGGTGCACCATGTTGTGGGCCGAGAACCAGTGGGCGATCATGAAGTAGACCGTGGCGCATAGGAGCAGCAGGGTGATCAGCGGCGGGAAGTTGAGCCCGAACGAGCGCTTGTACTTCTTGGTGAGTACCTCGGTGGCGGCTCCGTAGGCTTCGCCCATGCGCTGGCCCAGCGGGCGGTCGTCGTTGTGCGGCTTGAGGAACACGGCGCACAGCGCGGGCGACAGCGTCAGTGCGTTCACGGCCGAGAAGCCGATGGCAATGGCCATCGTGAGGCCGAACTGCTGGTAGAAGACGCCGGCGGTGCCGGGCATGAACGACACGGGGATGAACACCAGCATCATGACCAGGGTGATCGACACCAGGGCGCCGGCGATCTCGCTCATGGCGTCGATCGAGGCGCGCCGGGCCGACTTGTAGCCCTGGTCGAGTTTGGCATGGACTGCCTCGACCACCACAATGGCGTCGTCGACCACAATCGCGATCGCAAGTACCAGAGCCGACAGGGTGATCAGGTTGATGGAGAAGCCGATCAGGTTGAGCACGAAGAACGTACCGATCAGCGCCACCGGGATGGCGATGGCCGGGATGATGGTGGAGCGGAAGTCCTGCAGGAATACATATGTGACGAGGAACACCAGTACGAAGGCCTCGATAAGCGTGCGGATCACATTGTCGATCGACGCGTAGAGGAAGTCGTTGTTGTTCATCGGGATGTCGAAGATCAGACCGTCGGGAAGGTCGGCTTTCATCTTGTCGACCTCGGCCAGCACGTCGTTGATGATCTGGGTGGCGTTCGAGCCGGCTGTCTGGAATACCATGGCCATCGATGCCGGGTGGCCGTTGGCCTTGTTGTGGAAGCCGTAGGTCACACGGCCGAGCTCGATTTCGGCCACGTCTTTCAGACGGAGCACCTCACCGGTGGGCTTGGCGCTGATGACGATGTCGCCGAATTCCTCGGGCGTGGTCAGACGGCCGCGGTAGCGCATCGGGTACTGGAACGACTGGTCGCCCTGCTCGCCGAAGGCGCCGGGAGCGGCCTCGACGTTCTGCTCGGCCAGCGCGCCGGCCACGTCGGTCGGCATCAGGCCGTACTGGGCCATGACGTCGGGCTTAAGCCACACGCGCATGGAGTAGTCGGCGCCGAAGTTCATGACGTCGCCCACGCCGGAGATACGCTGCAGCACGGGCACTACGTTGATCTTCATGTAGTTGTCGAGAAATTCCTCGCTGTACTGCCCTGCCGTGTCGATCAGGGCCACGCCGACGAGCATCGAGGTCTGGCGCTTCTGGGTCTGCACGCCGACCTGGTTGACTTCCGATGGCAGCAGATTCGAGGCCTTGGCCACGCGGTTCTGGACGTCGACGGCGGCCATGTCGGGGTCGAATCCCTGTTCGAATGTGACGGTGATGGTTGCCGAGCCGGTGTTGGTGGCTGTCGAGGTGATGTACTGCATGCCCTCGGCGCCGTTGATCGATTCTTCAAGCGGTGCGATCACCGAGTTGAGCACGGCCTGGGCGTTGGCGCCGTTGTAGGTAGTGGATACCTGGATCGTGGGCGGCGCGATGTCGGGGTACTGCGTGATAGGCAGGGAGACCATGCCGAGCAGACCGAGCAGCACGATGAAGATCGAGATCACCGTCGACAGCACAGGCCGGTTGATAAATGTATCAAGTTTCATTTTGAATTAGCTTTTGAATGGTTGGGAGGTTATTCCTGGGCTGCTGCGGGGGCTGCTGCCTCTTCGGCTGCCTTGGCGTCGACGGGCTGGACGGGCATGCCGGCGCGGACAGTCGTGCCGATGCCTTCGGTGACGATGCGGTCGCCGGGCTTGAGGCCTTCGGTGACTACGAAGCTTTTGCCGTCGTTGAGTTCCATGACCTCGATGCGGGTCGGGACGGTGATGTTGCTGTCGTTGAGGGTGAATACGTAGCGCATATCCTGCATCTCATATGTCGATTTCTGCGGGATGAGGATGCTGTTGGTGGCCTGGACAGGGATCAGGACCTGGCCTGTGTAGCCGCTGCGGAGCATGCCCGAGGGGTTGGGGAAGAGCACGCGCACGCTGGCCGCGCCCGTCGCGTTGTCGACGAGGCCCGAGACGCTCTCGATGCGGCCATCGAGGGGATATTCAGTGCCGTTGCTAAGCACGAGTTTCAGGTTCGGAATGTCCTTGACTGCGCTTTCGAGCGAGCGCGTGCCGCCGTCGGTCATCCCGAGCAGATCGTTCTGGTTCAAGGCTATGTAGGCATACACTTCGGAGTTGTCGCTCACGGTCGTCAGCGGGGTCATCATCGAGGGCGATGCGAGCGCGCCCACGCGGTAGGGGATGGCGCCCACGACGCCGTCCGACGGAGCCTTCACGACGGTGTACGACAGCTGGTTGCGCGCCGACGTCAGGGCTGCCTGGGCCTGGGCGAGCTGGGCTTTGGCCTGTGCAAGCTGATTCTCGGCCACCTGATACTGGGTCTGGGGTATGATGTTGCGCTCGTAGAGAGCCTTCTGGTTGCTTACGTTGATTTCAGAGGTGGCCACGGCGGTCTTGGCCGAGTTCACGGCCGACAGGGCCTGGTCGACTGCTGCCTGATAGGGCACCTGGTCGAGCGTGAAGAGTACCTGGCCCTTGCGCACGTGCTGGCCTTCCTCGACGTGTACTGCGGTGATGTTGCCCGATACCTGCGGGCGGATGTCTACGTCGGTCTTGCCTTTGAGTGTGGCGGGGAGGCTCTTGTACAGCGTCGCATCGCCTTGTTCTACTGTCAGCACCTGCAGCTGGGGAGCCTGGGCCTGCTGGGCACTTTCGTCTTTCTTGCCGCACGACGACAGGAGCGCACCGAGCGTAGCGGTCGTCACAAGGCATGTGAGTGTCAGTGATTTAATCTTCTTCATTGTTATTATGTTGTTGCTTGTTATTGTCAGTCTGTACCTATAAGAACACGTAATACACACGTTTGCGATGCAAAGTTACGACTTTTTTGTGCAATGATATTGGCGGTTTATCCCAAGATGTTGGTCAAAACGTCTACTGCTTATATTAAAATTTATTAATAATGTGTACATGGAAAGCAGGCGCTCCGAGCCTGCGGCACCAATATGCCGAGCAATGGAAAGCAGGCGCTCCGAGCCTGCGGCCTGATTACTATAGCAACCGGCCGCAGGCGGGGACCGCCTGCTTTCCTTATTTTGTGGATGCGGTAAGATTATGTCTGCGCCACGATCACTTGTCGGCGGTGACGCGCTCGAGCCACTTGACCATCGAGAACATCACGATCATCGACACGAGGCAGACGGCCAGGAATACGCCCCAGGCCTCCCAGATGGGCCACGCGTTGTACATCAGCGGGCCGACCCACAGCAGCAGGTTGCCCACGGCGGTGGCGCCCAGCCACAGGCCCTGGCAGAGGCCCTGCATGTGTTTGGGAGCCACTTTCGACACAAACGACAGGCCCAGCGGCGAGATGAACAGCTCGGCCACGGTCAGGAAGAAGTAGATCACGAACATGATCCACCAGCCGGAGCGCATGGCTTCGGCGGCAGCCGGCGGCATGGCGCGGAAGGTCTCGGCCGACGGATAGTCCATCTGATAGCTGTAGATCATCAGGAACAGGTAGGCCAGGCCCGCGATGCCCATGCCGATGCCGATCTTGCGCGGGGTCGATATCTCCTTGCCGCGGCGGGCGAGGCTGCTGAAGATCACCATCACAAGCGGGGTGAGTACGATGACGAAGAAGGGATTGACGGCCTGCCATATCTCGGGCGCGATGGCGTCGGTCTTGACGAAGTCGCGGGCGAAGAGCGACAGCGACGTACCGTTCTGGTGGAACGAGAACCAGAAGAAGATGGCGATGCCGAGTACGGCGAACAGGGCGTACATGCGCTGCTTGATTTCCTTGGCCATGGCGATCTTCTCCTCGGCGGTGTACTGCTGTACCTGGGCGGCCTCCTTGCGGGCCGGGTTGGGCAGCGAGTTCTTGCACATCAGGAAGATGCAGAGCGAGATGAGCATTGCGGCGATCGAGGCGATGAACGAGTAGTGGATGCCGGTGTTGAACACGTCGAGGTACTCGGAGCAGAATGCCTGCACGTCGGCCGACACCTGCGACACATTGCCGCCGACGTCGGAGATCAGCGCGTAGAGGTTGTTCATGTTCTCGTCATTCATCGAGTCTGTTGCCGACAGGTACTGGTGGGCCATGGCGGGGAGCTGGGCGTTGTAGGTCAGGCCGTGGACGCCGAGCCACCACGAGCGCAGCATCGGAGCCACGAACGGGGCGATCAGGCCGCCGATGTTGATGAACACGTAGAAGATCTGGAATCCGGCGTCGCGCTTGGCGGCGTATTTGGGATTGTCGTAGAGTTGGCCCACGATGGCCTGCAGGTTGCCCTTGAAGAGGCCGTTGCCGAAGGCGATCAGGAACAGGGCGCCGCAGGTGAGTATGAGCAGCCAGACGTGATTGTCGCTCGTGGCCAGGATGGGCACGGCGAGCACGGCGTAGCCGAGCGTCATCACGATCAGGCCGCGGATGATTGTCCCCTTGTAGTTCTGGGTGCGGTCGGCGATATAGCCGCCGACCAGGCTCAGGATGTAGATGCCGGCGTAGAAGCACGAGTAGATGATGCCGCTGGTCTCGTCGGAGAGGCCGAATTTGGAGCACAGGAACAGCACGAGCACGGCGTTCATGATGTAGTAGCCGAAGCGCTCGCCCATGTTGCTCAGAGCGGCGGGAATAAGTCCCCTGGGATGGTCTTTGAACATTTGAAGGATATTTTAAGGGTGATTGATTGGCGGGTTGGGGGGCAGGCGTCAGGCCTCCTTGCGCGACTCCTCGAGGAGCTTGAAGGCGCGGGCATAGTCGCGCATCTGCTTCACCATGGCCAGCAGGCCGTTGGAGCGCGTCGGCGACAGATGTTCGCCCAGGCCGATGTCGTCGATGAAGTGCAGGTCGGCGCCGAGGATTTCGGCCGGGGTGTGGCCGTTGAGCACGTCGACGAGCATGGCGATGATGCCTTTGACGATGATGGCGTCGGAATCGGCGGTGAAGTGTACGCGGCCTTCCGGGTCGAGACGGGCGTCGAGCCATACGCGGCTCTGGCAGCCCTCGATGAGGCGGTCGGGCGTCTTGAGCGACTCGTCGATCGGAGGCAGTTCGTTGCCCATGTCGATGATCTGGGCGTAGCGGTCGAGCCAGTCGTCGATGTCGGCGAACTGCTCGGTTATTTCATCTTGTTTCTGTTCGATAGTCATGGCTTTTCGTTGTATATCACGTTGAGGACCACGGTGCCGACGGCGTGCATTGTGGCCCGGTCGAGGTGGTCGGTATTGTCGTCGTGTGTGTGCCAGGTAGGAGGGAAGGAGCCTGTGGCCGGATTCGAGTTCTCGATGATGTCGGTCACGGGTATGCCGGCACGGATCAGCGGCAGGTGGTCGTCGCTGACGGCGCCTCCGGTGCGGTCGGGGAAGCGGTCGGAGAGGCCGAGCCTGCGGGCCATGTCCCACACCTTGGCCGTGGGTGCCTGGGCCAGGCTGGCCGAGAAATATTCGCGAGGGAAGCGCGCGTCGCGGCCGCCGACCATGTCGAGCAGTATGCCGTAGCGCGGGATCTTGGCGGCGGGGTATGGCAGCCCGGAGGCGAAGTGGGCCGCGCCGATGGCCCACGAGTCGTCATGGCCGCCGTCGGGCGCGGGTGCGTCGGAGCGCCGGCCGTAGTCTTCGCAGTCGGTCAGCAGTATGTCGACTCCGACCGGCGCTGCCTCGAGACCGAGGTTTCGGGCGATCTCGAGCAGCACGGCCACGCCGCTGGCGCCGTCATTGGCGCCGTCGATAGGCCGTTCGCGCAGTGTCTCGTCTGCCTCCTGATCGGCCCAGGGGCGCGTGTCGTAGTGGGCGAGCAGCAGTAGGCGCGCTGTAGCGGCGGTGTCGAACCGTGCCAGGATGTTTCGCACGGGCAGACGGTCGCCGTTCCAGGCCGTGGCCGTGGATTCGAGCACCTCGACGGTGTCGGCGCCGCAGGCCGCAAGCCGGCCGGCGAGCCACGCGGCGCAGCTGTCGTGAGCGGCGGTGCCGGGTACGCGCGGTCCGAATGCCACCTGCGCGGCCGCGGCCGCCATGGCCGAATCGCCGCTGAAAGCGCCGCGGGCCTCGAAAGTGTCGGCCTGTGCGCCGGCTCCCGCTGCGGAGCTGCCGCCGCACGACACGGAGGCGGCTGCCGCCCACAGGGCCGCCGCGGCCAGCGGTATGAGTTTAATTGCAGTCATCTTTCTTGTCATGGTTTTCAAATTCGCGGATCAGCTGCCGCGCCTTGGCTATGTCGGAGGCGTGGTCGACGTCGATCACCTTGCCCATCGGGAATGCGTGCAGGTCGAAACCGGCGCCGACGAGTGCGCGCTGGTAGTTGCGCATGCGGCCCTTGCCGGCGGCGATGCATTCGCTAAGCACCTCGAGCGCCCGGGGCGACTGCAGGCCGTATACTCCGGCCGACACGTAGCGCACGCCCGCGAATGGTTCGTCGCGGTAGGCGTCGATGCGTCCCGTGCCGTCCACACTCACATAGAGAGGTTTCTCGTCGTCGATGTAGTCCGTCACGCCCATGTAGCCGTCAGCGATGTCATCGGCTTCGAAAGCCGCCACAAGCCGGCGCATGGCACCGGCGCTGAAGATGGTGTCGACCGTCGTGAGTACGAATTTACCTTCAGGCAGCAGCGATGAGACCTCGTGGAAGCTGTGCATTGAGTCGGGGGTCGACTTCACGCACAGCCGCAGCGGCACGGATATTTCGCCGCTCAGCCGGGCCACGTAGCGGGCTACGTCGGTCATCGACTCGTTGACTATAACGGCGATGCTTTCGGCGCCGCAGGCGGTGAATATGTCTGTGAGACGCCGGATCATTGGCCGCCCGTCAAGCTCGACGAGCGGTTTGGGGCTGCTCACGCCTTCATGGACCAGACGCGAGCCGTCGCCGGCTGCTATGATCGCGAAATTCATTCTCCCGACAGGTCAAGTACTACATTGTCGGCGCCTTTTTCGTAATACTGGCGGCGCAGGGGCGAGCGGCGCGCCTCGTCGTAGCGCCGGCGTGCACGCAGGATGTCGATCGCCGCATAGACGGCCGCGCGGGTCGAGTCGGGATCGGCCACTCCCTGGCCGGCGATGTCGAAGCCGGTACCGTGGTCGGGCGACGTGCGCACGAACGGCAGCCCGGCCGTGAAATTGATGCCCGAGCCCATGCACAGGGCCTTGAATGGCGCCAGCCCCTGGTCGTGGTACATGGCCAGGATGCCGTCGAATTTCTTGAACTGACCCGAGCCGAAGAAGCCGTCGGCGGCGTAGGGCCCGAAGGCCAGGATGCGCTCCTCGCGCGCCTTGGCTATGGCCGGAGCTATGATGTCCTTCTCCTCGGAGCCGAGCAGCCCGCCGTCGCCGGCGTGCGGATTCAGCCCCAGCACGGCTATGCGCGGTGCGTCGATGCCGAAGTCGCGGCGCAGCGAGCGGTCGAAGATCCGCAGCTTCTCCACTATGGCATCCTCGGTCACGGTCTCGGCTACCCGGGCTATCGGAGTGTGGGTCGTCAGCAGCGCCACGCGCATATTCTCGTCGCAGAGTATCATCAGCGCCTTGCCCTCGCCGGCGGCCGACTCGAGGTACTCGGTATGGCCCGGGAAGGTGAATTCGGCGCTGTGGATGGTTGATTTGTTGATCGGGCACGTCACCAGAACGTCGATATCGCCGTTTTTAAGGTCGGCTACGGCGCGCTCCAGCGCCGCGAAGGCGGCGCGGCCGGCCTCGGGCGACGCCACGCCCGGCTCGGGTCGCACTTCCTCGCCGACAACGTTGATTATATAGTTGGTGTCGCCGGTAGCCTGTTCGGGGCTTTCGATCTGAGTCATAGGCACCTGCTGCATCTGCAGCGCCTTGCGGTAGGCGGCCGCTATCTTAGCCGAGCCGTACACGACGGGCGTGCAGAGCTCGGCCAGCCGGCCGTCCTCGAGCAGCTTCAGCACTATCTCGTAGCCGATGCCGTTTATGTCGCCGTGGGTGATTCCCACTTTTATCTTTTTATGCATTTGAATCTGTATTTGATTGGTTGTCTGTATTGTCGGATGTGCGGGCGGCGTTTTTGGCCTGGCCGGCCAGCATTCCGCATGCCGCCTCGATGTCCTCGCCGCGCGAGGCGCGGATCGTGGCCGTCACGCCCTGCTCGTTGAGGCGGTCGCGGAAAGCCTCCATGACAGCCGTCGATGGCGGCTGCATCTCCGAGCCCGGCAGCGCGTGGTAGCGGATGAGGTTCACGCGGGCGTCGGTGCCGCGTACCAGCCGTGCCAGCGCGTCGGCGTGGCGCCGGTCGTCGTTGAGGCCTTTCCACAGGATGTACTCCACCGACAGGCGCCGCTGGTGGGCGAAGTCGTAGCCCCGCAGCAGCTCCATCACCTCGCGGACGGGAAAAGCGCGTTCGGCCGGCATCAGCCGCAGCCGCTCGTCTGGGAAGGGCGAATGGACGCTCACGGCCAGGTGCACTTTCGTCTGCTCGGCCAGCCGCCTGAGGCCCGCGCGGTTGCCTACGGTCGACACCGTGATGCGCTTCGGGCTCCAGGCCAGGCCCCAGCCGGAGGTCAGTATCTCGATTGCCGTCATCACGGCCTCGACATTGTCGGTCGGCTCGCCCATGCCCATGAACACGATGTTGGTCAGACGCTCGCTCTCCGGCACGGACAGTATCTGGTTCATGATTCCGGCCGGAGTCAGATTGCCGTGGAAGCCCTGGCGCCCCGTCATGCAGAACGTACAGCCCATGCGGCAGCCCGCCTGCGGCGACACGCACAGTGTGGCGCGCTCGCCGTCGGGGATGTATACCGCCTCTACGGCCATGCCTCCTGCACCCTCGAAGAGATACTTCACCGTGCCGTCGGCGCTCACCGAGCGGGCAAGCGGTGCGGTCCGTCCGATGCAGTAGCTTTCGGCCAGGCGCCGGCGCCCCTCCTTCGAGAGATCGGTCATCGCCTCGATATCAGTCACCCGGCGCCCATACAGCCATGCTGACATCTGTTTGGCTGCAAACGGCTTAAGTCCGGCCTCAGCCGCCACGCGGCGCAGGTCTTCGAGAGTCATGCCTATCAGGGGGTGTCGTGTATCGGTGCTCATGGTGCGGAAATTTCCACAAAAATACTCAAAAAAAAGCAAAACATGGCCATTTGCACCAAAAAAACGACACCTCTGCTTGCCGGATGCCAAAAAATGCCTAACTTTGCATCGCGCCCGGATGGCGGAATCGGTAGACGCGACGGTCTCAAACACCGTTGGAGCAATCCTTCCCGGTTCGATCCCGGGTCCGGGTACACTTTTCGAGGATTCTCATCGCGGGAATCCTCTTTTTATATCAGTGGATCGCGCTATTGATCGGTTTAATCTATATAATCAGCATTTATTAAGTAACTTATGTTCGGACGTTGTTTTTTGAAAGCGGTTTTGGCGGCGGTTGGCGCAGTGGCCGGCACGGCTGCGGCTTGGGGCGGGTTGCCTGAGTATTCTGTCGTGGAGGATGGGGCGCCGGCGGTGAGTCCCGGGTCGGCGGTGCGACTGTCGGTCGCGTCGGAGACGCTGGCCGACGATATGACGGTGGATGTGTGGCTGCCGCCGACTTATGATGCGGCGCTGCCGGGCGGATATCCTGTGGTGTATGTGCATGACGGGCAGAATCTTTTCGATCCGTCGCTCTCTTTTTCTACTGTTGCTTGGGAACTTGACCAAACTGCAGCCTCACTGGCCTCTAAAGGCGAAATTGCGGCTCCGATCATCGTCGGAATCCACAACCGCGGGGCGAAGAATCTGCGGCCGAACGATTATTTTCCCGAAAAGGCCCTGTCATATATATCCGCTGCCGACCGGGACCGGACGTTTGTCCGCGAGACCTGTTCGGCGGGTTTCTTCGGCGACGAGCATGCCGAATTTGTCGCCTGCGAGCTCAAGCCGCTGGTCGATGATATGTTCAACACGGCTCCGGACCGCGGACACACCTTCGCGATGGGTTCGTCGATGGGAGCCCTTGCATCTATGTATCTAATGTGTGAATATCCCGATATTTTTGGCGGAGCAGCCTGTATGTCGACGCATTGGATCGGGTCGTTCAAGATGAATGCAGATTATTCACTGCAGCCCGATGCCGTGTGCGCGGCGGCTGTCCTGGCCTATATGGACGGAAATCTTCCCGACCCGGCGCAGCGGCGCCTGTATCTCGATCAGGGCACGACGGGCTGGGATGCCGATTACCTGCAGTATGAAGTCCTGGCCCGCGCTGCGGCAGAGCGCCACGGCTATTCCGCGGACAATGGGTCTTTGATGACTTTCGATGCCTCCGGAGCGGGCCACAACGAATGGTTCTGGCAGCAGCGTGCCGGCCGTCCGCTGACGTTTCTGCTGAAAAATCTTGCAGGTATTACCGACGCTGTTGACGAGGATAATGGCGACGCTGGCACGCCCCTTTACGACCTGTTCGGCCGCCCGGTTGCCGGCCGTCCCGCCCCCGGCCTATACATCCGCGGCTCCCGTAAGATTCTTATCACCGAATAAACGGCCTGTCAAAACCGCCTTTATCGGAAAACGCAGTTTTTTGGTAGGTAAAATCATAGGAAAACGCAGTATTTTGCAGGTCAAATTTATAGGAAAACGCAGTAAATTCGTTGTAATATTTTATAGAAAACGCAGTTTTTTCAATTTTTATCCGTATATTTGCGTCGATAAAAACTTAGTTATATGCTGTATAGAAAAATAACCAAGCGTATAGAGCAATATCTGGCGTCAGATTCCAACAGAATGCTGATGATAGACGGTGCGCGCCAGATTGGGAAATCATATATAATCCGGCATGTCGGGAAGAAAATGTTCTCCAATTATATTGAAATAAATATGGAGGAAGATAAACTCGGCGAGCGCATCTTTGCTGAGGCAAGGACCACAAAAGATTTTTATATGGCTCTGAGCGTTGTGGCCGGAGATAAAATGGACAAGCGTGAAAATACACTTGTATTCATTGATGAGATTCAGGCTTACGATCATTTGATGACGCTTGTGAAGTTCCTAATGCAAGAGAATCGTTTTACATACATAGCAAGCGGTTCCCTGCTGGGTATTACGCTGAAAAATACCCAGTCTGTGCCTATGGGGAGCCTTGATATAGAGCATATGTATCCGATGGACTTTGAAGAATTTCTTATAGCCAATAGTGTAGGTGAGATCGCCATTGAAGCTATGAGAGAAAGTTTTAAGAAGTCGGAGGGGCTATCAGAGCCCTTGCATAATAAAATGATGGATCTGTTCAAAAAATACCTTATCGTCGGTGGACTGCCCAAGGCCGTAAAAACTTTTGTGGAAACCCGGAACATCGTTGAAATCAGGTCTATCCAGAATGAGGTACATGACTTGTATGAGGTTGACTGTACAAAATATGAAGAAGAGCATAACAGGAAGCTGAAGATTCGCCGTATCTACGAAATGATACCTTCCATACTTGAAAATAAAAAGAAAAGGGTGGTTATCAAGGATATTGAGAATAAGACCTGGAAAAGGACCGATAATTATCTTGAAGAGTTCGACTATCTGATTTCAGCCGGAGTCGCACTTGAAGTCAAGGCAATAAGTAAGCCTTCGTATCCGCTGGTGGAAAACAGCGGCAAGAATTTGCTGAAACTTTATCTCAACGATGTGGGTATATTGTCATCGCTGTATTACCGCAACAATATCAAAGCGATAATGGATAGCATCAGAAGCATAAATCTTGGATCGATATATGAAACAGTGGTAGCCCAGGAACTGAGAGCGCATGGCTATGGATTATATTACTACGACAATAAGAAAAATGGAGAGGTCGATTTTCTGATTGATGACGCCGATAATCTGTCAAATATTCCTATAGAGGTTAAGTCGGGGAAGGATTACAGTGTGCACAGTGCGATAACCAGATTTCTTTCGATGGATGAATACAATGTCAAAAGGGCATTTGTGCTTTCAAATGAGCAAAGAGTATATACCGAAGGTGGAATAACGTATATACCGATATATTACGTGATGTTCTTTGAGAACGTATCGAATGTGGTTGAAACGTTTCCGGAGTAAAACCGAAGACCCCGGTGCCGCAGAGGCATCGGGGTCAAGGTAGCCCATAGCAGAATCGAACTGCTCTTTCAAGAATGAAAATCTTGCGTCCTAACCGATAGACGAATGGGCCAAAAATCTCTAAAAACTCAAAAAATTATACGGAGAAGCTCTAAAGGAGAATCTCCTTTTGCGCTATGACTTGGACTCAGGCGAGCTTGGCGATGTGGTGCGAAAGCTTGCTCTTGAGGTTTGCGGCTTTATTTTTGGAGATTGCTTTCTTCGAGGCAAGGCGGTCGAGCATGGCGCTGACGGTGCGCAGCTTGGCTTCAGCCTCAGCCTTGTCGGTGAGTTTGCGCAGATTGCGAACTGCGTTACGGGCGGTCTTGGCGTAGTAACGGTTGCGCAGACGGCGGCTCTCGGTCTGGCGGATTCTTTTTAATGATGACTTATGGTTTGCCATGTCGTTTAGTTGATATTTTTTGTTTTATTTTTTATTTAGTAGCCCATAGCAGAATCGAACTGCTCTTTCAAGAATGAAAATCTTGCGTCCTAACCGATAGACGAATGGGCCATCCGCGCGTTTAGCGGTGCAAAGTTATAAAGTTTTTTTCGAGTGGCAAAATTTTTGCGTTATTTTTCTGATTTTTTCTGTAAAAATGGGATTTGAGGTTCGGACAGGGGCCAACATTTCGTGTTTTACGAGGTTATTTAAATAAGAACCCTATAAATATGATATGAAAAAACTGATATTACCCCTTATGATACTGGCTGTCTCGGCGGACTGCGTGCAGGCGTGGGGCGCCGGCGGCGCCGAGGCGCACCTTCAGCGGACGATGCCGCAGGCTTGGCCCGACACGGCCGCCGCAGCCGAACTGCCGTCGGCCGACGGATGGTGGCGCGGATTCGGCGATCCGCTGCTCGATTCGCTGATCTCGGAGGCCGAGGACCACAATTTCAATCTCGTGGTTGCCCTCAGGCGTATGGATGCGGCGCGCCGCCAGATCGACGCGGCCCGCAGCGCCTACTATCCTCAGATCGGTGTCAGTGCCGGCTATGAGCGGGCCCGCAGCCGGGGGGTGTCGGCATCGACCTACTCGCTGGGCGCGTCGCTGTCGTGGGAGATCGATCTCTTCGGCAAGATCACGGCGGCCGTGCGGCGCGACAAGGCGCAGTACCGGGCCAGCCGCGCCGACTGGGTAGGCTCGATGCAGAGTCTGTGCGGCCAGGTGGCTGAGGCATACATCGGGCTGCGCGTGAGCCAGTCGGAACTGGCCGTGGCGCGGGCGCACATCATCAGGCAGGACACCATATCGCAGCTGGCGGCAACGCGCTTCGAATGCGGCCTGGCGTCGAAGATCGACGTCGATCAGCAGCTGACGGTGCTGTATTCTACCGAAGCGGCCGTGCCCCAGTATGAGGCGGCCGTCCGGTCGTACATCAACTCGCTGGCGCTCCTCCTGGGGGTTTACCCCGAAGAGATAGCTGCGCGCCTGGCCGGTCCGGCTCCGCTGCCCAATTATAATGCGCCGGTAGCCGCCGGCGTCCCGGCCGGCCTGTTGCGCCGGCGTCCCGACATCCTGGCGGCCGAGCAGCAGATCGAGGCAGCTGCGGCCTCGCTGGGCATTGCCCGCAAGGATTATCTGCCGTCGCTGTCGCTGCAGGGAGCGGTCGGCGTGTCGGCTCCGCGTCCGGGCGATATGTTCACCGACCGCGGCTTCACATATTCGGTAGCTCCGACGCTGTCGTGGACGCTCTTCGACGGCTTCGCGCGGCGCGCCGGCGTGGCATCTGCCCGCGATGCGCTCGAATCGGCCGTGGCGACCTACAATTTCACGGTGATGAACGCCTATACCGAAGTGGCCGATGCGCTGGATAGCTACCGCACCTCGCTCGAGCAGGCCGAATACTACCGCAAGGCGGCTGAGGCGGCGGCCGAGCTTCTCGATATGTCGCTCGACCTTTACACGCAGGGCCTCGAGGAATTTACCGTGGTGGCCAACGCACAGGTCGACCTGCTCAACTACACCAACTCCGTGATCACCTCGCGCGGCGCGGCCATGACGGCGCTTGTCAGCCTGTACAAGGCGCTCGGCGGAGGCTACAGCGAATATCTGAATACTGACGAATAAAAAATCATACGACATGAGACATATATATAATGTAGCCACCGCGGTGGCGCTGGCTGTGGCGCTGGGAGCCTGCGGCCACAGAAAGGAGGCCGCGCCGGCCCCGGAAATGACCGTCGACGTGACTCCGGTGGTGACCGATTCGGTGACGCTCTTCAAATCGTACCCCGGCACGCTCTATGCCTCGGACTACGCCGACATCGTGTGCCGCATCAACGGCACGATAGCGTCGCAGGACTATGCGTCGGGCTCGCAGGTGCGCAAGGGGCAGGTCCTCTTCACCATCGCCACCAATACCTACACCGACGCCCTGGCCGAGGCCGAGGCTTCGCTGGCCAAGGCCATCAGCGCCAACCGGTACGCCGAGAGCCACTATGAGGCCGTGCAGCGGGCGGCGCCGAGCCATGCCGTGTCGCAGATGGAGGTGTCGCAGGCGCTGAGCGACCGCGACCAGAGCCGCGCGGCAGTGAAGACGGCCCGTGCGCAGGTCGATCAGGCCCGCAGCAATGTCGACAAGTGCACGATCCGTGCTCCGTTCGACGGCCGCATCACGTCGAGTCCATATTCGGTGGGCGCCTACATTGCCGGCGAGGGATCGCCGGTGCCCCTGGCCAAGATATACGCCGACGCGCTTGTCGACGCGTACTTCCACATCGAGGACGCGTCGTTCCTCCGTATGTTCGAGTACACCAACAACCGCCACATGATCGACTATGACTCCATACCGATCGAATTTCAGGAGACGCTGCCGCACTCCTACACCGGGCGCATGTACTACATATCGCCCAACGTCGACACATCGACCGGCTCTCTGCTGCTGAAGTGCGAGCTTAAGAACACATGGGGCGAGCTGCGCGACGGCATGTATGTGACCGTGCGCCTTCCCTACAAGGTCGAGCCGCAGGCCATGCTCGTGCGCGACTCGTCGCTGGGCACCGATCAGCTCGGCCGATACCTGTATGTGGTGAACGACTCCAACCGCGTGGTCTATACGCCGGTGAAGGTCGGTGATCTGATCAACGACACCATGCGCGTGGTGGAGTCGGGCGTCCGCCCGGGCGACCGCTACGTGACCTCCGCTATGCTCAAGATGCGCGACGGCATCACCGTCGCACCCCGAACCGTCAAATAGCAGCGCGCCATGTTCAGTAAGTTTTTCATCGAAAGGCCCATTTTTGCGATAGTCATCGCGGTGGCCATGGTGCTTGCCGGAGCGCTGACATTCAGCAAGCTGCCGGTGTCGCAGTATCCCGACATCACACCCCCGACGGTGATGGTGGCCGCCAATTATCCGGGCGCCGACGCCAAGACCGTGGCCGAGACGGTGGGTGTTCCCATCGAGCAGCAGGTCAACGGCATAGAGGGTATGCTCTACATGAGCTCGACCTCCGGCTCCGACGGCTCGTATCGCCTGACGCTGACCTTCGAGGACGGCGTCGACCTCGACATAGCCACCGTGAAGGTGCAGAATCGCATCTCCGAGGCCGAGGCCACCCTTCCCGGCCCGGTGAAGCAGCAGGGCGTGTCAGTGATGTCCGAGTCATCGAATCAGATCTTGTTCATCAGCCTCGACAGTGACGATCCCGGCCGCTACGACGCGCTGTATCTGACCAACTACGCCAACCTGCACCTGACCGATGAGCTCGCGCGAGTCGACGGTGTGGGCAGCGTCTCGGCTTTCGGCGGCGGCGACTATTCGATGCGCGTCTGGCTCAAGCCCGACGTCATGCGCGAGCGCGGACTGACCCCGGCCGACGTCGAGGCCGCCATCCAGTCGCAGAACATCGAGGTGTCGGCCGGCAGCGTCGGCGACCGTCCGACCGACGCCAACCAGCAGTTCACCTATACGCTCACGACGCAGGGACGCCTGATCAGCCCCGGCCAGTTCGGCGACATTGTGCTGCGGTCCGACTCGAACGGCATCCTGCGGCTGCGCGACGTGGCCGAGGTCGACCTCGGTTCCACATCTTATACCCAGATATCGCGCGTCAACGGCCGGCAGACGGCCCTGATAGGCATTTCGCAGCTCCCGGGCGCCAACGCGCTCGACGTGGCCAGGCGATGCGAGGACAAGCTCGAGGAGCTCAAGGCCTACTTCCCGCCGGGCGTAAGCTACAACATCATGCTCGACACCACGGAGTTCGTCACAGCTTCGATCGACGAGCTCCTGATCACTTTTCTGGAGACAACGCTCCTGGTCATGATCGTCATTCTGCTGTTCCTGCAGAACTGGCGCGCTGTGATCATCCCGATGCTGACCATTCCGGTGTCGCTGATCGCGACGCTGGCGGTGATGAAGTTCATGGGCTTCACGCTCAACACTCTGACGCTTTTCGGCCTTGTGCTCGCCATAGCCATAGTGGTCGACGATGCCATAGTGGTGGTGGAGGACTGCTCGCGACTGCTCGACCAGGGCAAGCTGAATCCGCGCCAGGCGGCCGAGAAAGCCATGATCGAGCTTCAGGGGCCGGTCATTGGCGAGGTGCTCGTACTTCTGTCGGTGTTTATCCCGACGGCCCTCGTCAGCGGCATCACGGGGCAGCTCTACAAGCAGTTCGCGCTGACGATCGCGGTCTCGACGGCTTTCTCGGGCTTCAACGCCCTGACCTTCACGCCCGCCATGTGCGCCCTGTTCCTCCGCCCTACCAGGCCGCCGCGCTTCTTCCTTTACAAATGGTGGAACAAGGGCTACGGGGCCACGCTGGCGCTGTATATGAAGATCGTCGGCAAGTTCCTGCGCCGTCCGTGGGTGGCCATCGCCCTGTATTTCGTGCTGACAGGCCTGGCCTTCTGGGGCTTCGTCAAGTGGCCGACCAGCTATGTCCCTCAGGAGGATATGGGATACTTCATCTCGTCGATACAGCTGCCTACCGGTGCTTCGCTTGACCGTACCGACAAGGTCGTCAATGAATTTGCCGAGCAGCTCCGCAATGTCGACGGCGTGAAGGATGTGATGGCCGTGAGCGGCTTCTCGTTCATGGGCGGCGGAGCCAGCTCCAATCTTGGCTCGGCGTTCGTCATTCTGGAGCCGTGGAGCGACCGCAAAGCGAAGTCGCTGTCGGTCAACTCAATCATCAAAAAAGCCGACGAGATCGCCGCTGGCATGCAGGAGCCTGTGATCTTCTCGCTCAATCCGCCTGCAATTCCCGGTCTGGGCATGTCGTCGGGCCTGGAGATGCAGCTGCTCGACCTCAACGACCTCGGTCCCGAGCAGATGATGAAGGCTCTCGGCGAGATCCGCGACGCCGCAGCCCGCGATCCGCGTATCGCCGCCATCACGTCGCTCTATCAGGGCACCGTGCCGCAGTACACGGTCGACATCGACCGCAACAAGGTGAAGATGCAGGGCCTGCGCCTCGAGGATGTCTACTCGACCCTGTCGGCCTACATGGGCGGCGCCTACGTCAACGACTTCGTCGACTTCGGGCGCGTCTATCAGGTGAATCTGGCCGCCGACGGCGACGCCCGCGCCCGTGTCGAGAATATCCCGAACCTGACTGTCCGCAATTCCACCGGCGACATGGTGCCGATGGCTTCGTTCGCCACCGTGCGGCCGTCCATGGGCGAGCCTACCGTAAGCCGCTACAATATGTACAACACGGCGGCGCTTACGGCAACTCCGGCCGAGGGTGTATCGTCGGCCGACGGCATCAAAGCCATGGAAGAGCTTGTGAGCGGAACTCTCGGACAGAACTACGGCTACGCCTGGACCGGCGAGGCATATCAGGAGACACAGTCAGGCACGACTGTCACTTTCGTGCTCATTCTGGCTATCGTCGTGACCCTGCTCGTGCTCGCGGCGCAGTATGAGAGCCTTACCGACCCCCTCGCCGTGATCATAGCCATGCCCACGGCCATCCTCGGCACCGTCATCGGCTGTATCTTCATGGGCCAGTCGATCAGCATATATACGCAGATCGGCATCATCCTGCTGCTGGGCCTTTCGGCCAAGAACGCGATCCTGATCGTGGAGTATGCCATCGACTTCCGCAAGGGCGGCCAGCCCATCCGCCAGGCCGCGCTCGACGCCGGCCGCGTGCGCTTCCGCCCGATCATGATGACGGCGCTGGCCTTCGTGCTCGGTGTGCTGCCGATGCTCTTCGCCACCGGTGCCGGTGCGGCCTCGCGTGTGTCGCTCGGCACGGCGGTGGTATTCGGCATGTTCGTCAACGCTATCGTGGGCACGCTGTTCGTCCCCAATTTCTGGGAGCTCTGCCAGCGCTTCGGCGAGAAGTACATCACCGGCTTCTTCCACTCCGCGAAAGGCCTCAGCGCCGCCGACGAAAAGAACACCGGCGACACCATCTGACATCAGTGCGGGGTTGCTATTTTAGCTAAATTAGCTATTATAGCTACCCCGCATTATACACTGCGCATTGTGCATTTCTCACTTGCGGCCGAAGTCGGCGGGGATCTCGCCCCAGCGGTCGGTGTCCCACTTCAGCAGGGGGTTGGGGATGGTGTGGGTCTGGATCCAGGCGTCGGCGCGGGCCACGATCTGCAGCAGGGGCCCGTTTTCGGGCGTCGGGGCTACCTTTGTGTTGGCGCGGCGGTTGCGCACCCAGGCCAGGGCCGTGCGCGAGTCTGAGTAGATCGGTGTGGTGGTGTCGCCGCGCCGCGCCAGCAGGGCAGCGGCGTGGATGATGGCCAGGTACTCGCCGATGTTGTTGGTGCCTCCGGCGAACGGGCCCTTGCGGAAGATTTCGGCGCCGTCGGCCACGCGCACGCAGCGGTACTCCATCGGGCCGGGGTTGCGCGAGCAGGCGCCGTCGACAGCTATCGCGTCGAGCCGTATTTCGGGTATGGCCGTGTAGTCGCGTATCGAGCCGCCGGGACCTACGTGCGAGGCCAGCTTTGTGAGGAATGCGGCCTGCTCGCTCTCAGAGCCGCGGAATGCGGCCACGGCCGAATCGTAGTTCGGGAATGCCTTGTAGCGGGCGCCGGGGAAGCCGTCGACCTGCTCGAAGGCGTCGTCCCAGTCGTCGTAGATGCCGGGTTCGCGGCCTTCCCACACCACGTAGAATTTGCTCTTCTGTGCCATCGTTCAGGAGAATTGCAGGAAAAGGCTTATGTCGATCGGCTGGCAGCCGGCTATGCGGGCTATGTCGGCGTTGACGGCCTTGCCCAGGAAGGTGAGGGCGGCGCGCGCCAGGCCTGAGTTGAAGCGCAGGGCGTTGGAGATGCCTTCGCACACGAGTACGTCGTCGAGCAGCGTCATCAGCGTGGTAGTCAGAGCCATGGCCGCCGTGCGTGGTACGGCCGATCCGGCATTAGTGTAGCAGGCCGCCAGGGAGTCGGGCCGGGAGGGGCATTCGGGCGCGTCAGCCAGGTCGACCTGCCTCAGGCCGGGAAATATGGGGTTCGAGAGCCGCCCGGTGAGATCGAAGGCTATGACGCCGCGCTTCATCTCGGCGATCATGTCGGAGCCGATCACGAGCGGATGGCGCGTAGAAGTGGCGATGACGATGTCGGCCGAGCGCAGGGCCGAGGCGAAAACACGGGGATGCAGCGCCGAGGCTATGACCGATGTGCCCGACGACCCCGAGAGACTGTGTATGGCCTCGCGCAGGCTGTAGACGTCGTTGTCGAACATACGCACCGTTGCGCCGAGCCCGATGGCTGTGCGGGCGGCCGCCACAGCCGCCAGTCCCGAGCCTATGACGGTCACCTCGCAGGGCACTACGGCCGCCACACCGCCCAGCAGGATGCCCTTGCCGTGGACGGGGTCGGCCAGCAGCGACGAAGCGATGGCCATGGCCGCGCGCCCGTCGATTTCGGCCAGTATGTCGGCGAAGGGCCGGTTGTCGCTTTCGTCCGTGATCAGATCAAGCGCTATGGTGATGACGTGGCGGCGCAGCAGCTCGGCAACGGCCTCGGACGTGCGGCTTTCGAAGTGCGAGAGCGAGAGCAGCACGGCCCCGGTCTTGAGGCGCCGCGCGTCGGCGGCCGGAATGGCCGGAAGCAGCAGCACTATGTCGCAGCCCAGGGCCTCGGCGCGGCTGACGGTGCGCGCTCCGGCGCGCCGGTAGGCCTCGTCGGAGAAGTGGATGCAGTCGGCGGCGCCCGCTTCGAGCTTTACGTCGAAGCCGCGCTCGGCGAGCATTGCGGCGCCTTCGGGAGTGAGGGGGAACCGGCGCTCGCCGCGGGTCGATCCGGCCGGCAGCCCGATGGTTATGTGCCTGCGCCCGGCGACGGTCTCTACGGGCTGTTCCTGTGGAGTGGGGGTGGTGCTCATTGTAGGGTTTCTATGATTGGTTTGAAGCGTTCGACCGACTCGGCGATCTGGGCGGCTGTGTCGAGACGCGAGGAGTCGAATTCGGTGTGTGCGCTGCTGTAGTATGGTTCGCGTTCGGCCGCCAGGTCGTCGGCGTAGCGGGCGACTTCTTCGTGGCTGCGGCCCTGAAGCAGGGGACGCGAGTCGCCGGCTTCGATCAGGCGCGTGACGAGGATGTCGCGCCGCGCGCGCAGGTGTACGACAGTGCCGGCGCCGAGCATGCGGTTGAGGTTGTCGCCGAAGCACGGTGTACCACCGCCGCAGGCTACGGCCAGAGGCAGGCCGGAGCCGTCGGCATCCGCGGCAGCGGCCTCGGCGATGAGCGCGGCCAGCGCCTCGGCTTCGAGACGCCGGAAAGTCTCCTCGCCTGCCGTGGCGAAGATCTGCCGCACCGACATTCCGGAGCGGGCCTCGATGGCTGCGTCGAGGTCGGTGAATCCGGCCAGCCCCGCTGACTGCAGGGCGCGGCCGAGGGTCGATTTGCCCGAGCCGGGCAGCCCGATCAGAAAGATGACCGGGCGCCCGCGCCTGGCTGAGTCAGCCTGGCCGCTCAATTTTTCTTGTCTAAGTCTTTCTTGAGCAGGTCGCGGATCTCCGTCAGCAGCTCTTCCTGCGTCGGGGCGGCCGGAGCCGGAGCGGGTTCTTCCTCTTTCTTCTTCTTCATCAGGTTGTTCATGACCTTGATGGCGATGAAGATGCAGAAGGCGATGATCAGGAAGTCGACGATGGTCTGTACGAACGCACCCCAGGTGATGGCTACCTCGGGGATGAGTTCGCCGGTGGCGGCGTCGGTGGTGGCGTCCTTGAGGACGAACTTAAACTCCGAGAAGTTGGCCCCGCCGGTGAGCACGCCGATACCGGGCATGATGATGTCGTTGACCAGCGAAGTGACGATCTTGCCGAATGCGGCGCCGATGATCACGCCGACTGCCATATCCACGACGTTGCCGCGCATGGCAAATTCCTTGAATTCTTTCAGTAGTTTCATAACTAAAGGGTTTAAAATGCAAAATTAGTAAAAAATCGAAAGAAGCCGTATAAAAGCAACAAAAATTCCTCACCCGCGGTTCGGGGACGCCTTTCGCTGCGCCCTCCGCGGCCTTTTTAACAATATTTTTTTGGAAAAGTTTGTCAATTGATAGATAATCCGTAACTTTGCAAAGTTTTTCACAAAACGCCGTTAAAAGTAATGGGAAAGTTCTCAGCATTTAAGTTGCCCTTGAAGTCGTTGGCTCCCGGGACTCACGAGTTTGACTACAAGCTCGACCATCAGTTCTTCCTCAATATGGAGTACGATGAGATCCGCGACGCCGACCTCGACGTGCATCTGACCGTGAAGCGCAATCACGATCTGTATGCGCTCCACTTCGACATCACCGGTACGGTGCTGATGCTCTGCGACCGTTGCCTCGACGATCTGGTGGTCCCGATCGACACGACCTACGACATCAGCGTCGAATACGGCCAGGACTACAACGACGAGAGCGACGACCTGCTCGTCATTCCCCAGAGCGACAACGAGCTCAATGTAGCCTATATGCTCTACGACACGGTCGTGCTCGCCATCCCGATCAAGCACGTCCACCCCATGGGCAAGTGCAACCGCCAGATGAGCGCCCTGCTCAAGAAGCACCGCGCCGGCGTCTCGGCCGAGGACGAGGCTCTGGCGGAGTCGATGATCGAGTCGATCGAGGAAATGGACGACGCTCCCGACGATCCTGCTCCCGCCGACCCGCGCTGGGATGCACTAAAGGGTCTGGCCGACAAGGAAGACTGACAACAAGACATATCCGGTATACTCTCTCCGCGAAAAGAATAAACAAAACAAATAAACAATAAAGAACAATGGCACATCCTAAACGCAAACAATCGAAGACCCGCACAGCCAAGCGCCGTACACACGACAAGGCTGTTGCCCCCACACTTGCACTCTGCCCCAACTGCGGCGCATGGCACGTGTACCACACGGTATGCGGCGAATGCGGCTACTACCGCGGCAAACAGGCTATCGTCATTGGCGAGGCGGCTCTCTGATCCGGCCCCGTCCGTGCCGGGCTTTCGGGCCCGTGCAGGCGAGATATGAAAAGTTACTCCTTGCGACTCCCCGGCTTGTCACACTTTCTGAGCACAACGCGCAGGTGGCAGGCTGACGGAGAAGAGAGGAGCAAGTTTTCATATATCCATCAGCCACTGACGCCGTGGCTAAGTCAAACAATCAGCAACCAAATTCATTAAAATATATGTTCAGCGCACGCATATCCGCAATAGCTTCATACGTCCCTGAGGACGTACTCGATAACGAAATGCTCTCCAAGATGGTCGATACTAACGACGAGTGGATCACCACCCGCGTCGGTATCAAGGAACGCCGCATCCTCCACAAGGAAGGCGCCGGTTCGTCTTATCTGGGAATCAAGGCAGTGGAGAAGATGCTCGCGGATTACAATGTGAACGCCGACGAGGTCGATCTGCTGATCTGCGCCACGTCCAATCCCGACTACCGTTTCCCTTCGACAGCCTCGGTCATCGCCTACGGCACGGGCCTCACCAACGCCTATGCCTACGATATCCAGGCTGCCTGCGCAGGATTCATCGTCGCTCTGCAGGACGCCGCCGGCTACATCAAGTCGGGTATCTACAAGAAGGTGATCGTATGCTGCGCCGAGAAGATGTCGTCGATGGTCAACTACAAGGACCGCGCCACCTGCCCGCTCTTCGGCGACGGCGCCGCCTGCGTGCTCGTCGAACCCAGCGAGGAAGCCGGTGTCGGTGTCATCGACGCCGTGTTCCACGTCGACGGCCGCGGCCGCGAGCATCTGCTCATGGAGGCCGGAGGCTCGGTGCTCCCCACCTCGCAGGCTACCCTCGACGCAGGCCAGCACTTCCTGTTCCAGGACGGCCGCAATGTCTACAAAAACGCTGTGACAGACATGCTCACGTCGACTCTCGACGTCATGAAGCGCAACAATCTCTCGGCCGACGATGTCGACTACCTTATTCCCCATCAGGCCAATCTGCGCATCATCGAGGCTGTGGCCGACCGCGCCAAGTTTCCCGCCGAGAAGGTGCTGGTCAACATCCAGCACTACGGCAACACCTCGGCCGCGTCGATTCCGCTGTGTCTCGACGAGTTCAAAGGTCAGCTCAAGAAAGGCGACCGCCTTGTGCTCACCGCTTTCGGCGCCGGCTTCACCTGGGGCGCCATGTACCTCGTCTGGGATCTCTGATCCGTCACTCACCAATACACGACAGGGGAGCGCCGCGGCGCTCCCCTGTCGTGTATTGGTTAATATAATACTTTACTTAAGAAGTTTCCGGCCGCTTTCCTCATTCTCAAGTATGCTCATCTGGTGTATGGCGATTTGATTGAGTCTGATCAGCCGGTCGTGTTGAGTCAACCCCTGCTCGATAAACACAGCGTTAAGGCTTTCCATATTGGACAGACATATAAGTTCATTTATGGAGGCATAATCCCGGATATTTCCTTTGAGGTCGGGATTGGAATCGCGCCATTGCCGGGCTGTCATTCCGAACATCGCCACATTTAGGACATCCGCTTCGTTGGCATATATGGCATTCGCCTGGTTTTTGGTGATTTCTACCGGGATCAGATTGGATTTTATAGCGTCAGTGTGTATTCGGTAGTTTATTTTCGACAGTTCACGCTTGGCTGACCAGCCTATGAGACGTTGTTCCTCTTCTTTGAGACGCTGGAATTCCTTGACAAGATATAACTCAAATTCGACAGACACCCAGCTTGCGAATTTGAAAGCAATGTCGCGCTGTGCGTAAGTTCCGCCCTCGCGGCCTAATTTATTGATGATTCCGATTGCTCCGGTAAGTTCCACCCATCGGCTCGGACTCATTGTAAAGGAATTGGATCCGGCTTCTTTGAGAATGGGGTCGAATTCGACCCCTTTAAAATCCGGGTTGTTGAGGGTTTCCCACAGGCCAAGATATTCAAGGGTATTTTTTACCCGCATCCAGTTCTTTACGACATCCTTAGGCTCGGCAGGATTCTTTTGACGTGCGATGTCTGTTATGCAGATATAGTCTATGCCGTTTTTGGCAAGAGTTCTGATAGTCGTTTCTTTTACAAGTAGTTTGGCCATGGAACGTAATGTGCATTAGGTCGGATTATTCCTCGTAGAGGGTGGGGTCGGGGAGGCCGGCGTCGCGGAAGGCCTGGCGGCGCTCGGTGCAGGTGCCGCATCGGCCGCAGTGGAGTTTGCCGCCCTTGTAGCAGGAATATGTGTGGCTGTAGTCGATGCCGAGGCGGCCGCCGCGGGCGGCTATCTCGCTTTTGGTAATGTCGGTGTAGGGCGATTCGAGAGTGATGCCCTCGTAAGTGCCGGCGCTGATGGCCGCCGACATGGCCCGTACGAAGCTGGGGCGGCAGTCGGGGTAGATGGCGTGGTCGCCTCCGTGGTTGGCCATCATCACGTGTTTCAGTCCCTTGCTTTCGGCGATGCCGGCCGCTATGGCGAGCATGATGCCGTTGCGGAATGGTACGACCGTCGAGCGCATGTTCTCGTCGTCGTAGTTGCCCTCGGGGATGGCGTCGGCGCCTTGGAGCAGCGAGCTGTTGAAGATCTCGCCTATGAAGGGCAGGTCGATCACCAGCAGGGGGATTTCGAGCCTCGCGCAGTTGTAGCGGGCGCATTCGATCTCGCGGGCGTTGTGGTTCGAGCCGTAGTTGAAGGTGACGGCCAGGGCTATACGGTCGGCAAATTCGTAGAGCATGGTGGTGGAGTCCATGCCGCCGCTGGCTATGAGCAGTGAGTCTTTTTCCATGGTCAGCGCGTGGGGAACATGGCGAGCAAGCGCGCCCGGACCAGGTCCTGGTGGTCGGCGTCGCCGTAGTTGGCGAATGGATAGATGGATATGCCGCCGCGGGGCGTGAATATGCCGCGGACTTCGAGATACTTCGGGTCCATCAGCTTCACGAGATCCTTCATGATGATGTTGACGCAGTCCTCGTGGAAGTCGCCGTGGTTGCGGAAGCTGAAGAGATAGAGTTTCAGACTCTTGCTTTCGACCATATCGATGCGGGGAATGTAGCTGATGATGATCTCGGCGAAATCGGGCTGCCCCGTCTTGGGGCACAGAGAGGTGAATTCCGGGCAGTTGAATGTCACCAGGTATTCGTTTTCGGGATGTTTGTTGGGGAATGTCTCGAGGATTTCGGGACAGTACTGCGTGGGATATTTGACCCCCTGATTGCCCAGGAGGGTACAGTCTTTGACTTCTTCGGGCGAACGCATATTTATTTACGGTATGATATACAAATAAAAAAGGGTAAGCTTACTACATCGCACCGCTACGACCCAATACCCTTGCTTCGGTCAAGACCTGGGGGATTCTCGGGGAGCTGGTCGTGTAGGACTTACCCGATGCAAAGTTACGACTTTTTTTTGAATCCGCAAGGCTGCCAGCGCCAAAATGCTGTGTCAAATGTTAAAAATGACCGTTTGAATAAAAATAATCGCAAGAACACTTGCGTAAAATAAATATTAATTGTAATTTTGCATCGCAATCACAAATTTAACCGTAATCTTAATCACAAACTTAATCCTTTTACTATGAAAATCACAATTTCCACTAACGAGGTGCTTGAGCGTCTTTACGCAATCTCGGCCCTCCACGGCTATGTCAACGACACCGGCGGCGGTGACACAACCAATATCCTGTCACCGGCCCAGGCTCCGGCACTGCGTGTAATCGTCCGGTCGGCCTTCAGTGCCGCTATGTCGTATCTGGCCTTCTCCGGGTGGAAGCCCGACACCGCCGGCGGCGAACTGTGTGCGCTCGCTCCAGACACTCTCCCTGTCGATGCCGACGGCACGAAGGCGGCGCTGACCGACGCCGTCACCCTCCTGACACTCTATATCGTATACAGCGCCGCAGCCGACGGCCGCGCCGACCGGGCCCACTCGCAGGCTCTCGTGGCCCTGCGCCACCTCGAAAGCGGGCTATGGCACCCGGCCCGGCTCATAATGTACAGGGCATAATCCAAAACCATAAGTCAGACCAACCGCATCAATTACATCCGATACATCAGAAACATTCCCCACAATTATGCATTCTTCGCGAATTTTACGTAACTTTGCACCACTTAAGTAATAATCACGTGATGTTAGAGAAAATAGCCAATTTACGCTCAGAGATAGCTGCGCTCACGGCCGCCGACGCGGCCGAAGTGGAGGCTCTGCGCATCAAATATCTCAGTAAGAAGGGTATTATACCTGCCCTGATGAACGATTTCCGCAACGTGCCCGCCGAGGACAAGCGCACCGTAGGCCAGGCGATCAACGAGCTGAAGACCGCCGCCACCGACCGCATCAACGAGCTGCGCGAGCAGCTCACAGCGGCCAGGGACGATCTCAGCGGTCTCGACCTGACACGCACGGCAGCTCCGATGGCTGTCGGCACCCGTCATCCGCTGTCGCTGGTGCGCGAGGAGATCATCGATATCTTCCGTCGCCTGGGCTTCTCGATCGCCGAGGGCCCGGAGATCGAGGACGACTGGCACGTGTTCTCGTCGCTCAACTTCGCTGCCGACCATCCGGCACGCGACATGCAGGACACTTTCTTCATCAACCGCATGCCCGACGTGCTGCTGCGCACTCACACGTCGTCGGTGCAGTCGCGCGTGATGGAGCACACCGAGCCGCCGATCCGCATCGTCTGCCCGGGCCGCGTTTACCGCAATGAAGCTATCTCCGCCCGCGCACACTGCTTTTTCCATCAGGTCGAGGCACTCTACGTCGACAAGGGCGTCACATTCGCCGACCTCCTGCAGACACTCGACTATTTTGCCCGCGAAATGTTCGGCAACGGCACCAAAATCCGTCTGCGTCCGAGCTACTTCCCTTTCACCGAGCCGTCGGCCGAGATGGACATCAGCTGCGACCTCTGCGGCGGCAAGGGATGCTCGTTCTGCAAGGGTACGGGCTGGGTCGAGATCCTGGGCTGCGGCATGGTCGACCCCAACGTCCTTAAGGCCTGCGGCATAGATCCCGAAGTCTACAGCGGCTTCGCCCTGGGCATGGGCATCGAGCGTATCACCAACCTGAAGTACAGGGTCAATGACCTGCGGCTTTTCTCGGAGAACGATGTACGCTTCCTCGATGAATTCGCCGGAACGCGGATCTGATGCGTCAGGACGAACGGTACACCCGTGTTGTGGAGCGTTTCCGCGAGCATATGCCTGCGCCGCGGACCGAACTTCATTATGCTGATCCCTATCAGCTGCTCGTGGCTGTGATCCTGTCGGCGCAGTGTACGGACAAGCGCGTGAATATGGTGACTCCGGCCTTCTTCGAGGCTTTCCCGACTCCCGGCGCTCTGGCTGCCGCGCCTGCCGAAGCAGTTTTCGAAAAGATCAAATCGGTATCGTACCCCAACAACAAGACAAAGTCGCTCCAGGGCATGGCGCGGCGCCTCGTCGACGAGTTCGGAGGTAAGGTGCCCGACGATTTCGACGCGCTGCTGTCGCTGCCGGGCGTGGGCCGCAAGACGGCCAATGTGGTGCTCTCCGTGATATTCAACCGCCCGACGATGGCCGTCGATACGCACGTGTTCCGCGTGGCCGAGCGGCTGGGGCTGACGACAAAGAGCCGCACGCCGCTGTCGACCGAGAAGACGCTCGTGAGCAAGCTGCCCGAGGATGTCATAGCCACGGCCCACCACTGGCTGATACTCCACGGACGCTACGTGTGCAAGGCACGCAACCCGCAGTGCGACAAATGCTTCCTGAAGGACCTTTGCCGCGCCTATCCGCGGCTGCAACGCGACCGGGAGCGCAAGGCGGCTCTGACCGAGGCTCAGAAAAAGCTGAAATGAGCTCGACCGCGATAAGGAACGGCGATATCCGGCGGTTTGTGAAGTACTGCCTGGTGGGTGTGATCAACACATTGGTGACGCTGGGCGTCATCTTCGTGTGCAAGTCGGTCTTCGGCTGGAATCTGTATCTGAGCAACGCGCTGGGATATGTGGCGGGCGTCGTCAACTCGTTTCTGTGGAACCGCGCGTGGGTCTTCCGCTCGCACGGCCGCTGCCGCCGCGAGGCTCTTCGTTTCGCCGCGGGCTTCGGAGCCTGCTACGGCGCCCAGCTGCTGGCCGTATGGGTCATGACGCAGTCGCCCCTGGGCCGAATGGAATTCGACCTCGGCTGGTTCGTGCTGTCGGGCTACGGCGTGGCAACGCTGATCGGCAACGTGCTGTACACGCTGCTCAATTTCCTGTACAACAAGCTTGTGACCTTCCGCGACTGACAACCGGTTCCGCTCACTGCGGCATGATGGCCGCGATGTACTTGCCGAGGATGTCGAACTCGAGGTTGACGACCGTGCCTTCGGCGATGCGGCAGAAGTTGGTGTGCTCGAGCGTATATGGTATGATGGCCACCCGGAATGCGCCCGGCTCCGAGTCGCAGACGGTGAGGCTGACGCCGTTGACCGTCACCGAGCCTTTCTCGACCGTCAGATAGCCATGGCGGCGCATCTCGTCGCTGACTGCGTATTCGAAGCGGAAGTAGCGGCTGCCCTCGACATCCTCGATGGCGGTACAGCGGGCGGTGCAGTCGACGTGCCCCTGGACTATGTGGCCGTCGAGGCGGCCGCCGATCTTCATCGAGCGTTCGAGGTTGATCAGATCGCCCGGAGCGAGCAGTCCGAGGTTGGAGCGGTCGAGGGTCTCCTGGATGGCCGTGACCTCGTATGTGGAGTCGGTAAAGACAGCCACTACGGTGAGGCACACGCCGTTGTGGGCGACAGACTGGTCTATGGAAAGTTCGTCGGCGAACGACGCTTTCACGCGCAGCCGCAGGTTGCCGTCGCGGCGTTCGGCGGCGACGACGGCAGCGGCTTCTTCAACAATTCCTGAGAACATAATGCTTGCGTTTTTAGCTGATACAGCTTTTATAGCCGGATATTTACGGGTGTTACTTGAGACGGAGGTCGGCGGCCTCGATGATTACGGGGCGGTTGACCGGCCATCGGAGATAGAGGGTGAGGGTGCCGTCGGCTTCGCTGTAGCGCGACTTGACGCTGCGGCCGTTGACGCGGTAGGTGGTGCCTGCGGCCACGCGGTGGATCACCAGGGTGATCTCGACCGTCGACGGAGCGCCCGCATAGGTGCCGGCCGACTCGATGGCGATGCGGCGTCCGCTCTCGCTTCCGGTGAAGGTGATGAGGCGGTACTGGCGCCCGGCGAGGTTGTCGGCGCCGATCCGGTCGTCGTCGTAGAGCGTGAACGACGAGTTTTCTCCGGCCACGGGATAGTAGTTGACGGTCAGGCGGCCGGGATTGTAGTCGGCCGTGCTCTTCATCTTATAGTCGGCCATGGGGATGAACGCGCCGGCGCGGGCGAAGAGCGGAATCTTGTCGAGCGGAGCGTCGACGGTGACGGTCGTGCCGCCCTCGTAGACGGTGTCGGGCGCGTCGAGAGCCACCCACTTGCCGGCCGGGAAGGTGACGGGGCGTTCGGTAGCGCCTTCGGTCATGACCGGGGCGACCAGCACTTCTGAGCCCCACAGAAATTCATCGGAGATGCCGTCGTAAGCCCGGGTCGACGGCTCTGTGAAATTGAGCGGCCGCACCAGCGGATAGCCCTTGGCTGCGTTTTCCCATGCCAGGGTGTAGTTGTAGGGCAGCCAGCGGTAGCGCTCCTTGATGATGCGCTCGATGATCGGAGCGTACTGCGGATATTTGTACGGCTCGGCGAACTGCTGGGCGTGGGTGCGCAGGACGGGAGAGAACAGGCCGAGCTGAAGCCAGCGGACGTAGAGCTCGGGCAGATAGGGCGATTCGGGATCGACTGCGAAGCCGCCCACGTCGTGGCTCATATAGCCCAGTCCGCTCAGGCCCGAATTGAGCATGATGCGCACCTGGGGTTCGAGTCCGCCCCACGAGCGCGATACGTCGGTCGACCAGGGGAAGACGCTGTAGCGCTGCAGACCGGTCGTGCCGCCGCGCATCATCGTCATCAGACGGCGCCCCGGATACTCGCGGGTCCACATGTCGTAGATGATCTCGCTCCAGTCGTTGCCGTACTGGTTGTGGTAGAGCTCGGTGGAGATACCGTTGCTGTGTACGCCTCCCGACGGATGGACTTCGGGCTCGCCGAGGTCGCCCCACCAGCCGCCGATGCCGGTCTCGGTGAGCTGCCGGTATCGGTCGGAGAGCCAGCTGCGGGTCTTGGGGTTTGAGACGTCGAACATGCCGCCTTCGCCGACCCATATCTTGACCTCCTTGGTGTTGCCGGCCGAGTCGAGGAGCATGAGCTTGTTGCTGTCGAGTTCGTTGTAGTTGTCGATGCCGCGGCCGTTGCGCAGTACGTAGGGCTGGCTGATGGCGACGAGGTTGACGTTGCGGCGGCGCAGGTCGTCAAGCATCCCCCTTGGGTCGGGCCACTGCTCGGGATCCCAGGCCAGGCGCCCCATGTCCTGTTCCTTGCCGTACCAGTAGAGGTCGAGCACGATGCCGTCGAGGGGATAGCCTGCGCGCTGGAGTGTGTCGACCACGCCGAGGGTCTCGTCCTGAGTGCGGTAGCCGTATTTTGAAGTTATGTAGCCCAGCGACCAGAAGGGGGGCAGCGGCTGGCGGCCGGTCAGGGCCGACAGCTGCTCTGTGACGTCGGCCAGTGTGGATGTGCCGTTGATGAAATAGTATGTGACGGGGTGCGGGTTGTCGGTGATGTATTCGATCGGGTTGCCCAGGATCATCTCCGAGCGGGCGTAGTCGTCGAAAAGCAGGGCGAAGCCGTCGGACGACAGGACGAGCGGCATGGTGATGTTCATCTGCGATATGCGGGGATCGGAACCTGTGTATCCGTAGTTCTGGCGGTTGTACATCATCAGGGTGTCGCCGCGCAGGTCGAGGCTGTGGCCGCGCTCTCCGGCGCCGTAGAGCGAGCCGGCCGAAGTGGTGGCAAGGCTGATGGCCGTGCGTCCGCCCGATAGGGGGCGCGCACCGTCGTCAGTGATTACTTTCGAGGCTCCGGAAGCGATGGTGAGCACTCCGGTGCGGGTGTCGATTGTGGCGGTGATGCCGTCGATAGTCGACAGTATCTTCATAGGGCCTGCCAGTGTAGCCGAGGCGGTGATGCCTGGCGCTTCGGGCAGGACTACGCCGCGCGATGGCAGGGGCTCCTCGCCGGGAGCGGCATTTGTCACGCGCAGGATCTCGGGCGAAATGGCGGTGACGGTGACTATGCGGCCCTCGCGGGTGGTGGTGCTGATGGTTGTCGCGGCGTCGGAAGCCGATGCGCAGGCGACGACTGCGGCTGTGAGGATAAGTAGTTTCTTCAGCATTGTGTGTGACAGTAAGTTATGTCGGCCGGTCGGCCTGGGATTGTTCTATGGTCATGAATTCGGTCGGTGACGGGAGTCTGTCAGGGATCGACCTTGTAGGTGTAGGTGATCCAGGTAATGGCTTCATCGCCGGCTTGGTTGTGCGTGCCTGAGAGGGTGCGGTTCTTCTGACGGCTGTTGCGCATGGCGTTTGCTACGCGGGTAAAGTTTTTCGAGCCTGCGAGCTTGGGGGCCCATTTGTCAACGATTTCGTCGCGGCGATAGTTGTTGAGGTCGTCGAAAAGTCCGCGCAGGTCGGGGTACTGCTCCATTTCGGAGCGGGTCCATACCTTGTGCGAGTCGAGGTAGTCGGTAGCTGAGCCGTTGGCGGCTTGGTTGGCGGCAGGCTTGGCTGCTTGGTTGGCTGCTTGGCCGGCGGCTTTAGGCGCAGGCTGGAAAGCCTGCTTTCCATGAGCCTGCTCTGCGGGCTGCGCGACGTCGGCGAGTGTCCGGAGGATGGCGGCCTTATATGCGGCCGCGGAGTCGAGAGCAGCCGCGGCGGCGGTTGGCTTGGCGTCTTGGGGAGAAGTTACCTTGGCGTCTTGAGTCGCAGGCTGGAAAGCCTGCTCTCCAGGGGCCGCAGGCTGGAAAGCCTGCTTTCCAGGGGCCGCAGGCGAGGACGCCTGCTCTCCTGGCTGCGCGATGGAAGCCTGCTCTTCATTCTCTCCGCTGCCGCCCATGAGAAGCCAGCCGAGGAGGAAGCCGAGGACGAGGGCTGCCGCGCAAGCGATGAGTGTGCGGCGCGGCGCGGTGAGCCACGAATTGCCGGTGAACATGAGATGGTTGACGCGGGTGGCGCCTTCCTGTATTGAGTCGTTGAGCGAATAGCCTTCGATGGGGCTGTCGGTTATCTCGCGCTTGGTGTGTATCTCGAAACGTATGGGCGCGCCGAGCTCGCTGGTCTTGACGGGTAGCTCGAACCGGTAGATCTTGCGCATCTCCGGGAGCTGTATCAGGGCCTGGGTGGTGGCGGCGAGGTCGCAGCGGAGGTGGTAGGGTGAATAGCCGGGCGCCTGGACGGTGACGTCGGCGTTTTTAAGTTCGGCCAGAGTGAATGTCTTCTGCTCGTTGATCTCGATGCCGTTGACGGTGATGACAGCGTCGTGGACAGGGGCTTTCGAAGCGTGCGAAGTGATGAAGAAAGTGGCGGGTGATATGGCCTTGCGGCTGTCGTCGGTGTCGATGGGGGGAACGACCATGCCGTCGGATTCGACGGTGATCTCCTGCTGGCGGTCTTCGAATCCCTGACGCTTCCATGTGACGGTGATATCCTGTCCGAGCGGCACAAGGAAGGGTCGGGTGAAAGCCCGGTGGAATATGTGGGGAGTGAAACCGCCGGGATTTTCCTCGGGGGGCAGCAGCGACACGTTTACAGCAGGCTGCAGGTCGGTGAGGTCGTCGGCATCGGCAGTCACGCCGAGTTCGGCATCTACGAGCATGACGCCTTCGTAGGGCAGGTAGGCGGTCTGATAGAGGTTTTTGCCGAAGAAATCGTCGAGCTGGCGGCCGGTGTCTCCTCCGTAGCGGCAACAGGCAAACTTGCGTCCCATCGACGCAACGGTCGACGGCGCGTCGGGCACCACGTCGTATTCCTTGGCGAAGAGCGTGTGGAGCTCGTTGAGCTCGTCGGGCGTGACGGCCGGATTCGACACCATGCGTGTGGTGCGGCGGACGATGTCGCTCATCTCGTCGGGTGTGATCTGCAGCCCGTTGGGTACGAAAATCGAGGTGGCCAGGTGGTTGAGGGGCTGGTCGGGGATTGTGCGCAGGATGGTGAAGAAGGCGCCTTCGTCGATGTAGCTGATCAGGTAGAAGAGATACTTTTCGGCGGGGTCGTAGTCGAGGATCTCCAGGGCGTGGCGCATATCGTGGATATGGCGCTGGATGTTTTCGGCGGGGTTGATGTTCCGCACGGCCTTGAAGCCACGCAGCGACTTGTATATGTAGAGTTGAAGCTTGTTCATCGTCGGGGGAGGTCGGTTGCCGGGTTAATATTATCCGCAAAGATAACGAAAAAATGCGGGAAAGCCAAAAAAGTCGGCAAAATCGCTGAAAAACAAGCGCGGCGGGTAAGGTCTTTAAGGACTTTAGGGCCTTTTCAGAAATAGCGGCCTTCGAGGAGGAGCTCTGAGATGTCCCAGGCGCGGCGGAGATCGGTGGAGTCGGCGGGCGCGTCGATGACATTGCCGTAGAGGTCGACAAGGCCGTGGCGGGTGGTGTCGGCCACTATGCTGGTGCCGAGGCCCGGATAGGGATAGTCGGCGACGCCCATGAGGTCGAGGACGGTCGGGAAAACGTCGATCTGGCCGATGACGCGGTCGGTCACGAGCGAGGCTCCGCTGTTGAGGACCATGAACAGGATGTCGTCGGTGAAGAAATCGGGCCCGAGGGCAGTGCGGCGCGGCTCATGATCGGACGCGATGACTATCACGGAGCTGTCGTAGAGTCCGCGGCGTCTGAGGCCGTCGAGGAACTGTCCGAGGCGGCTGTCGAAGAGGTGTACCTCCTCCATGTAGTTGAGATCGTCCTGCACGAAGCGCTTGTCCGATGAAATGGCTGTGCGGCTGCCGGTGATGCTCTTGTAGGGGTCGTGCATTGTCAGGGTAATGACGGTGGCGACGAAGGGCTGTCTGAGGGTGGCGATGACCGAGTCGGCCTGTGCGAAGATCCAGTTGTCGCGGCGCCAGTTGCCCGTACCTCCGGAGATGAACTGCGTGTATCCGTAGCTGACGTTGGTGGTGGAGTGGCTGTAGAATGTAGGCGGATCGCCGGTGACTTCCGCGGCATTGCGGACGCCGAGAGCCTTGACCAGCGACGGATAGTCGGCGGAGGGGAAGCGCTTGGACACGACGGCATGGCGCAGGGGCAGCAGGCCGGTGTTGTACATGAACTGGCCGTCGCTCGAGCGTCCGTGACCGACCTGCGGGCGCATCCGGGTGGCTACGAGAGCGCCGTCGGTGCGGGCGAGCGAGTCGAGAGTCGGGGTGACGGGGATGCCTCCGACCTCGAGGTTGAGCACGTCGGCGCTGAGCGACTCGACGATGATGAAAATCAGATTCTTGCCGCGGTTGTCCGCGAAGCGGTCGGCGGCCGTTGGCCTTTTGCGTCTTTCCTTCCAGAAACCCTCGACCCGTGCCCGCTCGTCGGCCGAGAGGGTGTGGGGGATGAATTCCTCGCGGAGCTGCCACAGTGCGTACCACACGGCTCCCATGTAGGAGAAGTGCTGGGTGTATTTGTAGGCCGACAGGCGGTAGGTCGAGCGGTAGTTGGTCAGTGCGTACCAGAAGGAGAACTTGTCGGAGTTGATGCTGTACATGCGGTAGGCCTGCATGGTGAAGGCCCAGGCGTAGAGAAGCAGCGAGGCGGCGGCGAGCGTCCACTTGGCGCGGCGTGAGAATGGTAGCTTCATGGCCGGGCCGCGCAGCAGCCGGCGCGCCACGCCGTAGAAGGCTACCGGGGCGAGCAGCAGCAGGTCCTTCCAGCGGAGTTGCTCGAGAAATCCGTCGATGACGCGGTCCTGCAGGTTGGCGCCCATGCCCATGGAGTCGAGCGGCATCAGGTCGTAGAACGCGCGGCAATACCACAGGTTGGCGTAGCAGAGCGAGGTGGTCAGCGCCAGGGCGATCCACACCGACCGCCGCCACCGGGGCGGCAGGAATATGTAGGGCAGCATGACTATGGCGGCGTCGGCCGCGGCCATGTCCCAGTGAAGCAGCATCCAGGGGTTGACTTCCCATATGAGTTGGCGGAAGATGATGAGCTGTGCGGCTACGGCGGCAATGCCTGCAAGCCACATGTCGAGCGGACGGAAGGCGAGCGCCCGTGCGAGCACGCGGGCGGCGGTTTTTAAGCGTGAGCGGATGCGGAGATTCATGCCCGGGATTGATGAAGGGCGAAAGCCCGTTTCTGTACGATGAATGCGGCCGTCATGACAAGAACGCCGGTGACGATCCATGAAATGGGATAGATGCTGAGCAACAGCTCGAAATCCATGTAGCGCGGGACGACGGTGAACACCCACGCCAGACGCAGCACGCAGGTGCCGAAGACCGTCAGGAGCATCGGCAGCATCGAGTAGCCCAGGCCACGCATATAGGCTCCGGCGATCTCGTAGGTTGAGGCCAGAAACTGCCAGGCAAGGACAGTGCGCAGACGCATGGCGGCGTAGCGGTAGACTTCGGGATCGTCGGAGAACACGCCGATGCAGGCGCGGCTCTGCCATACGATGGCCCAGTTGGCTGCGGCGCATCCGACAAGGGCCATGGTCATGCAGATGCGGAACACGCGGCGGCAGCGGTCGTCGTGTCCGGCGCCGTAGTTCTGTCCGGCGAATGCGATGGTGGCTGCGCAGAAGGCCGTGACGATGTAGTAGCAGTAGGCCTCGTAGGTGAGGGCGGCGGCCGAGCCGGCTATGGCCTGTGCGCCGAACTTGTTGATCGACGACTGGATGAAGATGTTCGAGAATGAGAATACCATGCCCTGGAGGCCGGCGGGGATGCCGATGCGCAGCATCTTGGAGAGGTCGCGGCGGTCGATTTTCAGGCGGCGGGGATGGAGGGCGTAGGGCTCGGGCTCGCGCATGAGGATGCGTACGATGATGGCTGCGTTGACGGCGTTGGCGATCACGGTGGCTATGGCCACGCCGTCGACGCCCATGCCGAAGCGTGCGACAAAGAGCCAGTCGAGCAGTGCATTGACGGCCGTGGCGACGAGCAGCGAGTAGAACGGGCGCCTGGTGTCGCCGATCGAGCGCAGGATGGCCGAGCCGAAGTTGTAGACCATGATGAACGGCATGCCGCAGAAGTAGATGCGGAGGTATACGGTGGCCAGGTCGATGACGTCGGGCGGTGCGCTCATCATCTCGAGAATGGGGCGGGCCACGGCTACGCCGATGGCAAGGAGTATGATGCCGCTGATCGCGGAGATTATGCCGACGGTGGCGACGGAGCGGCGGATGCCGCCCTCGTTGCGCTGGCCGATGTAGTTGGCGATCACGACGTTGGCGCCGACGGCCACGCCGAGAAAGAGGTTGACGAGTATGCTGATTATGACGCCGTTGGATCCGACGGCGGCCATGGCCTGGGAGGTGGAGTAGTTGCCTATTACGGCCACGTCGACGGCGTTGAACGATTGCTGGAGTATGCCGCTGGCCATAAGGGGCAGGGCGAATACGAGGATCTTCCAGGCCATCGGGCCGTGGAGCATATCCACACCGGCCGATTTCTTAGCTTCTTTTCCCATTTGCAGCCGCAAAGTTACGAATAAATGCGCAAAGCGCAATGCTTTTATACGCGTCCGCATAGCGGAGCTCCTCAGAGGGCTGCTTCGATGGCGGCTACGGTGGGGTCCTTGAGCAGGACGGTGCCGTCGCGGTCGATGAGGTAGACCGACGGGGTGGTGCGGATGACGTAGAGATCGCCGTCGTCGACGGTGCCGCGGTCGTCGATGCCGACGGTCCACCCGGCGGGCAGCGAGGCGGCGTCGCGCTGCCAGTGCTCGCGGTCGTCGCCGATGTAGACGAGGACTACGCGGAGGTCGCCTGAGCCGAGAGCGGCATCGAGGGCCCCGGACTTGCGCAGGCGCCCGAAGAGCCGGTGGCAGTCGTCGCAGTCGGGATCGTAGAAGATGAGCAGGGTGCGTCGGCGCCCTTCGGGGTCGAGGACGGTGGCGTCGGTGCCGCCGGTGGTTTCGAATGTGAAGTCGGCCGCCGGGCTGCCGGGGCGGTTGCGCATGATGTCGTCGCGGATCATGCGGTCGGCCGGGGTGTCGTCGCCGCGGGCGATGACGAAGTCGAGGAAGGGCAGGTAGGCGTCTTCGCTGAATACGGGCGAATCGGGGCTGTAGAGGTAGACGCGGGCGGTCTCGAGCAGCAGGCGGTAGGCCGGCGGCACGGAAGCGGCGCGGGTGAGAAGACTGTCGACTGAGGCACGGCAGATGCTGTCGGTGACTTCAGGGAGTATTGCAGCGTAGTCGGAAAAGGCCTCTTCGACTACGCTGCGGTCGAGGCTGCGGACGGTGTCGGCGAAGTCGAGACCGTCCCAGAAGTGCATGGCCATGAAGGCGCTCTGCTCGTGGGGCGTGCGCAGGTCGGAGGGTATTTGCGGCTGTCTGATGCCGCGGGCCGCGGCTGTAAATGCGGCGGTCAGGACGGTAAGGCAGATGATGAGTCGGCGGAGCATGATGCGATGAATATTCGGCTGCTATTCTAACGGACGTGATGCCGAAATATTGTGGAAGTTACCTCGGTGGCTTGGGCGCGGGCTTTCCAGGTTGCTTTCCAAGGCGGCGCAGGCGCTCCGGCGTGATGACCGTACGGCGCTCGGAGAGGCGGATGGCGTTGAGCTCGGGCGCGGTCATCACGCGGGCTGACTTCAGTCCCGGATACAGCGGTGCGTTATTTTTCATTTCGTTCAAGGTAAGGAGATAAGCGGTTGAGAGTCAGCAGTACGATGCCGTAGACCGCCACAAGGACGAAGAACTGGATGCGGAGCGGGAAAATGCCTCCGAGCCAGCCGCCGCCGAGGTAGCAGAAGAACAGCACCCAGAGCGTGCACTGAACGCTGACGCACAGCGTGCACCATGCCTTCACGACGAATTTCTGGTACGAGATGCTCCAGACGGTGAAGGGCAGGCAGCAGACGTTGCACGCGGCGAGATATGAGGTGTACTGCGGGAAAATCCACAGGGCGACGAGCGACACCGAGAAGTAGGTGAAGCCGACCTCGCTCCAGGAAAAGATGCCATAGAATGTCGATGCCTTGTCGGCCAGCACGTCGTCGCAGCCGCCCTTCTGGAGGACGCCGCAGACGCGGTCGGCTATGCGGCTGCTGATACGCAGTTTCTTGCCCATGAGCAGGTAGCAGAAGTACAGGCCGACGAGGTTGAAGACTGTCAGCAGAACGGTGGACCACCGGTCGTAGATGCGGTTGGACACGAAGAGGTAGACCGCCACGAAGAGCACCAGAGCTACCAGAGCCACACGTTTGGCCTTCTCGAAAAAGATCGTGCGGGCATGGGCGGCGTAGTCGGTCTCACGCGAGTTGCGGCCGGCGCGGGCCACGAGTATGCGGCCGTTGAAGGCGCGGGTGAAGTCGGCCAGCGACGCCTGCTCGGCGACTCCCTGCGACAGGTAGCCGACACCGGAGGCGTCGATCGAGGTGACGATGACCATGCCGCCGGGTGTCCCGGCGATGAACGGCACGGGGACGTCGGGCAGCTCGGCCGGATCGTCGAGGAAAATTCCCTGATTTTCTATGCCGTACTCCTGCAGCAGCTTGCTGAGCCCGAACACCGAGCGGAACGGCATCGAGTTGAAACGGCTGTCGGAATAAGCCTCGGTGTGAGGCACTTTCAGAGCGGTGAGAAAATCAGAGAACAGAGTCATGTCCCTCAGATGAACGATTCGACCTTGTTGAGGAGGACGTCGCCCTCGATCTCGCCGCTGTGGCGCCACACGGGTTGTCCGCCGACATAGACCAGAAATGTCGGGATCGACTGCACGCCGGCTTCGTCGGCAATCTCTTCATTTTTGTCGATATCGAACTGATACACAGGCACACGGTCGGCGAGGAGTTCCTTGACCTGCTCGACAATCGGCATCATACGCTGGCAGTGGGGGCACCAGCTGGCATAAAATTCGACAAGAACGACACGGTCGCTCGAAATCACGTCATTATAGTTCATAGCATACAGTTTTTTTGTTAGATCACGAATTTTAAACAAAAAACCGCACGCTAATGTTGAGCGTGGATGACAAAAACGGGTCACAGGGTGATCACCTGAGCGCTTTGAGGGCCGGGCGGACCAACAACGGCAGTATAAGCAGGGGCGCCCACCAGGCCACGCTCTTCAGGAACAGGGCGCCGGCGGCAATGAGCGGGGCGCCGACGATGAGGCGGCCGACGGCCGGGCTGAGGCGGAGCCCGTAGCGCCGGCGGCAGACGCTCCAAGTGAGTGCGGCATAGAACACGTACTGGATGAGGTAGGCCAGTCCGAGACCTTCGAAGCCCATGGTATTGTAGAGCGGTATGGCCGAGCCGAGCATCACGGCTGCCGAGAGGATTTCGGTGACGACGTAGGCGCGGCCGTCGCCCCTGGCCATGATCATGTAGGCCATGCACCACGATGAGCCGCGAAGCAGAGTGGCCACGATGGCCACGTTCATGTAGGGGAGCGCGGCCCGGAAGTCGGACGAGTAGAGGATGTCGACGATCAGGCGGTCAGCTGCCAGGAAAATTATCACCACCGGAAGCAGAAGCCAGCTGACGACGGTGATCTCGTGGCCCATGACGACGTCGGTGATGCGCCGGCGGCTGACTGTGGCCGACAGGCGCGGGAAGAATTCCATGGATATGGCCGTGAAGAAGATGCCGATGTAGGAATTGATGACAGTATATCCGGCCTGAAAGATACCCACCGAGGACAGGCCTCCGCGGGCGTTGATGTAGATGCGCAGGGCGTAGTCGGCGGCGAGGGTGACGCCGACCGCGAGGGTCAGCCAGCCGCCCAGGCGCAGGATGGCGGTCATGGAGCGGCGCAGCTCGGCCGTAACGTGGCGCGTGCGGCGGTCGCAGCCGTCGCGCTGCAGCAGGGTGAACAGCATGGCCGAGAACGGGAAGACCAGCAGCACGGGCACGATGGCGTCGTAGCGGAAAAAGTAGAAGAGCGGTACGGCGGCGGCCGTCGAAAGCAGGGCGGCCCATAGCGAAGCCCGTGCGAGGGCGCGCAGCAGCCCCAGAGCCTGGAGCACGGCGCTCTTGGCCGAGGTGACGGCTCCGGCGAACATGGTGACCGACAGAGCGGCGAATCCCCAGGTATAGGCCGGTGTGTCGAAGGTGAGGCGCGAGAGCAGGGGCGCCAGGAGGGCCACGATGATCGACGAAATCACACCGATATACAGGCCGCAGCGGCGCGTGGCCGAGCACAGGAGTGGCCGGCGCGTGGAGTCGGCGGCGGCGATCTCGCGGACGGCGCTCTGGCGCAGGTTGAGCTGCATGACGGTCTTGAGCATCTCGAGGGTTGTGTTGTAGAGCGAGATGATGCCCACGCCGGCGGCGCCGATCCATATAGCCACGAGCTTGGTGCGCACGATGGCGCAGGCCATGGTGATGACTTCGAGCGAGCCGAAGATGCTCAGCGTGCGGACCACGCGGCCCGTCAGATCGCTATGCCGGCTCACCTTACCCATTCGGCGGGATCGAGTTTCTGTTTCTCGCGTCGGATCTCGAAGTGGAGCAGCGAGCGCGAGTCGTTGTCGGCGTCGCAGAATACGGTGCCGATAGCCTGTCCGGTGCGGACTTTGTCGCCTTTGCGCACCCTCAGGGCGTCGAGACCGGCGTAGACGGTGAGATACTCGCCGTGGCGCACGATGACTACGTTGTGGTAGCCGTCGAGGCGGAAGATCGACGAGACGACCCCGTCGAACACTGCGCGTACCGAAGCGCCGCGCTGCGCCTCGATGTCGATGCCGAGGTTGTCGACCTTGACCTTGGGCAAGTCGGGGTGGACGTTTGTGCCGAAGTGCGACACGACGGTGTACGGTCCGGTGACCGGGAACGGGAGGCGCCCCTTGTTGGAGCTGAACGAGCCGGTAAGGCGCATGTTTTCCCGGGCGGCGCTGTTGACTGGAGCGGCGGCCTGCTGAGCGGGCTGCTGCGGGGCCGTGGTGGGAGTGGCCGGTTGTTGGGCGGGCGCGGCCGGGGCAGCTGGCTGTTTGGCCGGCGGAGTCTGTTGCTGCTGTTGCTGCCGGCGCTGCTGCTCTTCCTGCCGGCGGCGTTCGGCTTCTTCTTCGCGGCGACGCCGCTCGGCCTCTTCCTGTCGGCGTCGTTCGGCCTCCTTGCGCTGACGCTGTTCCTCGGCCTCGCGGTCGATGATCTGCTGCAGCTCGGCCTCGAGGGCTGCAGCCTGCTGTCGGCGGCGCTGCAGCTCGCGCTCGAGGTCGCGGCCGTGGCGCCGCAGGTCGGTGACGAGGTTGCCGGCAGTGACGCGTTCGGCGTCGAGGCGCCGTGTGGCGGCATTGAGGGATGCGACGGCGGTGTTGAGGCTGTCGAGCAAGGCTGCCTGGCGACTGCGGGCTTCGGCCAGCCGGCGCTGCGAATCCTTGATCTGGCGGGCGCGGCGTGTGATGGCGGCCGACGTCTGGCGCAGATATCGTATGCGGCGCCAAGCCTGGCCGAAGGTCTGTGCCGAGAATATGAAGGCGAGATCGCTGAGCGACTGGCGGCGAGTGCGCATGCGGCGCAGCGTGCTTCCGTAGTCGGCGCGGAGGCGTGCTGTGGCGGCATCGAGGGTCAGTATGGAGTCGTCAAGGGCCGATACGTGACTTTCAACACCGGCAATGACGGTGCGCAGGGCGGCGATGGAGTCGGTGCGCAGGGCCATTGTGGCCTCGATCGACCGCAGGCGGTCGAGCTGGCGCCCAACTTCGGCCGAGTTGTCGGATATTTCGCGGCGAGTGCGCTCGATCTGCTCTCGGTTGGCCTGCCGGTCGCGGCGCACGTCGCGCTGCGAGCGGCGGCGCCCCTCCGAATCGAAGGCCGCCGCTACGAGCAGAAATGTGATGAGAACCAGGAGCAGCTTACGCATAGCTTATTGAATTACAAGGTCTTTAAAATCTTTAATGTCTTTAATTGGAACCATTTTCGTGACCTCACGAAAATGGTCGGGGCTACATGGATTTGAGGGTTTCGATGAGCTGGGCGGGGGTGATGCGGCGGTAGCCGGCGGGGGGTGTCCAGGCCTTGATGTCGCCCCGGTCCCAGCGGGCTTTGCCGAGCGACCAGCCGAGGGAGGCGTCGAGGACGAACTTGCCGGCCTGACCGGTGGCGTCGATTTCGGAAGGGACCGGCCCCTGTGCGGAGGTCACTGGCTGCGAGAACTGCAGGCCGAGGCGTTTGCCGCCGGAAAGGGCGAGGTCGACGGCAGCGAGGACGGGGCCGCTGACCAGAGTCATGGACCAGTCGGCGGCGCCATCGGCCTTGCGCGGACGAAGTACGACCGCTTCATCGGCCTCGGTGACGGCAAGATTTGCGAGCGCGGAAGTCAGATCGGCGGTGCCGGGGTAGAAGGGGCGTCCGAGCAGCAGATCCTGCAGGTTGCCGACCGTGAGGCCGCTGACGCCTGTGAGACGGTCGGTAGGTACGGCGCACATGAGCTTATGGAATTTGTCGACGAGCCAGGCCGAGTCGGCGTCGACGTAAAGCTGGGCAATCTCGATGCCGAGCATCCGGGCTGAGAAGAGTATCGACTGTCCGCGGACCATAGTTGCCCGTCCGGAGACCGACAGGCTGATGGGACGGCGCAGTTTGAGCGTGAACGGTGCGTAAAAGTCGGTCCACGGGCCTGCGTCGGTGTGAAGCTGGCCGAGGATGAGTTGGCCTGCAGTGGATGTGGCCGGCGGCAGGGGCGTCGCCTGGCCGGGTGAGGCCGTGCGGCGCGACGACGAACATCCCGATGCGAGTGTCAGCAGGGCAGCGAGGACGGCGGCGATGGAATATCTGATTATTCTGTTCATTCGAAGAAATATGCGCGGTGTTTGATTTTTTTCTGAATCTGTTGGTTGCCGGGATCGAGTTCGAGGGCCATCTTCCAGAACCGGACGGCGGTGTCGGGCTCGCCGTTCATGTAGAATATATCGCCTGCATGGTCGAGTATCTCGGATGAGACTTCCTCGTCAGTGTCGGCAGTCTGACCGTCCGGGGCCGTCTCGTCGGATCCTTTTGGATTGACGGCTTTTTCGGATGTTTCCTCGATGTTGATGCCGCAGGCAGTCAGAGCGAGTTCGATCTGCTCGCGTGCTTCCCTGTACTCCTTACGCTTGAAAAGCACCCAGGCGTAGGTGTCGAGCATCGTCGGGTTGAGGGGATCGTCGGCGACGGCCTCCTCGGCGAGTGTGCGCGCGCGACCGAGATCGGTGCCGGAGCATGCCATGAAATAGGCTGCGTTGTTCTTGGCCATGCTGTTCTCGGGGTCGAACTCAATGGCGCGGTCGTATTCGGCGAAGGCGCTGTCGGGCATGCCGAGTTTGTAGAGGGCGTCGGCGCGGGACTGGTGGTACGACGACATTGCCTTGGGGTTGACGAAGTCGGTGATGTCGAAAGAGTCGAGCGTGGCCAAAGCGGCGGCCGGACGGTCGGCCATCATCTCGATGCCTGCTGTGAGAAGGGTGAAATATAGGTTGTCGTCCCAGTTGGCGATGGCCATATGGCCGGTGGCTATTGCGCCGAGGGTGTCGCCGGACTTCTGCTGGGCCTCGATGAGCATGGAGTAGGTGTCGCGGTCCTCGCGGTCGAGATCGAGGGCGTATCGGAAGTATTCGGCGCTGCGGGCGTAGTCGTCGCGTGTGGCGCAGTATACGCCGTGGAGGCGGTAGACCTGGGGCTCGCCGGCGTGCTGGTCCTCGAGAATGTCGAATATGGTGTCGGTGAAAGCGGTGCGTGTGGAGTCGGTGTAAGCATTCTGGAAGTACGACTGCACGATGTGCAGCTTGTCGTCGAACTCAATTTCGGGGCTGGAGATTACGCTGATTACCGTTCGGTCGTATGCGGCCGAGTCGCCGCGGCTGAGGTATTCGTCGGCCAGGGCCAGATAGGCGGGACCGTAGGTGGAATCGGCCCGGCACGCCAAAACGAGATACTTGGTGGTGGAGTCGGGAAACTGGAACACGTCGTACATGCGGGCCGTGTAGTAGAGGGCCGACGCGTCGGTGGGCCGTGAGAGGGTGAACTGGCGTATCTTTTCGACGACGGCGGCCGTGTCGAGGTCGCGCTGGTTGATCCAGGCATAGCGCATGATCAGGGCCGGGTCGGGACCGAGGCGCTCCTCAAGCGAACGCAGGGTCGCCAGGGCGGAGTCACGGCCGGCCGAGTCGCCCTGCATGTATGCTGCGCCGTAGCCGTCGATAAGGTCCATCAGCAGATCGGTGCGGTCGGGATGAGCTGCGGCGAGCGCCTTGTTGACGCGCAGGAATGCGTCGACATCGTTGCGGTTGCCGGCCATGCGCGATACAAATTCGCCGGCGAACATATTTTCGGGATACAGGAAGTAGTGGTCGAGTACGTCGCGGTAGGCGCGTTCGCGGACGGCCGAATCGCCGAGTTCGACGGTCAGGACGAGGCGTCCGAGTGCGGCTGCGGCGTCGAGGTTCGGGTCGTCGACCGCTCTTGAGGCCTCGAGGAGGTAGAGGCCGTCGCTGAAGGCCGTGTCGGCCATGCCGTAGATGGGCGCGATGACTTCGTTGGCGCGGTAGAACATGTAGCGGGCCAGGTCGCGTCGTGCGCGTGCGTCGCGGTTTTCGCGGTCGTTGCCGGCGCCGACAGCCATGGCAGCCGCGCAGCAGAGTATCAGCAGGATAAGAGGTGTTCGTTTCATCTTGTACGTTTATGGCCGGAATAGTGTTGCGGTGGCCTGTGCCGCTGCGGAGCGCCGCGGAGGTCAGTCGGTGCCAGTGTGGCCGAATCCGCCGTCGCCGCGGACTGTGCGGTCGAGCTCGCTGACCGGCTCCCACTCGACGTGGGTGTAGTTGGTTATGACCATCTGGCAGATGCGTTCCCCGGGATTAATTACAAACGGCTCGTCGGAAAGGTTTATGAGGATGACCTGGATTTCGCCCCGGAAGTCGGCGTCGACCGTTCCCGGAGTGTTGACCAGCGAGATGCCGTGGCGCAGGGCGAGGCCGCTGCGGGGGCGGATCTGCATTTCGTAGCCCTGAGGAAGCTGAACGCGCAGGCCGGTGGGAACCAGAGCCCGCTGGAGGGGCCGGAGGACGATGGGTTCGGTATTTGCGGCGCGCACGTCCATGCCGGCGGCCGAGGGGGTCTCGTAGGCGGGCAGTTCGTGGCCCGAGCGGTTGATTATCTTTACTTTTATTCGATCCATGGCTGTCAGATATTGATGCGGCGGGTGACGTCGCCTGCCTTGAGAATGTAGATGCCGCGCGAGTTAAGGCGCAGCCGCGAGGTGCCGGCCGGGAGGGAACCCTGCGACACGAGCTGCCCCAGGATGGTGAACAGCTTGATGCTGACCGGCCTCGGTGTGAAGACGTAGATGTACTGCTCGCGCACGGCCACGTCGAACGAGTCGTCGGAGAGTTCGCTGACGATGGTCTGGACGGTCTCCCACCGCGGAGCCTGCGCCGCAGGACCGGCTGCCCCGAGCGGCATGGCGGCGAATGCGGCCAGCAGGGCGATGCTTAGCAGTCGGTGTCGGATCAGGCGCGGAAGTATCATGGGGCGGATCAGTTGTTGATGGTCATTTCGCCGACCAGAGGGCGGCCGAGGCGTGCGCGGACTTCGGCAGTCGGAATGCCGAGGCCGAAGAGGTGCATCATCTTTGTGATGGCTGCCTCGAATGTGATGTCCTGGCCGGAAATGACGCCTGCATTGGATAGGAGGTCTCCGGAGACGTAGCGGTTGCTGTGGACGGAGCCGTTGAGGCACTGTGTGACGTTGAGGATTACAATGCCGCGGGCTATGGCCTCGCGGATGGCGTCGATGAACCAGGGGGCAGTGGGGGAGTTCCCGGCGCCGTATGTGCGCAGGACAATGCCCTTGATGCCGGGAGTGGCCAGCTGATGGCGCAGCGAACGCTCGTTGAGCCCGGGGAAAAGGTCGATGCTCGCCACGTTGGTGTCGAGATCGAGCGCAACCTTCAGCGGACCGCCGGCCGGGCGTGCGAGAGCATCGCGGTCGTAGTCGATACCGAGGCCGATCTTGGCCAGATGCGGATAGTTCGACGAACGGAAGGCGTTGAAATGGTCGGCTGAACGCTTGGTAGAGCGGTTGCCGCGCCATAGATAATTCTCGAAGAGGATGGCAACCTCGCGGATCATGGGACGGGAGTCGGCGTCGCGGGCGGCGGCAATCTGCAGGGCCGTGATGAGGTTTTCCTCGCCGTCGGTGCGGACCTCGCCGATGGGGAGCTGCGATCCGGTGATTATAACCGGCTTGGAGAGACCCTGAAGCATGAACGACAGGGCCGATGCCGTATAGGCCATGGTGTCGGTGCCGTGGAGCACGACGAAGCCGTCGTAAGCGTCATAGTTGTCGGCGATGCTGCGTGCGATGTCGCGCCAGTGCTCGGGACTCATGTCGGATGAGTCGATCGGCGGCGCGAACTGTATGTTGTCGATCACGTAGTCGAGCATCCTCACCTTGGGCACGTTCTCCATGAGGTGCGAGAAGTCGAAAGGCGTCAGGGCCTTCGATACGGGGTCCTCGATCATGCCGATCGTACCTCCGGTGTAGATGATAAGGATGCGTGGTTTGTCCATGATCAACAGTTGGTGAGAGTGTTATTTTACCTGAGCGCCGGGAGCCACCGCAGCCGACGGGGCGATGAGCGCGAGCGATCCGTCGGCGTTCTCGGCCGAGAGGATCATGCCCTGCGACTCGATGCCGCGCAGCTTGCGCGGGGGCAGATTGGCGATGAAGCATACCTGACGGCCGACCAGGGCGGCGGGGTCGGGATAGTATGCGGCGATGCCGGATACGATGGTGCGGTCGGTGCCGGTGCCGTCGTCGAGGGTGAATTTCAGCAGGCGGTCGGCCTTGGGCACTTTCTCGCAGGCCTTGACGGTGGCCACCCGGAGGTCGGATTTGCAGAACGTGTCGAAGTCGACGTCGGGGAGCTGAGCGGCCGGTTTCCAGGCGCTTTTCCTGTTCTCCTCCTTGATGCGGTCGAGGCGGTCGGTCTGGGCCTTGATGGCGTCGTCCTCGATCTTCTGGAAGATGAGGCGTGCGGGAGCGATGGCTGTGGCGGGGGGCACGAGGTCGTCAGAGCCGATGCGACCCCATTCGAGGGGCGCTATGCGCAGGTCATCGGCGAGCGCATGGGCCATGAAAGGCATGAAAGGCTCGCAGGCCACGGCCAGGGAGCCGCAGATCTGCAGGGCGGTGTATATGATGGTGCGGACGCGGTCCATATCGGTCTTGGCAACCTTCCAGGGTTCGGTTTCCTGCAGGTAGCGGTTGCCGATGCGGGCGATCTCCATGGCCTGCCTGAGGGCTTCGCGGAAGTGGAAGGTCTCGATGGCCTCGGAGAGTGCGGCAGCGGCCTCGCGGACGTCGGCCAGGGCGCGCAGGTCATCGGACGTGCGTTCGCCGGGTTCGGGTGTGATACCGTCGAAGTATTTGTGGGTCAGGACGGTGACACGGTTGACGAAATTGCCCAGAATGGCGACCAGCTCGCTGTTGTTGCGGGTCTGGAAGTCCTTCCAGGTGAAGTCGTTGTCCTTGGTCTCGGGAGCGTTGGCGGTGAGCACGTAGCGCAGCACGTCCTGTTTGCCGGGGAAATCGCGGAGGTATTCATGGAGCCAGACGGCCCAGTTGCGCGAGGTGGATATCTTGTCGCCCTCGAGGTTGAGGAATTCGTTGGCGGGGACGTTGTCGGGCAACTGGTAGTTGTCGCCGTAGGCCATGAGCATGGCGGGGAAGACGATGCAGTGGAAGACGATGTTGTCCTTGCCGATGAAGTTGATGATGCGTGTGTCCTCGCTCTTCCACCACTGCTCCCAGGTGTCGGGGTAGAGCTCCTTGGTGTTGGAGATGTATCCGATGGGCGCGTCGAACCACACGTAGAGTACCTTGCCTTCGGCGCCTTCGACGGGCACCGGTACGCCCCAGTCGAGGTCGCGCGACACGGCGCGAGGCTGGAGGCCGAGGTCGATCCACGACTTGCACTGGCCGTAGACGTTGGTCTTCCACTCCTTGTGGCCTTCGAGAATCCAGCGGCTCAGGGCCTGCTCGTAGCGGTCGAGGGGCAGATACCAGTGGCGGGTGGGGCGCAGCACGGGGGTGGTGCCGGTGATGGCGCTGACGGGATTGATCAGGTCGGTGGCGTTGAGCGATGAGCCGCACTTCTCGCACTGGTCGCCGTAGGCGCCCGGGGCGTGGCAGTTGGGGCATTCGCCGGTGACGTAGCGGTCGGCCAGGAACTGGCCGGCTTTCTCGTCGTAGAGCTGCATGGAGTCTTTTTCGACAAACACGCCCTTGTCGTAGAGGTGCCGGAAGAATTCCGAAGCGGTGGCCGAATGGATGTCGGACGTTGTGCGGGAATATACGTCGAACGAGATGCCGAGCTCCTCCATCGAATCCTTGATGAGGGTATGGTAGCGGTCGACGATGTCCTGGGGCGTGACGCCTTCCTTCTTGGCCTTGATGGTGATGGGCACGCCGTGTTCGTCGCTGCCGCCGACGAGGGTTACTTCACGGCCGTTGAGGCGCAGATAGCGTGCGTATATATCGGCGGGTACGTAAACGCCGGCGAGGTGGCCGATGTGTACGGGGCCGTTGGCGTAGGGGAGAGCTGTGGTGACAAGTGTACGTTTGTAATTCTTTTCCATGCAATATTCCTTTCAAACGGCAAAAATACGAAAAAATCGCGTGTCGGACAATAGCAACCCTGAAAAACCCATAAAAATCAGCCGCAGCCCGGCTTTGATAAATTAATTATTGCAAGGATGAATTTTGATAAATGATTATTGTAATAATCGATTTCAGTGAATGATTATTGGAGTAATCAATTCGAGCGATTGATTATTGTAATAATCATTTTGGGCGGGTCAGAGGCGGAATCCGAGGCCGAGGGTTAGATTCTGAGGGTCCTTGAAGTTGCCGAGGCGATAGCCGGTGTTGATGTAGATGTGCCGGGTGACGAATGTCTTGAGTGTGAGCGACTGATAGAAGGCTTTGTCTCCCTTTGGGTTGATGACATCGTAGCCAAGACCGACGTTGACGGAAAAAATGGGCATGGTCAGTTCGGCATGGGCCGAGAGGCCTACGCTCAGCTGCTTGCCGAAAGGCGGCCGGCGGAACCTGATGTCCTCGCCGTAGCTTCCGTCGACCCAGTAGGGGGCGAGTCCGGCGCTTTCGTCCCACTGCAGGTCGAGGCCCGGACCGACGGCAACCCAGCGGTTGAGCCGGTACATGGGCGAGAACTGCAGGCCTGCGACGCCGAATTTGCCCGGACAGATCTGCGGATCGGCGTTCGGCCCGACATACAGGCCACGTTTGCGCCAGGCGCCGTAGGCGGTTATGTCGTAGAACCAGGTATGGCTGTCGGCCTCGCTTTCGATTGCCGGGTCGGGAGCGGCGCCGGCATCCTCGGCGGGAGCGATGACATAGGCTATGCCGACTGAAGCGCCGAGAGTGTTGACGCCGGAATTAGGCAGGGAGGTGTTGCCGTTGGAGTAGTGTCTGGCCATGATTCCGAATGACATGCGCCAACGGTCCGAGAGGCTGTAATGGAGTTTAAGGGCGATGCCCATGCGGGCGGTCACCGACGTGCTTACTACGGCATCGTACTCCGGCTCAGGCTCGCTGAGATGCTTCCATCCGAAAGCGGCGCCGAACTGCCATTCGTATCCGAGCCAGAAGCGTTGTCCGATATGGCAGACGGGAGCGCCCTGATAGACGTAGAGCGAGGCGGGCGAGCCAAGCTGTGAGCTGGCGAAGAAAGTGTTCATCCCTAAGCCGAGACCCTGGTATAGGCCGGGATACAGCATGCCCTCGCGTGTGGAGGGCGCGAAGCTGAAGTCGGCGCGTATGTCGCCGGCCAGATTCGCTCCGATGCGTTTGCGTTCGGGGTTGTTGCCTTTGAGGAAGCCGTCGGTCGGGCACACCCAGGCCGGCGCCACTTCGGCTCCGATCCGCCACTCCGGCGGCCGCGAGAACATGGACGGGATGCTGTCGGCTGCCGCCGAGAGAGCCGAGAGGCACAAAAAGAGAGCAAAAAGGCTATTTCGCATCTTCGGTTCGGATTTCATATTTGATCGGATAAAGTGATGTCACCGAGAAATTTTCAACGATCCGCCGGTCGAGGATTTCATTATAGAAAACCATCTGCCCGGCGGCTTCGGCTCCGGTATAGATAACGTCGGTGATGATGCGGACGCTCGAACTGGCCGGTACGCTGACTTCGACCTTCGTCATCCGGTCGGGGCCTTCGTAGGAATATTTAGCGTCAGGTCTTATGCCTGCTTTCTCGGTAAGCCGCCATTCGCCGCCGGTATATACGGGCACCGGCATGGTGAGCTGCAGGCCGCCGACCCAGGAATACGCTCTGTCGGGCTTGACGAGTATGGAGGCCAGTTCGTTGAGATACGGCATGACGGTGACCGAAGTTGGCAGCGGGGCGTCGTTGGAGACATTGAGGGTGTGAGAGGTGGTCTGTGCGCGGTCGTTGACCTTAAGAGGGCCGGTGTAGAACGCGCCCTTGAACTGAAGAGGGCGTCCGGGATGGATCTCTATCTCGATGAAGCGGACACCGTAGGAATATTCGAAACGGACCGACCAGTGGTCTTCCATCTGATAGGTGCTGCATATGCTTCTGACGGTGACTTTAGATCCATTTCTGAGCAGTTCGATTTTCGCGAAGTCCGTCTCATAGACGATGCGGGCGATTTCCGCGGCGGGCGACTTCGGGTCAATTTCCTCGCCGGCCGAGTCATAGTAGCGGCAGTTTTTGTCGCTGGCATGGTCGAAGCCGAAATATTCAAGATCTCTGACCGGCATTGTAAAGGTGGCTTCGCCGCCGTCGCCGTCGATTGAGCCGTACTGTGTCTCGGGGATGTCGGGGCCGTCAATGAAAATATCACTGTTGCAGCCGGTGGCTGCGACAGTGATAAGACTGATGGATGCTAAAAGCAGGTGTAATAGTTTCATGTACACATTAAGAGGTTATTCGGTCTTGCGGCCGACGAGGTCGTCGTTCTCGATCGAGCGCGAGGTCTTCCTGACCTGAGCCTGCAGCGAGCCGAAGCGGTAGCTGATCGAGAACCGGGCCTGTATGCCGCGGCGCTGGTAGCTGTCGGTATAGCCGGTGTAATCGCCGTTGACGGTGTTGACGCTGAAACGGGAGTACTTGGGCGAGATGGGGTTGAGCAGTTCTGCGCGGACATTCAGGCGGTCGCCCTTGAGGAAGGTGCGTCCCAGCGATATGCCGTAGTAAATTCCGGAGAAGGGCTGCGACCAGTACTGGTAGACGCTGTTGACGCCGCCGCGCTGATAGAAGCAGAATGCGCCGGCCTGGAGCTTCCAGGGAAGGGTGCGCCGGATGTTTGCGTAGACGTACGGCGTCCAGCGGCCGAGGCTCATGCCGAGCTGAGAATAGCGGGCGTAAGTGACGCGGGCCTGGCACATGAACTGTGTCTTGTCGTCGGGCGACCATTGCACGTACGTGCCGAAGGTTAGGTTGCGCTGGTGGCCGATGTTGGCGTAGGTCGAGGTTATGATATTGCCGTCAGTGAGGTAGCTGACGCCGGCTACGCCGTTGTTGACGAATCCGTAGTCGGCCGATAGCTGGAAGTTGACCTTGTTCTTGATGAGCATATAGGTGAGTTTGGCCGACTGTCGGCGTGCGCTGCCCAGATCGGGGTTGCCGAAGCTGACGGAGGTCGGTGAGATCGTTACGGCCGGGTTCAGATAATTGATGCCGGGTCGGCTGATCGAGGTCGAATAATTGAGTGACAGAGAATTGGCATCATTTATCGACCAGGAAACGGCAGCGCTTGGCACAAGGTCGCTGAGGTCCGACGAATAATCGGCGGCAGATCCGTCGGGGAACGAAGCCTTCATGTGGGAGAATTCATAACGGAGACCGGCTCGGAGACTGAACTTGCCAAGACGCACGGAGTACTGCCCGTATATGGCGGCGATGTCGGTGACGTGGCGGAATTCGTTGTCGGTCTGGCGCAGGTCGACGTAGTCGAACTCATTGGTGGAGTGGTTGCGGCGGAAGATGCCCTTTACGCCGAAGTCGAGGTTGTGGATTCCGAGCTGGCGGGTCCAGTCGGCCTGGAGGGTATGTTCGTAGAAGCTGAGGTCGTACTTGGAGAGTATGGCGGAGTAGGGCAGCTGCTCCGAGCCGGTGAAGTCGGAGTAGTAGACCTGCGAGTGCGAACTCTGGTTGGTGTGGGAGATCAGATAGGAGAATGTGTATACTTCGCCCTTGCGGTGGGTGTTGTGCTGGAAGTTGATTGCGGCGTCGAAGTCGAGATAGCGCGAATACGGATCGTCGGTGAGCGATCGGTATGATCCGAGTATCTGTTCGATGCCTTCGGCGTCCTTGGCCATCAGGGCCTCGAACGAGGTGCCTTTTTCGGAAGCGCTGTAGGCGTAGCCGTTGATTTCGGCGGTGAAGAGGTTGAGGGTGTCGGGCTGCCATGAGGCATCAAGACCGAAATAGCCGAAGTCGCCGCTGTCGCGGCTTTCGCCGGTGCTGAGGCGCGATGTGCCGTCGGGGTAGAAAGTCCGCGATTCCGAGCGCGACCGGGTCTGCGCTCCGCCGATGCCCTGATATCCGCCGTAGACGTTGAATGTGACCCTGTCGATCTCGGATGTTATCCAGGTGTTGATGCCCGGGGTCGACTGGTCGGTGGCCCAGTAGGCGCTGACATTGCCCAGGACGCCCTTGATCGACGATTTGCTGTCGGTGACGATGTTGAGGATGGCTGTCGAGCCTTCGGCATCGTATTCGGCACCGGGTTCGGTGATGACCTCAATGCGTTTGATCATCGAGGCGGGCATGGCGGCGAAGAGATCCTTGGCGTTGCGGCTGAGCGAGTTGCTCGGACGGCCGTTCTTATAAATTTTGAAGTTGGTGGAGCCGTTTACCTTGATCGTTCCGTCGGGGTCGACGCTGACCATAGGCACCTTGCGCAGGATTTCGTTGAGTGTTGATGTCGGTGTGGCCGGGTCGGCGGCGACGTCGTATTCGAGGCGGTCGATCTTCTTGACCACCAGCGGGCGCTGTGCCGTGACGGTGATGTTTTCGAGCTGCTGTGCGTCGTCGGCCATGGTGAGGATCCCGAGGTCGGCAGTGGTGTGGCCGCTGCCGACGGTGAACTCGGCCGATTTGTCGGCCATGCCGACATAGCTTAGGGTCATGCGGTAGGAGCCGGCGCGGTCGATATTCTGGCTGATGCGGCCGAGTTCGGTCGAGGTGCCTGAGACGGCGGCTACCGTTGCCGAGTCGGGGTATATGCGGTATGTGACGTAGGGAAGGGTCTCGCCGACGGTGTCGACTACTGTAGCGGTGACGCTGTAGGCATGCGCGGCGGCGGCAGAGGCGATGGTAAGGGCAGCAAAAAGAATGCGGAGTGTCATTTTCTAAGGGTGTCTGTACTGAAATGATGAATGATTACGCTTATAAGACGCATCGTAGCCTTTGAAAATGACAGCCCCTAAGTTTAAAAAATGTGAAAAGAGATTCATCCTCCCGCTAAAAATAAGTCAGTCAAAGGTTTTGCTGCAAATAAGTGATTTTTGAGCAAACATTGTTGACGTGATCAAGTCCGTAAAGAAGAGAACGGCTGTCAATTCCCATCCAGAAGAAAAATGTATTGATCTTCCGGTAGGAATTCCTGATGTATGATAAATCGATGACGGTTTGTCTGAGAGCAAAGCATACAGGCTCGTGATGGGCAATTCGGTTGCGAAGTATGTTGATGCCGTCCAGCTCATTAAATATAAAAGTATTGTTGTACTGGCATTCCGCGTTAGACCGGGGTTTGTTTGGAAATATTTCAAGCAGGCACCGTCCGACCGCACGGTACTGTGGGTTTGCAAACATGTATTTCCACACACCGAATTCCATTTCAGCAAGTAACTTGGTATGAGTATATTTGCCTTCACGAAGTAACCTGGTGTAAGCCTTGCGTATGATGTTTGCGCTATCGCGGCAACCCGGAATGTCAAAAATTCCGCCCGGTAAAACAGCGTCTCTCAGCCAATCGTCGCCGAGCCTTTGTGTAAGTACATTATTAATAGCATTTCTGACAGCGACTTCAAAACAACTGAGCAGGGTAAAGACTTCCTGAGACAGGTGAAGATTAAGCCTATAGAGAGCCATGGATTTTCGGGTGTCATTGTCGCAGGTAACGACGTACCTCTGCAGGCGCTCGGAAGACAAAATCGTTTGAAATTCGCTGAATTTCATTAGTCTTTAATCTTTTTGAATAATAAAGTTGTTTTTATCAAAAGAAAACACTAATTTTGCAGTGTTGATTCCCGGTAGCCCCTGACTCGTCAAGCTATCGGGTTTAGTTTTTATATTGGGGTCAGTTTTCGTCGATGTGCATCTGGCGCTTGAAGACCTGCTTGAAGGAGATGAGGGTCTCGGTGCGTGCGAAGCCAAGTTCCTGGATTTTCTGCAGGATATGGAGCAGGTGGTCGTTGTTGCGTGCGTAGAGCTTGATGAAAATGTCGTACTGGCCGGTGGTGTAGTGGCATTCGACGATTTCGGGCATTTTTTCGAGAGCGGTGACTACGGAATTGTACTGCGAGGGGTCGCGGAGGTACAGTCCGACGTAGGCGCAGGTGTCGAAGCCGACCGCAGCGGGGTCGATGAGGCATTCGGAGCCCTTGATGATGCCGATCTGTGACAGGCGCTGGATGCGCTGGTGGATGGCGGCTCCGGAGACGCCGCACTCGCGTGCGATCTCGAGGTAGGGTTTGCGGGCGTTGAGCGACAGATTTTTCAGAATATTAAGGTCGAGCTGGTCTAAAGATTGGCGAGACATATCGGTCGGAATAGGATTTGTGAATTGTTAATATGTGATGAATCGGAATTATTCCCAGGTGTACCGTTTGGCATGGCGGAAGCGTGCTGTTATTGCGGATGCGGCGAGCCGCAGGGGGCGCGACGCCGCGAGGAAGGGCAGCGTGAGCAGCAGATTGCGTCCGCACAGGGCGGTGTCGGCCATGCGCCAGACGAGCCCTACGGGATACCAGACGGCCAGGGCTGCTGCGGCGCAGGCCCAGGTGGCGAGGTTGTAGGGCGGCAGGGCTGCGGCGATGAGCGGCAGGATAAGTCCGGCGGGGTAGCAGAGCCAGGCCAGGGCCGAGAGCAGGCGCGGACGGCGGCGGATGAAGCGTGAGGTGAAGAGGCGACGCCGGCGGCGCTCACGGGCGATGCGGCGGGTGTTGTTGCCGGTGACTTCGACGATGGAGTCGATGCCGAGCTCGACGTCAGTGTTGGACGCCGAGGCAATGGAGCTGACGAAGATGTCGTCGTCGCCGTCGCGCAGATTTAGGTGGCTCGAGAAGCCTTTGACGCGGAAGAAGAGCTCGCGTGTGTAGGCGAGGTTGAAGCCTGTGCCGCGCCATGGATGGCCGTGGATGGCGTCGGAGAGCCAGCGGGTGGCGTCGGCGACGGTGTCGAACGAGCGGGTGCGCTTGCCCCAGCCGGTGTCCTCGTAGGGGGCGCCGGTGGCGTAGCCGATGACCAGCTCTGTGTGGTTGTCGGGCGAGAAGTGGCGCATCATCAAGGCGAGCCAGCGGCGGGAGTCGATTACGGCGCTGGCGCCGGTGAGCACCACGACCGGATAGCGGGCGGCCTTGACTCCGAGAGTTATGGCGAGTTTCTTGCGGCTGAGGTTGCGGGCCCCTTCGGGTGTGTGGGTGAGGTACAGGTTGCGGTGGGAGATCTGCAGGGCCTCGACGACGTCGCGGACCTGCGACGAGTCGCCTTCGTTGACGACGATAACTTCGAATTCGGCGTCGTATTCCTGAGCCAGAAGCTGAGGCAGCAGGCTTTCGAGCGAGCCGTATTCGTCGGCGGAGTAGACTATGACGGATGCGCCGTCGAGCCGGCCGGTGACTTCGGCGCGCGCGTCGGCTGCGTCGCAGGCGCGGCGTCGGCGTGTGACCGGTATGATCATCAGCAGGAAAATGCCGAGCGCTACGAGCGAAGCAGCGGCCCCGGCAGCGGGCAGCAGCCAGTCGGCGCCTGATAAGTCAAATGGCGGAAATTCCATTGCAGTTGTTTACAATCGTTGATTTTAACGTGCAAAATTACGAAAATTTATCGAGGAAACCCAACGGAAAGCTTACATTTTAGAAAAATAATAGGCGTGGCCCGAGCGGGACACGCCTATTATATATTAATGTGTTGGTCTGCGGGAAGATTACTTCACGATAACCTTAGTGGCAGCGTTGCCCTGGCGACGGATGTAGAGGCCGGGGGTGAGCTCGCCGTTGATGCGTACGCCCTGGAGGTTGTAGTACTCGACGGGGGCGTTGTCGTCGATCTCAACGTCGGTGATGGCGTTGACGGTCGAGAAGGTGACGGTCATGGTCTTCAGGCCGATGGTGGCGCCGCCCGAAGCCGGGTTGGTGATGGTGACGCTCTTCACTTCCTTGCCTGCGCCGGTCTCGAAGGTGAGTACGTTGTCGGCGAAGGTGCCTGCGCTGAACGTGCACTTGTCAAGAGCGGTGGCGTAGCCGCTGGTCTGGGGCTCGAACGAGATCGAAACGAGCTTGTAGGCTTCCTGGCAGGAAACGGTGAGGACGGTGTTCTTGTAGAAACGGAACGACCATGCTTCGTTCTCGGTGTCGGGCTTCTGAACGTAGAGGCGGGCGGCGTTGCCGGAAGCATTGGCGTTGAGGACGATGCCGTTGGCGGTGAAGATGTCGCCGTTGGCGAGATCGATCTTGAGGTTGCCGGTGGTGCCGTCAGCGACAGCGTCGGTCTTCGAGTAGGCGGGATCGAGAGTCGAAGGATCGGAGAAGTTGAAGGTGGCGGTGTTGCCTACGATCGGGCCGACTTCCTTGATGGTGTAGTCGGCGGTTGCGACTTCGGAGTCGTCCATGCCGTCCTTGACTGCGAGAGCCTTGACGGTGGTGGCGGCGGTGATTTCGATGGGTTCGCTGTAGACGGCCGAAGCGGCGGTGGGCTGGGTGCCGTCGAGGGTGTAGTAGATGGTGGCGCCTTCGGTTGTGGTGGCGAAGGTGACCTTAGTGCCGGACAGGACAGCGCCTGCTGCGGGATTGAAGGTGGGCGCGGCCACTACCTCGCGGCCTGAAGCAGAGGTGACCTTGGCGGCGAGTACCTGTGCGTTGCCCTTGTAGAGGCCGATGAAGCCGGTGACGGTGAGGTTGTCGCCGGTGGGGATCTCGATGTCGGTCCACTGCTGGTGGAGGGTGACGGAGCCGGAAGCGTCGGTCATGGTGAAGTTGCGGGTGTCGCCTTCAACTGCAGCGATGGTGACGCCCTTGAATTCAACGTAAGCGTAAGCGATGTCGGCGGAAACTTCCTCGATCTGGATGATTTCGGGGTCGATGGCTGCGCCTGCCACACCGGCCTTGAAGGTGTCGGCTGCGGGAACCATCTGCTTGAGGCCGTTGAACTCGGACACGGTGCCTTCGATGCCGGCGGCGATGGTCATGCCGTTGGTGTAGGTCTCGTTGAGCTTGCCGTAAACGAGGGTCGAGCCGCTGGCGTCGCGGATATAGAGCGACGTGCCGTGCTGCCATACGGCCTGAACGGGCGAGGTGATGCGTGCCTTGGCACCTGCGGCGAGTTCCATGAACTCAGCGATGTCGGCGACCTCGACGGTCTCGATGGGTGTGCCGCCTTCAGCCTTGATGAGCTTGCTGCCGGTGTTGACCTGGGGAGCGTCTTTGTAAGTGGTGAGCTTGCCGAGGAGAATTACTTCCATGCCTGCGGTGAGCTGGTCGGCCGAAGTGAACTTGGCTCCTTCGAGATAGTAGCCGCGGAATACGGTGAGGTCGTTGGTGCCGTCGGTTATGACGTAGGTGGCATTGCCGTACTGGGTGCTTACCTCGGTGACCGACTTGACGGTACCCTTGATGTAAACCTCGGTCTGAAGATCCTTGCCGGCGGCGAGGATTTCAAGGGCCTTGGTCACGGTATAGGCTGTCTCGGCGGTGTTGGCGATGCTTGTGCCGGGATCGACGGGGGTGTCGCCCCCGCCGGCTTCATTGCTGAATGTGACGGTGGCTACGCGCATCTGCTTGTCGCCCTTGAATGTGATGGTCGACTGGGCGGTTTCGGAAGTGAAAGTCACCTTGCTGCTGGCAATGGCCGATGCGATCCAGCCTGTCGAAGCGCTTGCGGAGGTTGCCTTGGAGTTCTTGTCGAGGGTCACGGTCACGGTCTTGAACGTGGTTCCTGACGGGGCCGTGATAGACAGTTCCGCGCCTTGGTAAACGCGGATCGAGTACTTGTCGGGCGATACGAGGGCATTCTGTGAATCACCTTTTCGGAGGGTGAACTGGTAGCCCTGGATGGTGGCGGTGAAGTCGTCGCCGCTCTGGGTCCAGGTATACGCGGACCAGTCCGTGCCGTTCTCGGGCAGGGTGACATCAGCAGCGGATGCTACCGAACCCATGCCAAGCACGAGGGCTAAGCTAAGTAAAAATTTTTTCATACGAATTAAATTTTAGATATAGATTGAAAATTGATTATACGAGTCGGTTTGCGGCGTGTCAGCGGGCGACCTTGCGGATGAGGATGACCTCGGTGGGGAAGTGGTCGCTGTAGCCGTTGAGGTAGGAGCCGGAGGCGAAAGTACGCTTGGGATAGCCCTGGCGGTTGCCTTCGGTGTCCTTGAGGAAGTCGTAGTTGTGCACGATGGCCCTGTAGAAGTGCCAGTTCTGCGGGCCGGTGAGGTCCTCGTTGACGAGGTTGCCCGAGAGGATGATCTGGTCGAAGAGATTCCATGAACTCTTGTAGGCGAGGGTGCCGATGCCGTCGTCGAGCATCTTCCAGAAGGGGTTGAAGAACTGGTGAGCCTCGATGCCGTCGGCTTTCTTGCGTGCACCGAGGACCTTCGCGCATGACTTGTCCATGGGATCGTCGTTGAGGTCGCCCATTATGATGACGCCTCGGCCGGGATCGGCACGCCAGAGCGAGTCGGCGATCTCAAGACAGAGAGCTGCGGCAGCCTCGCGGTTGGGCGACGACTGCTCCTGTCCGCCCAGGCGCGAGGGCCAGTGGTTGACGATGATGGCAACGGGCTGTCCGAGCAGGAGGCCGGTGACGCACATCTGGTCGCGGGTGGCGAAGGGAATGGCTGTCAGGCGGTGGTTGGTGACGTTCTGGAGCTTGAAGAAGCGGGGATTGTAGAGCAGGCCTACGTCGATGCCGCGGCGGTCGGGCGAGTCGTGGTGGCAGATCTGCAGATTCCAGGGCCGGAGCTCGGGCTGAGCGACGAGGTCCTCGAGCACGCTGCGGTTCTCGACCTCGCTGACACCGATGATAGCGGGGCCCTTGGGCGTCACCTTGGTGGTGAATTGCGATATGGCGAAGGCCAGGTTGTGCAGCTTGTTGTTATACTTGCGTGAGTCCCACTGGTTCTGGCCGCCGGGAGTGTATTCGAGGTCGCGTCCCAGGGGATTGTTGGGGATGGTGTCGAAAAGGTTCTCGAGGTTGTAGAACGCTATGCCGGCGGCCTGCATTCCGCCCTGGGCGAAAATCGCGGGGAGAGATGCTGCGACGAGCAGAGCCGTGACAAGTAATTTTCTGAGCATGGTAGTTTTTATGAGGCTTGATTTGTATACGAATCTTTTGGGCCTCAAAGTTAAGCATAATTTTTCAAATGGCCTAAGGTTGCCGGCGATAATTTATCATTAATTTAATAAAGGGCCACTAAGGTCGTTAAAGGCGGTAAGGTCACCGGGGGAGCGCGTTGTTAAAAAAATGTAAAATACATTTATAACTCTTTGCCGGGCGAGATAATAGTAGTATTTTTGAGGTCGCTAAAGCCCCGACGGCACGCCGGCGGGGCCGGCATTACTGACTACCTGACCTCAAAACAGCTACTAAATACGTAACAATCAAACAATAACAAAACCGCATGAGAATTAAACTGTTCTTATTAGCCTTGCTGTCGGCAGTGTTGCCGATAGTGGCTCATGCCGCGACTCTCACGGGCGTGGTAGTTAACAGTACAACGGGCAGTCCGGTGAGCGGCGCATACGTGACGCTGCGCAGCACCGGGACTGCAGCCATGACCGGGTTCAACGGCGATTTCCGTCTTGAGGCCAACCCCGGTACAGACTATGTCGTGGTGAGCTGCGACGGCTATACGCCGGCAGGCATCGACGTGACTATCGGCAACGGCGCCAACGATCTGGGCCAGGTGCGCCTGACTCCGGTGCTGGACAACAGCGAATACTACGGCGACGCCGATGATCTGGTGTTCGACGAGGCCATCCTCGAGGACGAGGACGACAACACGCAGGGCATAGCCGCACTGACGGGCGCCAATGACGATATCTACTACAACACGGCCTCGTACAACTTCGGCCCGATGTACTTCCGCTACCGCGGCTACGACAGCCAGTATCAGGCGGTTTATATCAACGGCGTGCAGATGAACGACCTGATCCGCGGCCGCTTCAACTTCTCGTCGCTGCTGGGTATGACCTCGCGCGCATTCCGCAACAAGACCACGACGGTCGGCCTGGGCGCCAGCAACTTCGGCTTCGGCGACATCGGCGGTGCCGTGAACTACAACACGACGACCGACCTCTACGCCACCGGCTTCAACGGCTCGCTGGCGTTCACAAACAGCAACTATATGTTCCGCGGCATGGTGACCTATGCGACGGGTCTGGGCCGCAAGGGCTGGGCGCTGACGGTCAGCGCCATCGGCCGCTATGCCAAGGAGGGCGTCATCGACGGTACGTTCTACAACTCGGGCGGTCTGTTCCTGTCGCTGGAGAAATACATCAACGCCAACAACCAGCTGGTGTTCACGGCCTGGGGCGGCCCGACGCAGCGCGCCACGGCCACGGCCACGTATCAGGAAGTGTACGACCTGCTCGACGACAACCTATACAACCCCAACTGGGGCTGGTACCAGGGCAAGAAGCGCGCCGCCCGCGTCACCGAGACGTATGACCCGACCGCGATGCTGAACTGGCTGTACAAGAAAGGCACCACGACGGTGAACACCGCCGCGGCCGTGTCGTACAACTTCTACAACCGCTCGGCCCTGCAGTACTACAAGGCCAATGACCCCAATCCGACCTACTACCGCTACCTGCCGTCGTACTACCTCGACGACAACGACCAGCCGACCGAGCAGAGCGAATACTACACCTGGCTGTGGCAGAACGATCAGAGCTTCTCGCAGATCAACTGGGACAACCTCTACCGCGTCAACGAACTCAACAACTACGCCAACACCTCGCTGCCGGCCGACCGCCAGCAGGGCGCAAGCTACATCCTCGAGAACCGCATCAACACTACCCTGAACTTCAAGCTCAACAGCTACGTCAACGCACGCCTCAACAAGTACATCAACCTGCAGGCCGGCGCAGCCGTAAGCTACGCAAGCTCGAAGAACTACAAGACCGTCCGCGACCTGCTGGGCGGCGAGTTCTGGATCGATATCGACCCGTTCAGCGACCGCGACATCACGCTGGCGCCTGACAACCTGGTCAACAACTTCAACTATCCCGACCCGTACAACCACCGCGTGTACAAGGGCGACAAGTTCGGCTACTACTACGACATCTACGCCCTCAACGCCAAGGCATGGATTCAGAACACGGTGACACTGCCGCGCTGGGACATCAACTACGGCCTGTCGGTGTCGCACACCCAGTACCAGCGCAACGGCCACATGCGCAACGGCCGCGCGCCGCTGACATCCTACGGCAAGAGCAAGTGGCAGTACTTCGACAATCTGGGCCTGAAACTCGGCGCCACCTTCAAGCTCGACGGCCACAACTACTTCCTGGGCCACGCCGAATATTCGACCCGCGCCCCGCTGGCCGACGCCATCTACCTGATGCCGCGCGTCAAGAATGACGTCGTCGACGGCGTGTCGTCCGAGCGCATCCTGGCCGGCGACATCGCTTATACCTGGAACTACCGCCGCTTCCGCGGCTCGCTGGCCGCCTTCGCCACCATGTCGGACGACGGCATCGAGCGCACCGGCTTCTACGACGACCGCTACAACTCCTACACCTACTTCATCCTCTCGGGCGTGAAGAAGGTCTATAAGGGCGTCGAACTCGGCATGGCATACAAGATCACCCCGTCGGTGACCGCCACTTTCGCCGGTACCTACGCCCGCTTCCAGTACAAGAACAATCCGCAGGGCACGCGTACGTTCGAGAACGGGCTGCACCCCGACACTACCCAGACCGTATATCTCAAGAACTACTACGTGGGCTCGACCCCGCAGTACGCCGCCAACATCGGAATCGACTGGGCCGCTCCGGGCATGTGGTTCTTCAACGTCAACGGCACCTTCCAGGGCGACGCCTACGTCAACCTCTCGCCCGCATACCACGAGAAGCTGCCCGACCTCTGGGGCGCATATCCCGACAAGGACGAGCTTCAGGCCAAGATCAACGAACTCTCGACCCAGGACAAGCTGAAGAACGCTTTCACGCTCAACGTGTCGATCGGCAAGGTGATCTACATCAACCGCAAGGTGACCCTGAACATCAACCTCAACGTCAACAACATCCTCAACAACCGCGACGTCGTGACCTACGCCTACCAGCAGGGCCGACTCGATACCAAGAACTACGACCGCAACGCCTATCCCAACCGCTACTCCTACGCGCAGGGCGTACGTGCGTTCCTCAACGTAGGTGTGCGGTTCTAACCCCAATCAGCTAAAAGAAAGATGAAAAAGATATCATTATATATCACCGCTCTGGTGCTGGGTGCGACGGCGATGCAGTCGTGCTCCGACAACTGGGAGCGTCCGCCGATGGACGTTCCGACCTACCCGGCCGGATTCAAGGCCAACATGACGATCGCCGACCTGAAGACCATGTACTGGCAGGACCAGGATACCTACGGCACCGAGATCGGCAAGCTCAACGGCTCCGACATATGGATCGCCGGCACCGTGGTGTCGTCGACCGAGGCCGGCAACATCTACAAAACAGTCGTGCTGCAGGACGCCACCGGCGCCATCACCATCGGAATTGACACGACCAACCTCGAGAAAGTCTACCCGATGGGTGTGGGCATGGCCGTGAACGTGTCGGGCCTGGCCATCGGCCGCTACAACGGTCTGGTGCAGCTCGGCCAGCTCGAAGGCACGGGCGTCAACCGCATCACCAACGCCGAATTCAACCCCCATACCATGCTCGACTTCTTCTCGGGCAAGCTCGATACCGCCACCGTCACCATCAGTGAGATGGAGGAAGCGGCCCGCTCGGTCGAGGGCAAGATCAAGTGGCAGAGCCGCCTGGTGCGCATCAACGACGTGAAATTCCAGGAGGCCGGCCAGCCCTTCTCCAACGGTAGCACCACCTCGCGCCATATCGTCGACGCCGAGGGCAACCGCATGATCGTCTACAACAGCTCGTACGCCGACTTCGCCTACGACAAGATGCCCTACGGGCAGGGCGACGTGGTCGGCATCCTCTCGTGCTACCGCAATTCGTGGCAGCTGCTGCTGATCGACAAGGCCGGCTGCATCGACTTCGACGGCAGCGGAGAGCCCGGCCCCGACGATCCTGCCGGCAAGCCGGAAGGTACCGGCACGGCAACCGATCCCTATAACGTCACAGCCGCTCTGGCCGTGGCACAGGGGCTCAACGACACAGAGAAAGTATCTGCTTACGCAAAGGGTACGGTCAAGGACATCACTGAACTGAGCACCCAGTTCGGCAACTGCACGTATACCATCACCGACGGAAGTGCCGAACTCAGCGTCTACCGCGGATATTACCTCAACGGCGATAAATTCACAGCCGAGGACCAGCTGAAGGTCGGCGACGAAGTGGTCGTCTACGGCGAGCTGGTCAACTTCAAGGGCAACACGCCGCAGTTCACCCAGGGTAGCCGACTTGTCAGCATCAACGGCCAGGGCGGCGGCCAAGGGCAGCCCGCAGGCGGCCTGACGCTCCTCGGCGAGAGCGATGCGAAGGGGCTTGAAGACTGGACGGTCACGAACAGCGTCGTCTGGGTATGGAAAGAGTACAACGGCAAGTATTACCTCAACGGCCAGCTATTCGGCGTAACTCCCGTCCCGACCGAAGACGCCTACGCCGTGTCGCCCAAGCTGACCGTGGGCGCCGACGCCGCGCTGTCGTTTGATCACGCCGCCAAGTTCCAGGACAGCGGCCTGCGCACCGAGTGCGGCCTTGTCATCCGCGAGGCGGGCGCGACTGCCTGGACCCCGCTGACCATCCCCACCTGGCCCGAGGCCGGCGCATGGACTTTTGTCAACACCGGCAGCATCTCGCTGGCCGCCTATGCGGGCAAGACCGTCGAGATCGCCTTCAAATACGGCTGCAAAGCCACAGATACCTGGGAAATCCGCAACCTCAACCTCGTGAACACACAGGTAGCCCAATAACTTTTAACCGAATCAGACAATGAAAAATCTGAAAAAATATATCTACGGCGCCCTGGCGGTGGCAATCGCCGCCGTGATGCCCTCGTGCCAGGATCACTTCGACGAGCCGTCGGCCGGCGAGCAGATCCCGGTGGCCACCAAGGAGGCCAACACGACGCTGCTGCAGCTCAAGGAATGGATGTGGAGCGACTCGAACAACTACTGCGACACCGTGTTCACCCGGGAGTGGTACACGACCGATCCGGCCAGCCGCACCGAGGCCATGAAGACCGAAGGCACGCACGTGATCGTGAAAGGCCGCGTCGTATCGTCCGACTATGCAGGCAACTGCTTCAAGTACATCGTGCTGCAGGATGAGACCGCAGCCCTCAACTTCTCGATCAACTCCTACAACCTGTACCTCAACTACCGCGTGGGCCAGGAGATCGTGGTCGACCTCACCGGCCTGCACGCCGGCAAGTACCGCGGCCTGGAGCAGATCGGCTTCCCGAGCTACAATTCATCGCTGCCCGGCTACGAGACCTCGTTCATGGCACCCGAGATGTTCTCGCGCCATGCCGAGCTCAACGGACTGCCCGACGTGTCAAAGGTCGACACCACCACCGTCGAGCGCTTCAGCGACCTGGGCGTTACCCCGGCCGAGCTGCGCAAGTGGCAGAGCCGCCTTGTCCGCTTCAACAATGTGGAATTCGTGCCCAACGCCACCACACCGACCCTGTCGACCTATCACTCGAGCGGCGTGACCCAGCAGATCCGCGACAACGAGGGCAATACCCTCGACGTCCGCACCAGCGGCTACGCCAACTTCTGGAACATGGAGCTGCCCGAAGGCAAGTGCGACGTCGTCGCCCTGCTCGGCTACTACGTGAACCTCGCCGGTACCGGCGGCTGGCAGCTGACACTGCTCGACATCAACTCGATCATGAACGTCGGCGACCCGACAGTTCCCAAGGGCTCGGAGAGCAACCCCTACAGCGTTGACGAGGCTGTCGCCTATGAGGTGAACAGTCAGGATCGCAGCGGCTGGGTAAAGGGCTACATCGTAGGCACCGTGGCTCCCGAAGTGGAGACCGTAAGCTCGAGCGCCGATATCGAATGGGGCGCCGACGCCACCCTGCGCAATACGCTCGTCATCGGGCAGGCCCCCGACACCAAGGATATCGCACATTGTCTGGTAGTGTCGCTGCCTCAGGGCTCCGAGCTGCAGAAGTACGGCGCTCTGCGCGAGAATCCCGACAATCTGGGCAAGGAAATCGTGATCCGCGGCACATTCGCCCAGTACATGGGCACGTTCGGCCTGACAGGCAACAACGGCACCGCCTCCGAATTCCGCATCGAGGGCAAGGACGTCGGTCCCGTTAAGCCCGAGGAAGGCGACGGCACCGAGGCCAAGCCTTACAACTGCACTCAGGTGATCGCACTCGGCAATCCGGGCACCAAGGCCTGGGTTACGGGCTACATCGTCGGTGTGATCAACTACGACAACAATTCGTCGCTCGAGACTGCGGTACCGACCTCGGTAGCCACCTGTGTGGCCATCGCGGCTTCTCCCGGCGAGACCGACAAGAACAAATGTGTGGCCGTTCAGTTGCCTGTGGGAGATATCCGCTCGGCTGTCAACCTCAAGGACAACCCCGGCAACCTCGGCAAGCAGGTAAGCTTCGAGGGCTCGCTTGAGAAATACTTCGGCATCGCCGGCCTCAAGAGCGTGACCGCCTATAAGATGGACGGCGCGCCTAATCCTCCCGTCAATCCCGGCACGTCCGAAGGTACCGGTACCGAAGCCGATCCCTTCAACGTGACGGCTGCTCTGAACAAGGCCAAGTCGCTGGGCGCTGACGACAAGTTCGCCGCTTATGCCAAGGGCAAGGTAGCCTCGATTACTGAGCTGAGCACACAGTTCGGCAATTGCACATACACCATCACCGACGGCAGCGCGACCCTGCAGGTCTACCGCGGCTATTACCTCAACGGCGACAAGTTCACCTCCGAGGATCAGCTGAAAGTCGGCGATGAAGTCGTGGTAAGCGGCGATCTGGTCAACTACATGGGCAATACCCCGCAGTTCACCACCGGCAGCAAGCTCATCAAGATCAACGGCCAGGGCGGCGATGATCCCACGCCGCCGAGCCCCGGCAGTGACTACAAGGGCGATTTCGACAGCTTCAACGGCGGCACGCCCAAGTCGACCTACGGCACATACACCAACGCTACGGGCTGGGAAGCAGTCAACTCTGCCATCCTCAGCGGCCTCGCAGCCGGCGCCACGGAGCAGAATCCGCGCTTCGCCTTCATCGGCGGCGAGAAGACTCTGGCTGTCTGCCTCAACGGCAAGGTGTCGGCTCCGGGCACTCTTACTTCGCCGGTAATCAGCGGCGGCATCAGTAAGCTGACCTATAATTACGGTTTCGCGTTTGCCGATACCAAGTGTACGTACAAGATCCAGTTCATTCAGAACGGTTCGGTGGTCAAGGAAGAGACCGTGACTCTCGAGGGCTTCACTACCAAGACTGCCTACGAGTATTCGCTCGATAACATCGGCATCACGGGCGACTTCCAGATAAAGTTTGTCAACGCCTGTGTTTCAAACAAGAGCGGCAACGGCGACCGCATCGCCATCTGGAATCTGACCTGGGAGTAAACCTCCGACTGCAGTAAATCGAAGCCGGGGCTGCGCAGTGGGCGCGGTCCCGGCTTCGGTATTCTTATCGGTAGTCCTGAATTTGCTTTAGAAATTGATGGCCAGGCGCAGGCTGTAGGGCGTGATGGCGAACGACGACGTGACCCGCGAGCGGCGTATGCGCTTGCCTTCCACGCGGGCCGGATTGCCGCGGAACAGATCGATGACCTCGTTGACCGGATCGAGAACGAAAGCTGCCGCATGGCCCAGGAACGACGAGCCCAGCATCTCGTAGCCGTTGGCTACGATGTGGCGCTTGCCACGGTAGCAGAGTTCGCCTAAAAGACTGCCTATGACGGGTGTCACGAACAGATCCTGATACGACGGGCGCTCCATGAAGGCCTCGATGCCGAATTCCCATCCGATGGTGGAGATGGCGGCCGAGTAGAGCATCGAACCCCAGAAGCTGAATCCGCACGAGCGGGCGGCCATGAAGTAGGCGGCCCCGGCATAGGGGTGCAGCACGTAGTTGAATATCGGGTTGTCGTGGTCCCATTCGGGGTTGAGATAGAAGATGTTGCGCCACCAGCGCTTGAACATCGGCGTCTGCTGGATCGCCGCGCGGTTCCAGGCGGTGGCGTCCTCGGGCAGCAGCTCCAGCACGAACAGCGTGCCGACAAATGCTCCCGACAGCACGGCCGTGTTGATCCACATGCGGTGCCAGTTCGCGCCGGTGGAGTGGGTGGTATATGGCAGACAGTAGGGCGACACCCAGCCGTGGCGCCGCTCGGGGAGCGGCGCGCTGAGGGCTATCGGCGCGGTAAGGTCTTTAAGGTCCTTAAGGGCGCTGAGCGGGGAGGGTGTTACAGTTGTGTCTACGACGAGAGTCTCGACGATCACAGTCGAGTCGACACAGACATCCTGCGCGTCCGCGTGCAGGGCGGTCGCGCATGCCAGAATCGGCAGCAGTAGGATCAGCAAGGCTTTTTTCATAGTCTGAAACATCTTGTTACAAAAGTAACAATTATGGCCGAAAAAGGTGAGATGCCCTGGAAAAAATGACTCGCTTTTGCTCTGAAATCTCCAACATTTTCGCAGTGAAACGCTTTTTGATAAGAAAAATATCGGAAGATTGAAAAAAATATCGTATCTTTGCGCGAATTATCAAGAAGATACAAAAATATTAAAAGCATTTTATGAATCCAATCAAGAAAACCATCGAGCTGGGCGACGGTCGCACGATCACGCTGGAGACCGGCAAACTTGCAAAGCAGGCCGATGGAGCGGTAGAACTCCGCATGGGCAACACGATGCTTCTGGCCACTGTGGTGTCGGCCAAGGAAGCCGGTGAAGGTGTTGACTTCATGCCGCTGACAGTAGAGTACAAAGAGAAATTTTCATCGAACGGCCGCTTTCCCGGCGGCTTCCTCAAGCGTGAAGGCCGCGCGAGCGACTATGAGATCCTGACTTCGCGTCTGGTCGACCGCGTGCTGCGTCCGCTTTTCCCGGACAATTATCACGCAGATACATTTGTCAATATCACGATGTATTCGGCCGACGGTGTCGAAATGCCCGACGCGCTGGCCGGTCTGGCCGCTTCGGCCGCTCTGGCCGTGAGCGACATTCCCTTCAACGGCCCGATTTCGGAGGTCCGCGTCGCACGCATCGACGGCAAGTTTGTGATCGATCCGACTTACGAGCAGCTCGAGAAGGCTGACATGGAACTGATGGTAGGTGCAACCTACGACAATATAATGATGGTGGAGGGCGAGATGGATGAGGCTTCGGAAGCCGATCTGCTCGAAGCCCTGCGTACGGCTCACGAGGCAATCAAGGCTCAGTGCAAGGCCGTGATGGAGCTCGAGAAGGAAGCCGGCGCCACTGTCAAGCGCGAATACTGCCACGAGGTCAACGACGAAGATCTCCGCAAGGACGTCCACGACAAGTGCTACGACAAGGCATACGCCATCGCCAAGACCGGCGCGGCCGACAAGCACTGGCGTCAGGACTCGTTCGACGCCATCTGCCAGGAATACATAGACTCGCTGCCCGAAGAGGAGCGCGAGGAGAAGGAACCCCTGGTGCGCCGCTACTATCACGACGTGGAGAAAGAGGCAATGCGCCGCTGCGTGCTCGACGAAGGCATCCGTCTCGACGGCCGCAAGACCACCGAGATCCGCCCCATATGGTGCGAGACAGACTATCTGCCCGGCCCTCACGGATCGGCTGTGTTCACCCGCGGCGAGACCCAGGCGCTGGCTACCGTCACGCTGGGCACGAAGCTCGACGAGAAGATCCTCGACGACGTGCTCAACCAGGGCCGCGAGCGCTTCCTCCTGCACTATAACTTCCCGCCCTTCTCGACCGGCGAGGCACGCCCCGTGCGCGGCGTCGGTCGCCGCGAGATCGGCCACGGCAATCTTGCCCACCGCGCCCTGAAGCGTATGTTCCCCGACGATTTCCCCTACGTATGCCGCATCGTGAGCGACATCCTGGAGTCGAACGGCTCGTCGTCGATGGCTACCGTGTGCGCCGGTACCCTGTCGCTGCTCGACGCCGGCGTGAAGATGAAGAAGCCCGTAGCCGGCATAGCCATGGGTCTGATCTCCGACGGTTCGAAATATGCCATCCTGAGCGATATCCTCGGCGATGAGGACCACCTGGGCGACATGGACTTCAAGGTCACCGGCACCGCCGACGGCATCACCGCTACCCAGATGGATATCAAGTGCGACGGCCTGTCGTACGAGATCCTCGAGAAGGCACTGCTGCAGGCACGCGACGGCCGTCTGCACATCCTCAACATCATCAACGAGACCATCCCCGCACCCCGTGAGGACTACAAGCCCCACGTGCCGCGCATCGTGACGATGCTGATCCCGAAGGAGCTCATCGGCGCAGTGATTGGCCCGGGTGGAAAGGTGATCCAGGGCATCCAGGAGGCTTCCGGCGCCACCGTTTCGATCGACGAGATTCCCGAAGGCGGCTACATCGAGGTCGCTGCTGCCAACAAGGCATCGATCGATAAGGCTCTCGAGATGATCAACGCCATCGTGGCCCTGCCCGAGGAAGGCAAGGTTTACCACGGCACCGTGCGTTCGATCATGGACTTCGGCGCGTTCGTAGAGTTCATGCCCAATCGCGACGGCCTGCTGCACATCAGCGAGATCGCCTGGGAGCGCCTGCCCGACATGGAGGCTTCCGGCCTGAAGGAAGGCGACGAAGTCGATGTTAAGCTCATCGAGATCGACAAGAAGACAGGCAAGTACCGCCTGTCGATGCGCGCGCTCAAGGAGAAGCCCGAGGGATGGGTTGAGCCCCAGCGCCGCGAGCGTGGCCCGCGCCGCGAAGGCGGCGACGGCGAGCGTCGCGAACGCCGTGACCGCGGTCCGCGCCGCGAGGGCGGCAACCACGGTCCGCGCCGCGACTGATCCGTCTCTGACAAACGCAGACAGGTCTCAGACCTGAAATAAAATGACCGGTGCCCGACCTCCCGCCAAGGGAAGCCGGGCACCGCTGTGTATTAATGTGTGTTAAATCGACGGCCGATAAGGGCTATTTTTGTAACTTTGCGCCTTGATAGGCTTATTATCAGAGCCCCTGACCACATTCTTGTAATGAAAAGATACAATTTACTGAACAACATCTTCGGCTGGGTATCGTTCGTGATAGCCGCCGTGACCTATCTGCTGACCCTGGAGCCGACCGCGAGCTTCTGGGACTGCCCCGAGTTCATATCGCAAGGCGCCAAGCTGGAGGTGGGACACCCGCCGGGCAACCCGATATTCATGCTCACGGCGCGCTTCTTCGTGACCGTTTTCGGCAACAACATAGCCAATGCGGCCATTGCCGTCAACTCGATGTCGGCCCTGCTGTCGGCGGCGACCATCCTGTTGCTGTTCTGGACCGTGACTCATCTGATCCGGCGGCTGATAGTGCCCGACGACGCCACGTCCATGACCTGGTGGCAGATGACGCTGATCTTCGCCGGCGGCTTCTGCGGCGCACTGGCCTACACGTGGAGCGACACGTTCTGGTTCTCGGCCGTCGAGGGCGAGGTCTACGCCTTCTCGTCGTTCTGTACGGCGCTGGTGTTCTGGCTCATACTCAAGTGGGAGAACCGCGCCGACCGGCCCCATAGCGACCGATACCTGATATTGATCGCCTATGTGATCGGCGTGTCCATCGCTGTGCACCTGCTCAATCTGCTGTGCATCCCGGCCATCGTGCTGGTCTACTATTACAAGAAATGCAAGAATGTGACGGCCAAGGGCTCGCTGATCGCCCTGCTAGTGTCGTTCGCTATCGTGGCTCTGATCCTCTACGGTCTCGTGCCCGGATTCGTGATGGTGGCCCAGTGGTTCGAGCTGCTGTTCGTCAATGTCTTCGGCATGTCGTACAACATGGGCGTCCTCATCTATGCCGTCCTGCTGGTGACTGTGTTCATATGGGCTATACGCTCGCTTTACAGCCAGACGAACCCCAAGGCCATCAAGTGGAGCTTCTGCCTGAGCCTGATGCTTTCGGGCATGCCTTTCATCGGCAACGTATGGATCGGCCTGCTCCTGACGGCCGCCCTGTTCGGCTATGTGTTCTTCGCCTGCCCGAAGATTCCCGTCAGGATGTTCAACATCGTCGTGCTGTCCGTTTTCCTGATCTTCGTGGGCTATTCGTCGTATGCGCTGCTGCTCATCCGCTCCAACGCCGGCACGCCGATGAACCAGAACGCGCCCGACAACGTCTTCTCGCTCGGCTCATACCTCAACCGCGAGCAGTATGGCGAGCGGCCGCTGTTCAGCGGCGCCGTCTTTGCCGAGGAACTCGATGTGGTCAGCGGCGAGAATGACGGTCAGATGTACAATCTGGTGCGGGTCGACGAGACCGGCATGCCTGTCACCCGCCTGGTCGACAAATATCTGCGCGACGAGCAGGGCAATCCCTATTCCGACCCGAAGATGACCCACAACAAGGTGGTAAAGACCTCCGAATCGCAGTCCGACGAGTATGTCGAGGCTGTCTCGAATCCCAACTACAAGGAAATCCCCGACCTTTCGATGCTGCTGCCGCGCATCTACAGCGACAATCCCGCTCACGTCGAGGGCTACAAGGGCTGGTCGCAGTATGAGATCTCCGATCTGAAATACATACCGGCCGAAGTGCGCCGCCGCTGGGCCGCGCAGGGCTTCGCCGATCTGCGCGAGGTATTGCCCTACATCACATCGCAGACCACGGTCGACAGCTACATCTCTCGCAACGGCGATGTCGTCAAGACGCAGTCGGTCTGGAAACCGGGCTTCGGCACTAACCTGCGCTACTTCTTCAACTACCAGTTCTCGCACATGTACTGGCGCTACTTCATGTGGAACTTCGCCGGCCGTCAGAACGACTTCCAGGGCAACGGCGAACCGCACCTGGGCAACTGGATCTCCGGCATTCCGGCGATCGACAACATGCGCCTGGGCGACCAGTCGCTGCTGCCCGACGAGTACGGCAAAGGCAACAAGGGCCACAACGTCTTCTACATGCTGCCGCTGCTGCTCGGCGTCCTCGGTCTGCTGTGGCAGGCGCTGTACGTGAAGCCCGGCAATCCGCAGCGCGGCATCGAGCAGTTCTGGGTAGTCTGCTTCCTGTTCTTCATGACCGGCATCGCCATCGTGCTCTACCTGAACCAGACACCGGGACAGCCACGCGAGCGCGACTACGCGTTCGCCGGCTCCTTCTATGCTTTCGCCATCTGGATCGGTATCGGCGTCCCGGCTATCGGCATGATGCTGCGGTCGCTCTTTGCCGGACGTAAGAAGAGTCCCGACCGGGCCGGTCGCGGCGCGCTCGCCGTATCGGCCACCGTCGCCTGCGTGGTGGCGCTCGGTGTGCCCCTGCAGATGGTATCGCAGACCTGGGACGACCACGACCGCTCGGGCCGCTACACAGCCCGCGACTTCGGCATGAACTATCTGTCGTCCGTGGCGCCCAACGGCATCATCTTCTGCAACGGCGACAACGATACCTTCCCGCTCTGGTACGCCCAGGAGGTGGAAGGCTACCGCACCGACGTGCGCGTGGTCAACCTCTCGTATCTGACCACCGACTGGTATGCCAACCAGCAGCGTATCCCGTCGTACGACGGCGCTCCCGTGCCGATGTACGCCCGCCCGACGGATTATGCCTACGATAAGCTGGCCTACAGCTTCGTCTACCCCGTGGGCGATACGCTTATGACGGCCCGCGAGTCGCTGGCGAACCTCTATTCGACTCCCGCGACAGTCGGGCAGGCCGTAATGGTATATCCGAAGATCTACATGCCGCTGGCCGACACGGCAGCCGTCATGCAGCGCTTCGGCGTCGACACCGTGTCGGAGGCCTCGCTGCGCTACAAATTGCCTTACCTCTCGTCGCCCACGGCCGACATCCAGGCCTTCATGGCACAGACCGGCAAGCGCGGCCTGAATCTGGGCAACACGCTGTCGCTCGACTTCATCGCCAATTCGGTCGACAACAACTTTGAGCGGCCCGTCTACTTCGCATCGACCGTGCCGCCGAGCTACTATATGGGTCTGTCGCCCTACATGGCCTCCACCGGCCTGGCGTCGATGGTGACGCCGTTCGCCGGCTCGCCCGTATCGCCGCTGGTCGACACCGCCTATGAGAACATCATGGGCAAGTTCCGCTGGGGCGGCCTCGACATCGATAACCCCGGCAGTCTGTATCTCGACGAGACGGTGCGCCGCATTGTTTCGTCGACGCGTACGGCTATCTTCTCCGTGGCGCGCGACCTGATCAATTCGGGCTCACTTCCCGCCTCCGACTGGGCCAAGGCCCACGCCCGCGAGGCCGGTCAGCCCGTTCCGGCCACCCGCTACGACATGGCCCGGCTTCTGCTCAAGCAGATGACCGACAAGATGCCCGCTGCCGCGGCGCCGCTCGACGGGCAGCTCGTCGTCTACCTCGCCCAGGCATACTACGACCTCTATGTTGCGACCGGCAACAAGGCCGACCTCGACATGGCGGCCGCCGTCGTCGATCAGAATATAGGTCGCTTTGCCGAATTCGCCCGCTATGCCGCCACTCTGAGCCCCGCCCAGCTGAGCCTCCTGTCGTACGATATCGAGAATGTCGACGTGCTCGCCACTCTGATCGCTGTCCGCAACCGCATCAATGTGCTCCGCTCGCTCGAAGGCAAGCCTGATCAGGCCGACCTGCTTTCGGAGTGGAAGACGCGCGGCACCTATGATCTGCATCCGCAGCTTGCTGTCATGCTGTATATCGACGGAGTCAGCGACGCAGAGCTGATGAACATGATTAACAGTGTCGATGGCGCGAGCCGCCAGCTTGTGCAGTCGGCGCTCTCCACCCTGCAGGCCCACCGCGCGGCCGGTATCGAGCCCATGACGCTGACCAACGATGTCGCACGCAAGTACGGCTTCGATCTGACGGCTGTGAGCGCCCTGTTCTGACCCGCCCGCGTTACCTGACCTCATCTGCAAGCCATGCTCATCGAACGCCCGCCGCTGCTCTACCGCCTGCTGTTCCCCGAGGCCCTGTGGCGCATCAAGCGGCGCCACCGCCGCGTGGTGTATCTGACCTTCGACGACGGTCCCATTCCTGAGCAGACGCCCTGGGTGCTCGACATCCTCGACCGCTACGGTGTCAAGGCTACCTTCTTCATGGTCGGCGACAACGTGGCGCGCCATCCCGAGCTTCTTGAGGAGGTCAGACGCCGCGGCCACAGCTACGGCAATCACACCATGCACCACCTTCAGGGTATGCGTACTACGGCGCGCCGGTATTGCCGCGACATCACCGAGGCCGACCGGCTCATCGATTCGATCCTGTTCCGACCTCCTCACGGCATCATGCGCTGGAAGCAGGCCCGTATCATCAAGTCGCACTATAACATCATTATGTACGACCTCGTCACGCGCGACTACTCCCGCAAGCTCACGCCCGAACAGGTGCTTGACAACGTGAAGCGCTTCGCCCGCAACGGCTCCATCATCGTATTTCACGACTCGCTTAAGGCCGCGCCCAACATGCGTGTCGCTATGCCCGCCGCCATCGAGTGGCTCCTCTCGCAGGGCTATGAATTCGAGCCTATACCCATGTCCTGAGGCTGAGCTGAAGGAACTTTGCCGACAGTCCGGCGCCTGTGCCGCGGGCATCGCCCGGGCCGGGGCCGTCGCGCCCGCCGATGCGGCCCGCTTCATGAGATGGCTCGGCGAAGGACGCCACGGATGCATGGAGTATATGGCCCGCAATGTCGATCTGCGCCTTGATCCGCGACGGCTGTTTCCGGGAGCCATGTCGGTGATTTCTGTGGCTTTTCCTTATCGGCCGTCGGGCGGCTACCGTCATCCGCTCATTGCCGATTATGCCCTCGGCCAGGATTACCACCGTATCCTGAAGCAGCGGCTCGCCCCTGTTGTCGCGTGGCTTTCCGGCCGCTTCGGCGCGCTCTCGCGCGTGGCGGTCGATTCGGCGCCGGTTCTCGAGCGCTATTGGGCCGTGCGTGCCGGCGTCGGTTTTGTCGGCCGCAACCGTCAGCTCATCGTGCCGGGGGTAGGCAGCGGCGTTTTTCTCGCTGAGATTATCACTACCTGTTTTTTGCGCCCCGACTCTCCCCTTGCCGACGGATGCGGCGGATGCGGCCGCTGTCTGCGGGCTTGCCCGGGTGGGGCTCTGCTGCCCCGAGGCGGCTTCGATGCCCGGCTGTGCTGGTCCTATCTGACGGTGGAATGCCGCGATACCGGTTTTAGTCCCGACGAAGGGCGGCAGGTCTACGGCTGCGATGTCTGCGCCCGCGTTTGTCCGCACAATGCGTGCGAGCCTCCGGAGACCGTTCCCGAATTCCGCCCCGACCCGCGCCTGCTTGCCCTTGACAGGCCATTTTTGGCCAGGATTACCTCCGGTGACTTCCGTCGGCTTTTCCGCAGCTCGGCTGTATCGCGGGTTAGTGTGCAGAAAATGAGGAAAAATGCGAAAATTAACAAAATTTAACGGGGGGGGGTAGACCTATTTACAAAAATCTGTATTAACTTTGCAGTGCAAAAGATGCAGAAAGCATTAGGAAAACCCCAATTTAAAGTTAAGGAAATCCCGGAAGCGCCACTTTGTGAAAAGGGGCGCTTTTTTAATTTCCGGCTTGTGAATTTCACCTTGTTCTTTTATAAAAACAGCTTTTATATGATAATTTTTAATTTTTTTATCTAAAAAGCTTTCTGTCTTGAAAATTAATGGTACTTTTGCAATCTATTTCCGCTGTGATTTTCAGAATTCCACTTAATGTTTAATTCCAATAGTTGTCACAATGATTAGAACTCTACTTGCTGTTGCTTTCATGGCGCTCGGAGTGTCGGCTGCTGACGCGGCTGCTCCGTTGATCCGAAAAGCGCTTGAGCTGCCCGAGGCTGCTCAGGCTGTAAAAGTCAAGCCGGCTCAAAAAGGAGCTGCGCTTCGTTTTCAGGTTTCGACTCCGTTCAAGGCTCCTGCGGCGCTGACGGTCGCCGATCTCGCGGGCGACTACACCTTCGATGCGTTAGATCTTTTCGAGGATGAAATGACCGAGCTGACTTACGATGTGCCTTTCACCGCCGCCGGCGGACGGATCGCCATCGAAGGCCTCGTCTTCGGCGAGGACGAAGTAGTTTACGCCGACTTCGACGCTGCGACTTCCGCTTTTACGATTGCCGGCAATCAGTTGCTCGGCCGCTACGATGTCGAGGACGAGAACGGCCAGGTTTCGCAGGCCGACATATATCTGAAAGCTTATCGCCTGCCTATGACGGATGAGGAAGAGGCTGAAGCCGGCGCGAACGGACTCATCGCCCTTCCGGCGCTTGCCGGCACCTACGATGACGGCTCGATCGAGTTCGAGATGTTCGACTGCCTCCTTGCCGAGGATACCGAAGGATATTTCTACTGGGGAGCCTATTTCGCATCGTTCAAGCGCGTGGCGACCGTCGACCCCGATCTTACCGACTGGAAAGCCGCAGGCACGGTGACATTCACCGACGGGTGGCTGATGCCCGCCTACGGTATCGACCCTGTCGAGTATCCCTATGATCTCGCACTGCAGGTCGATGCCGCCAATCCCGACCGCTACCGCATCGTCAATCCCTATCTCAACAGCCCCGCCGAGGTGGTCAACGGCGACAATATCGGCGACCGACAGGGCGGAATCGTCTTCGACGTGACCGATCCCGAATGTGTCATTGTCGAGACCGGGCATGTCTCGGGTTATGCCGATGCCGATTACGGCAAATACTACTTATATAATGAGGCCGGTCTCGGCATGGCGCTCGGTTTCTCCAAAGAGGAGATCAAGGAGCTCGTCGCAGGCAGTGAGTCGACCTACAACAATGGCGAGGTCATCATTCCCGCCTGCATATTCGGCGACGACACCGATCCGCTCGGTGGCTTCGGCTGGGAGACCAGTGCGGGCGAGCCCATAGAGATGATCGCTACGATCAAAATACATTCAGGCGTGACCGATGTCTCGGTCGATCCGGCCGATGCACCTGCCGAATATTTCAATCTCCAGGGACAGCCTGTCAGCAATCCCGCTTCCGGGCAGATCGTGATCGTGAAGCGCGGCACCGGCGCCCGTAAGGCCGTCATTCGCTGAATAGCTTCGTAGGTGTGCCGTCGCACCCAATTTTTTTTACGCTCCGCAACTGGCTTGAAATCAGTGCGGAGCGTTTTTGTTGACGATTTTTTATGTTTTACAGCATAAAAAAGTTGGTAAAAAGTTTGGAGGGGAAATAAAAAGGTTGTAACTTTGCACTCGCTTTTGGGAAACAAGGCAAAGCGGACGCTGAAATAATTAAAGTTTGTTAAAACGTGAACAAAAAGTTTTGCGGATTCAGATTTTGGTTGTAACTTTGTAGTCGCTTTCGGGCTTTGGTTCCGGGGAGCAGAAAAAAGTGAACATTGAAAGATTTAAAATAGAGACGAAGTAGTACAAGAGCAAGAAACATTGACTCTGTCAAATTTCGACCTGAACAGCACAATAAGACGATTCGTCCGGTGGCATGGGATCGGTTAGAGACTCCTTCGGTATGCGGGTCATGAAGCGGAACGCTTTAGGCAAACATATCAATGATATTTTGCTTTTTTTTGATTTAGAAAAGAAAAAAGACAAGATACAACAACGAAGAGTTTGATCCTGGCTCAGGATGAACGCTA
>ERZ1673743.214-NODE-214-length-100770-cov-18.091684_pt1 | contig 100770 bp, 80 predicted proteins | sample MGYA00580197_ERZ1673743 | MGnify/ENA primary metagenome ERZ1673743 (study PRJEB41218, sample SAMN15661795) | gut metagenome | host: Homo sapiens | place: Canada: London | collected 2015-08-20/2019-03-30 | study: EMG produced TPA metagenomics assembly of...
TTCCACAAGCAGCTACACCAGCGTCGTCTGACGGAATACCTGTGTTTATTCATTAGATAAACCTCTTGCGCCAGCAATTAGGATGCACCAACGCCGCCTTTGGCGGCCAAAATTTTTAGGAAAACGTCTGGGCGACTTCATCACGAGGTCGCCCAGCCTGTTTATTGACTATGGCAGGTCAATTATTGTTTCTTGTTCAGCCATTCATCACGGCATTGTCTGCACTCTTTGAGAGTGGGAGCCACGCAGGAAAACAGAGACCCATCGGTATGGCGATAGTCATACATCACCCTGCTTACTCTCTTGCCACGATGGGCGGAATAGAAAGTTTCGTATTGTTCGGTGCCGGGAGTGGTCGTGGTGCTTACTCCGTTGGCGGTCATTTTGGTTGTCATATCTTTGTGATTTAGAAATTTACGATTAGTATGCGGTAGCCAAAGACCTTTTCGGGGTCGGTGAATTTTCTTTGCGAGACCCATAGATGATGTTTACCAAAACCGTATGTGAAATAACGGTCAAGTTCCGATTTCTCGGCATAGTCTGCCACAATCCTCCGCAGGTTTTCCTCGTTGTCGGCATAGAGAATGTGATTTACAAATTCTATGATGATTTCGGCTATTTTATCATCAAAGATGATAGTCGGGTGTTCAAATGTAACATTCATAGTCGGTGGGGATTTATGACCTGCGCCATTGCTGACGCAGGTCGGATTAAACATTAGGCGGTCATTCGCTCTCTTATCTCTTTTTGGTGGCTTGCGATAGCCTTTTCTATGCGCTCCTGATACTCGCTGACCTTGTTGCAGGCTGCACGGCATTGTATCACTTTTAGCGACTTGAGGTCTATCTCTACGGTAGCCACTATAATGCCGTCAATCCGTGCGGAGAACACAAGGCTTTCGGCTTTTAGGTAGTATTGGCTGCTGCCCACACAGATATGCTGTGTGTTGCCTTCCGCATAGTATTCGGCAACGCTGTCAAGGGTCTTGATTTCTATCTCGTTGTCGGTGAACACAAGCCCGATGAAACGACCTTTGAGTTCCTTGAACCTTCTGTCGTCCTCAATCGCCTTAAGGCGGTCTGCCTCCCTGCGTTCCTTTTCACGCTGGCGGTTGATCTTCCGCACATATTCGTCGTGAGCCTTGACGAGATTGGCGGGAGCTATCAGTTTCGGAGAGTGGGTATCCCTGCCAAAACGCTCCAGCATCCGCAGATAGTCGTACCACGCTGTAAGGTTGGGGATTTCATATCCGTGTCGCTTGGCGATGATGTATGATGCCCAGAAGTGCTTTACATCTGCGGTGTGGTCTGCCATATATTTGAGCATCCTTATGTTTCCTTCCTTCAGCAGTGTCTCGGCTTGCGGTGCGGAAAGGAGCATTGAAAAATAGCTGACGGGGCGGATGTCGTGGAAATTGCCGTCAAATCCGTTTCGTGTCAGTTCCGGTATGACCTTGATTTTGGGATAGAGATACTGGTTGGCGATATGCTGATAGGTGTCGTTGTCCTTTCTAATCTCCATAGGAGTACCGAAAGCAAAACAGTCAAGATACCACCCCATAGTGCGCTGTATAGCCACAAGCGAGGTCTTGCCATTCGGAGCAATCCAATACTGACCTATCTCCAAAAATGTCGGTGACGCCTTCATTCCTTTCCGCATTTCCACTATCAGAAGGAACATTCGCAGTATCTGATACTTCCCGCAAGTGGTTATCACGTTGAAATAGGATTTCTGCCGACATTTGCGCTCATAGGTTTCCTTGACTTTGAGTTTCGCCTTGCATTTGGGGCATGTGCATCTCTCGGCGGTTTCGCTCATCAGCCAAGAGTGTCCGCAATCCATACAAGTGGTGCGACCTTTGGGCAGACGGAAGGCATAGTGGTCGATTGTGTTGAGGAACGCCCAACGCCGTGGTGCGGTGGGGAGTGGGCGAAGATGCCCACTCTGTGCGATAACCGCTTTTTCAAATTTCGTTCTCGGTTTCATAGCCGTATTTGTTAGAGGTCAAAAAGACTCGGTTGTACTTCGGTTGCTTTGTTCTTGCTGTCGCAGGTGCTACGCGATGACTCGGTGGTCTTGGGTCTGCGCATTTTAGCCATTTCCTCGTCACGGAGTTTGGCGATGGCTTCCTGCCGTGCCTGTTCCTTTTCTTCCTCGGTCAGCTCCACAACGTGGTTTACCACAACCTTGCAGTTGGTAGGTTTGCCGACCTCAATTTCATCCTCATCCCAATAGTGCATTGCCATACCGAATATTTCATCGTCCGCAAAGCCATTGCAACCGCTTTTCTGCACTTGGTTGATGATGTAGGTAACGCAGTCCTCCATTGACTTGGAAGGGTTTGCAAAGCGGATAGCGAACATTGCGTCATTTCCGGCTCTATTTTCAAGATATGCCTTGATGGTGTCGCTGAAGGCTTGTGTGCCTTTGTTTTCTCTTGTCGTTGCCATAGTCGTAAATGCGTTTAGAGTGTTAAAATCCAATAGATTGCTCCGATTGCTGTAAGGATTGAAATGAGCCAGCCTATTCCCCTAAGTATGGGTTTCGCTATCGCCCACAACGCTATTCCGATAACCGCCCCGATGATGATTGCCACCGCCTTGACCGCCTTTGTGATTATGCGGTATAGATAGGAGGATTGGCGAGCTTGCCTTGACCTGTTATCTTTATGTTTTCTTGTGGCTTTCATATCGGTGGAAGCTTTTTTTTAACCATGCGTCCAAAGACAGTGTGGCTGTATGAGTTGCTTGACACCTGAAAGGCGTGGGGCGGCAAAAGAGGGATGTTCGGGCCTTGACATAAAAAATACGAGCCGACATTAGGAGGTCTGGAGATTTTTTATGCCAAAGCCAAAAGAATATCCCTTCGCCACACGTTTGCCTATGGCAAGCAACTTATACCTGCCCACTTGACGGCGGTACGCCTGATTAAAAACGGCTACCCCGATTGAAAGCTCATGAAAACATAAATCCTTGCCGCCCGGCTGTGGCGGCAATGGATTAAAGACTGATACACTGAAAAAGAAAGCCGGCGCAACCCCGGCAAAAAGAAGTGTGCCGCAATAACGAGGATCTGCAAGACCCGTTATTACGGCACTTTTCTTCGAGGTGGTTGCTATGCAGGCGGAGAGTGACGGGGCGGTCGGAAAAATCCATACAGGCGATGCGTCCCGGAACACGGACAACACCCATTAAGTCTTATGGTGACGGCAGCGTCCCCGATGCCATTCCATAAGGCGATGGCTGTTGTCGGTGTTCAGCATTGCCCACAGGCGTGATGCGGTCGGCGGGTGTCAGTGGGCTTGCCCACCGTCAACAGTTGACGGCATATCGCCGCAGACCCGTAAGACCGCCCAGCCTCTCACCGCATTCTGAAAATCATATCACGGTGCACCGATTGTGATTTTTGAGAAAATATCTCACAAAATAAACTCTATGTGAAATTTTATTGTTATCTTTGCAGCAGATAAGCGAATTAGATATGTTGGTAAACTTCACATTCAAAAATTTCAGGTCATTCAGAAATGAAATGACTCTGAGCATGGAGGCAGCTTCGATTCAGGAGCTGTCAGATGCCGTTGTAAAGTCCTGTGGTGAGGAATTGCTTCCAGTGGCAGTGATGTACGGCGCCAATTCAAGCGGCAAAAGTAATGTACTGAAAGCCCTGAAAGCCATGCGTGATGTGTTGCTTAATTCTGTAAAACTGAATCCAAAAGACAGACTTGAAGCAGAACCGTTCTCCCTTGATCTGACTTCGGGCGATGAACCTACATCCTTTGAAATTCAGTTTACCTTGAATGGTTCCAGATTCCGTTACGGTTTTGATTACACCGCCGACTCCATCATAGCGGAATGGCTGTATGAGAAAAGACCGGGAGAAAGAGAGTTCGAGCTGTTCCTCCGAAGCGGCAATGAGTTCAGGATTTCCAAGACGCGCTTTGCCGAAGGGCTGGGAAAGCAATCGGCTACTCCCGGCAACCGTCTGTTTGTGTCTCTTGTAGCACAGTTAAACGGTAAAGTGTCGCAGTCTATTCTTGACTGGTTTTCCAACATTGAATATATGTCGGGAATGGATGGCAACGGTTATGCCGGGCAGACCTTGCGCACAATCTTCTATCAGGAAGCAGGAAAAGATGAGATTATAAATCTGTTATACCATACTCATCTTGGCTTTGACGGTATTCAGGTTAATATGAATATCGGTGAAGAAGACTCGGTTGACTCAAAGACTATCCACAATATCTATGATGCTGACGGGAAAGTCATCGGTCAAAAAGAATTTCCGACAGACAAAATGGAATCCGAGGGAACTAAAAAGATGATAGAGATTGCCGGCCCGATTGTTGATGCTATCAGACTTGGCAAAATTCTGATTGTAGATGAGCTTGATGCGAAACTGCATCCGTTCCTTACGCGCAAAATCATCGGAATATTTATGGATAAGACAATCAACAGCAAAGGTGCGCAGCTTATTTTTGCCACGCATGACACCAATCTGCTCAATATACAATATTTGCGCCGCGATCAGATCTGGTTTACAGAGAAGGACAAATGTGATTCCACAGAGCTTTATTCCCTTGTTGAGTTCCGCGACGAATCGGGCAATAAGGTCAGAAATGACCGCAACATAGAGAAAGACTATATCAACGGACGCTACGGCGCGATTCCATTTATGAGTTAAGTATGGGACAGCTTCCAAAATCTAAAATCGAGCAACTCAAGCGGGAAAAGCGTGAGGCCAAAGCCGCAAAGAAAAGAAAGGTGGCAACGAGAGACAAAATCGTGCGCTTCCTGATTGTATGCGAGGGAGAGCGGACGGAGCCTAATTATTTCAGGGAGCTTGTCAAAGACAGGTATTCGGAAGTACGTTCAGAGGATATTGTCGGCGAAGGTCGTTCAACGTGCGCGTTGGTAAAGAAAACCGAAGAAATTAAAAACCGACTTGAACGAGAGCGGCAGTTGAGGTTCGACCGTGTATGGGTAGTTTTTGACAAAGATGATTTTAATGACTTCAACGAAGCGATTGCTCTCGCCAAGAAGAAAGGCTTTATGCCCGGATGGAGCAATGAGGCGTTTGAACTGTGGTATCTACTGCACTTCATATATCTTGACGCAGCTGTTTCCCGTGCGGACTATATAACTAAACTGGAAAATGAGATACGCAAGGTTGATGGCTATGGAGATTTCCGATATAAGAAGAATGACACCGGCATATATGCGTTGCTTCAGGGGATAGGCGACGAGTCTCAGGCTAAACTTCGGGCGGCGAGACTTAGAACTGTATTTGACGACACTCAGGATTACAAACGGCATAAGCCATGTACCTGTGTAGATTTGTTGGTAAGTGAGTTGGAGCATCCTGAAAATCTGTTGAACAATGTTCGAGAGTATATTTAACAGTCAGTGTTATAATTATCTAAAATGAACCCTTGGACTTGTCCGGATGAAAAATAATGACTATTTTTGCTGATACGATAAGACGCTGAAAAGTCAGGGTCGCGGAGTCATAATCCCATAGTGGATTATTTGTCACCAAATCGTTTCAAAAGAAATTCGGCCAAAGCCAACTATCTGAAATAGACATATTTGGAGCGTTGGGGACAAGTCCCTCCACCTCCACTAAGTGTTCCGGACACCTTCCGGACGACGCAAGACATAATTAAGACAAACCGCAGAATATCAATCAATTCTGCGGTTTTTTTGCTACAATCAAGTTGCAGCGAGCTAAAGGTTCGTGCCTAAAAATGACGACTCAGGATCGTCATCGGACAAAAAGACCGCCACGGACGGCTATTCGTTACTATGTTCTACATGGAATATCCGAGCAGCCCCAGAATCATTGGAGCGAGAAGAGCAGTGAAGAGACCGTTTAGTGTCAGCCCTATTGATGAAAATGCACCAAAGCGTTCGCTGCGTTCCATAGCTGCGGAGGTGCCTACAGCGTGTGCTGCCGTACCGATAGACAAGCCACCTGCAATGGGCGAATGGATATGGCTTATCTTTACAATTTTAAACCCGGTCATTCCTCCGAAAATCCCGGTGGCCACTACCACCGCAGCAGTGAGGGGTGCAATACCTCCCATGGCATTTGAGATCTCCATGGCTATGGGTGTTGTGACCGCCTTTGGCGCAAGCGAGATGACAACTTCACGAGCGGCACCGAATAAATCGGCGAGAAGTACTACGCTTACAATACCGGCAACACATCCTGCAAGTTCTGACAGCAGGAGCGGAAGAAGTTGCCGTTTTATGGACGAAAGCTGCTTGTAGAGAGGTACACCGAGGGCAACCACCGCAGGCTTGAGCCAGAAGTCGATGTATTCACCTCCCTTTTTATAGGTATCGTAGTCGATATCGCATATAAGAAGGAAAACAATCATTGCAGCTATTGCAATCATGATAGGATTGAGCAGCTTTATTCCTGTGCGTCTCTGAAGGAGCTGCGCGCCGAGGTAGAAGCCGAAAGAAAGGGCTATGAGAAAAAATTTGTTTTGCAGGAAATCCATTATTCAGCCTCCTTTGCGAATTTATGAGTTAACTTGGAAGAAGCGGAGCGCACAAGCTGGTGAACCCAACCTGTAACAGCAATGATTATGAATGTGCTTATGACTGTGGCGAAAACTATTGGAATCCATTGGTCGGCGATAATCCCGAGACAATTCATAAGACCGATACCTGCGGGCACAAAGAAGAATCCGAGATTATGCACAAGGAAACCGGAAAGTCTTTCCACCCATCCCAGCTTTACAATTCCCAATTTGAGCGATGCGCACAAGAGCACCATGCCGATAATGCTTGACGGAATCGGAATGCCTGTGAGATTAACAAGAAAATCGCCAATGGCGAGAAATGCAAACAAAACTCCGAATTGTAGTATCATAATGTCAATTGAGTAATTTCGGTGCAAATTTAGACAAAAATTATGAAACTTCTGGCCTGCAGAATAAAAATTCAGAAGCCACGCAACTAAGAACTTGTTCATTGAATAATTCCAGCTATTCCACTCTATTGACATGACAGTCTTGATTGTTCATCATATCATCAATAGGATTTTCGACGTATTAATTATTGTTCTCTTCCATGATTTAGAGGTAAAAATGACTGGTTTGAACCTTGATTTATTCTCAGGCTTTGGGTGCTGTGGTCGGCTTCGGTTGAACCGTCGCCTTTTGATGGCCTAACGGCCGACAACCCGGTAGCCCGCTCAACCTTTAGCTAAACTATGTCTGACCGAGTTAATCTCTCGCTGTCTCGATCGAGACTATCTCCAAAATAGAATCTGCACTTGAGCTGGAGATTCTTGAGCCTGCATTTGCGTCCCGCTGATAGTGTTAACATTCGACATAAGAATCGTTAAAACGAACCTTCTGACTTGATTCTCAGAGAATATTTTACTAACTTTGCATTACCTGAATACCTCATTTCAGTAACGGCAAGAGAGCCGTCGAGAGATACGGAGTTTTCCGTTACCATCTCTTTACCACTTGCTGATGCCCCATATCTAAATCATTGATATAACTGCATTTGGAGTGAAAGGTTCAAGTCCCTCCATTTCCACTATAAGCATCCGGCTTTACCAACATAAAGCCGGATGCTTTTTTGCTAAAGTGGTTTGCTATTTCTAACATTATTACTAATTTTGCAGTTGATATTTTAATAATATAATCAACTATGAGTGTAGTAGCAACATCAAAAATCAACCAACTGCTTACCGATGCTGTTCCGGGCGGACTTCTATTTGCCGCTTGGCTTCGGAAAGAGGGATACTCCGCTCAACTCATAAAGAGATACCGGGACTCCGGATGGATTGAAAGTTTGTCGCGTGGGGTTATGTATAGAAAGAATGACAAACTGTCTGCTTTGGCTGCTGTTTACTGCTACAATCATCAGACCGGTAACAATGCACGGATAGCAGCACATTCCGCCCTTGAACTTCTCGGATTCAACCATTACGTGCCGATGGGTAAACCTCGACTAATGGTCGCTTTTAGGAACAGCAGCGTCGATGATTGGGTGAGAAGTGACAAGTTTGACATGACGATAGTGCCTTTTCATACGGGCATCTTTAAGAATCCTGAGACCCAATCTCTTGACAGAAACGGTTACCCCATAATAATATCGTCGCCGGAGCAGGCATTTCTGGAATGTTTGCATCTCGTGCCGAATTACTATAATTATATGGATCTGTACTATATAATGGAGCAGCTGACATCACTTGATCCAGTGAAAGTTCAGTCCGCGCTTGAAAACACATCGAGCCAGCGCGTAAAAAGAATGTTTCTGTATATGGCCGAGAAAGCCGGACATTATTGGTTTGATATGCTTGATACGGGTAAATTAGGATTGACGGATTCCAAACTAAAGCTCGTCGACAATGGAGTATATATCTCAAAATATCGCATAACCGTCCCTAAAGAACTGAATGATTATGAATGATATATACCGCAGACAGGTTGCTCTTCTTGTCAGAGTGATGCCGCTCGTTTTCAAGATAAAGGATTTCGCCGTGCATGGCGGAACTGCGATAAATCTTTTCCACAGAAACCTTCCGAGGTATTCCGTTGACATAGATGTTACTTACATACCGCTGGAAGATCGGAATACGAGTCTTGCAAACATCAACTCACATCTTTCGGCACTAAAATCGGCAATAGAGAAGGCTGTTCCCGGAATCCGTGTAATCCATAAGCCGGATGTATGGAAATTGCAGTGTACCAAAGACGGAACTACAATCAAGATTGAGGTCAACGGATCCAAAAGAGGAATTATAGGCGATACCGAAAAGATGCAACTTTGCGAAAAAGCTAAGTCGGAATTTGGCATGAGTTGCTTTGCCAATATCGTGCCGTGGAGCCAGCTTTATGGCGGAAAGATTGCGGCTGCCCTCAACCGTCAGCATCCGCAAGATCTGTTTGATTGCAGAGGGATAACTTCTGACGACTTCAGAGCCGTGAAGAATGGCTTTATGCTATGTCTCTTGGGAAGTGATAAGCCAATCGTCGAATCCCTGAATCCCAATCCGATTGATCAACGGGATGCACTCGACAGACAGTTCGATGGGATGACCGACGAGCCATTCAGTTACGAGGATTACCAAAATGCAAGATTAAATCTGATTGAGGTAATCAATCACGGTTTGACTGAGGAGGATAAGGTGTTCTTAATATCATTTGAGGAAGGCAATCCTGACTGGAGCAAATGCTGCGCCGGGGATTTGAGCAACTATCCCTCTGTAAGATGGAAGCTGAATAATATTGCAAAACTCAAAACCAAGAATTCAGCCAAGCATAAAGAAGGCGTTGACAAGCTCGTTTCCTATTTCCAAAAGTCGCCGCAATTTTAAAGGGCGAAATGTTGCATGATTTGTCCGAAACGGTTCAGTTATTGAGCCGCCGGGCTGAGGGTTCTTCGCGTATTTTTGCTAACTTTGCCACGCAGTTACCGAAGAATCAATATCATGAAACGGACAGGTCTGATCAGGGCGCGGCTTGCGGCCCTGCTTTTGGCGGCGGTAGCCGGGATGTCGGTGCGGCTGATGGCCGCGCCGCAGCTTCCCGAACCGGAACTTACGTGGAAAAATGTGACGGTTGACGGACGGAAGACAGCCGTCTTCAGCCTGCTGCGCGACAGCCGCGGCATCATGTGGATCGGCACCAACAGCGGACTTTACTTCTACGACGGAGTGGCCGTGCGGCCCGTCGGACACGGCGCGCTGGCCGGCGCTCAGATTTATTCAATCGCTGAGCACGGCGGACGTCTGTACCTGGGCGCCAACCACGGTCTGGTCGTGTACGACTGCGTCAGCGGCGCGGTAAGCTACAGCGACGCTCCAGTGCCGAAGGAGATCCGCTGCCTTCTCGTGAGCGACGGCCGGCTGTGGATCGGGAGCCTCTACGGCATGTACGGGATGGATCTCGGCGACGGGCGCGTCAGCGACCTGTCGGCGGGCCTGCCTCACAGGTCGGTGTACTCGGTGCTGCGCGACAGCCGCGGCATTGTGTATGCCGGCACCTTCGACGGACTGGCGCGGTGGGATTTCAGCGCCGGAAGGTTTTCAGCCCTGCGGCCCGACGGCGACGGCAGCCCGCGCAAGAATCTCTTTGTGAACTGCCTGCTGGAGTCGGCCGACGGCAAAAGCATATACGTCGGCACGGAGGGGTCGCTCTATGAGTACAGGCCTGTGAGCGACGGCTGGAGCAAGGTGCGGCCATTGGAGAGCAACACGGTCAAGAGCCTGGCGAGGGGCGCCGGAAGCGAAATCCTGGTCGGCACCGACAACGGCGTATTTGTACGCAGCGGCGACTCTCTGCACCACTACCGGCACGATTCGAGGCAGGAGCTCAGCCTGTCCGACAATGAGATATGGTGTATCTACGCCGACCCCGACCACAACATATGGGCTGGTCACGAGCGGGGCTTCTCGATAGCCTCCAACTCCAGCACCGTCCGCACCGTCAGACTCAGCGCGCTGGCTCACACCGGCGAGGGCAACGAGATACACGTCATCAGCCGCGACAGCGGCGGCAATCTGTGGCTTGGCGGCACTAACGGCATCATCAGGCTTGCCGAAGGGGGCGACCTGAGCTGGTACCGCCACAGCGACGCCCCGGGTTCGCTGTCGCACAACCGCGTCCGCGCCATCGACGAGGACGCCGCCCGCCGCATATGGCTCTCGACCGACGGCGGCCTAAACCGCTACGATCCGCTCACCGGTGCCTTCGACGTGTTCCACATCGTCGACGGCCGCGGGGGACACAACTCCAACTGGGTCTATGCCTTCGAGGAGGACAGCGGCAGCTACTGGGTCGGAGGCTTCCTTAGCGGCGTACACCGCATCGGCAAGGCGCGCCTGAGCGGCGCAGGGGGCACCGTGGCGGCCGATTTCTCGCTGAACGCCGACAGCGGCGCGGCGCCCCGGCCCCGCCTGGCCAACGATCTGGTCAACAACATGGCCGCCGACCGCGCCGGAAACCTGTGGATACTCCTTTTCAGAGACAGCGTGCTCAGCCGCTACAGTCCGGCCTCCGGCGGCCTCGACAGGTTCGACATCCATAAGCTCACCGGCGCCTACCCTACCCATATGTGCGCCGACGGCAAGGGCCGCATATGGTGCGCCTTCCGCGGCGGCGCCGCAGTCTTTGACAGCGACGGCTCCCACCGCACTGTCATGTTCCCCTACACCGGCAGCGACGAGTCGGTGCTCGCCGTGGGCAAGGTCGGCGACGGCATATGGATCTCGACCCTGAGCAACGTATGGAGCGTCCGGGACGGCGCGACCTTGCGCGCGGCGCTCCTTCCGATCCCACAGAAGTCGTACACGGCTGTCTACGAGGACACCGTCACCGGCAACGTCCTGCTCGGAGGTACCGACGAAATCCTTGAAGTCGATTACCGCAACCTGAGCAATATCGCCGACTACAAGTCCATCAGACTCATCATGCACGGCGACGGCGACGGCCATCTCGACATCTACGAGGCGGCCGGCGCCCGCGGAGGCATCGACGTTCCCTACGGCGGCAGCGTCACCCTGGTGGTGAGCACGCTCGACTACTCGCCCGACACGCCGCAGCGCTTCATGTACAAGCTCGCCGCGTCGCCGGCCGACACGACCGACGGCTGGGTCGTCATGCCCGAGGGGACAAACACCATCGCGCTCTCCGGCCTGAAAATGGGTGCCCGCACTCTGCTAGTCAAGACCGTCGGCTCGGCCGTCGGCGCGCTCGCGGTGCCGCTCAGAGTCGCCCCGCCACGGGCCCTGTCGTGGTGGGCCATCGCGATCTACGTGCTCGCCGCGCTGGCCGTCATCGCGGCCGTCGTCTGGTACATGCGCCGGCGCGCCCTGCGGTCGCTGCGCGAGCAGGAGCGACAGACGGCCCTTGAGAACGTCGAGCGCAAGCTCACCTTCCTATCGACAATATCGCACGACCTGAAGACGCCGCTGTCGATGATCCTCGGCCCCGTGAGCATCATGAAGGAAAAGGCCGCCGACCCCGACGTGCGCCGCAGCCTCGAGACGGTCTACGACAACGCCGTGCGCCTCAACAACATGATCCACCGCACCATCGAGCTGCAGCATCTCGAGGACGGCGGCGAGGACATGCTCATCCTGTCGACATTCGACGTGGTCGACTTCTGCCGGAGCGTCTTCGAGGTCTTCCGCGACAACCACGCACGCAAGAAGTTCGTCTTCCATTCCTCCTGCTCCCGGCTGCTGATCGAGGCCGACGCCGTGAAGTTCGAGTCGGTGATGACCAACCTGCTCTCGAACGCCTGCAAGTACTCCGGCGACGGCGCCACCGTGTCGTGCGGCATAAGCGCGGGCGGCGGCCGCGTCGAGATCACCGTCTCCGACGACGGCTGCGGCATCGCCGACATCGACCAGCCGCTCGTCTTCCAGCGCATGTTCCGCGCCCCGGCCACATCCGGCCTCCGCGAGGGCACGGGCCTGGGCCTGTACCTGATCAAGCGCTATCTCGAGCTGATGAAAGGCAGCATAGAGCTTTACAGCAAGGAGGACCAGGGCACCACGTTCGTCGTGACGCTGCCCGCGGCCGAGGGTGGCACCGCCCCGGCACCCGCCCCGGACAGCGCCGCTCTGCCCGCCGCTCCGGCCGGCCCCAAGATACTGATCGTGGAGGACAACCTGCAGATCTCGGCCTTCATCGCCGGCCTACTGCGCGCCGACTACACCGTCTTCACTGCCGAGAACGGCCGCTCGGGCCTCGCCATCGCCGCCTCGGTCGTCCCCGACCTTATCATCGCCGACGAGATGATGCCCATAATGAGCGGACTCGACATGGTGAGGCACATCAAGCAGAATCCGCGCCTGGCGTCCGTGCCCGTCGTCATGCTCACGGCGCGGTCCGACAGTGCCACCGAGGCCGCGAGCATCCGCCTGGGCATCGACGCCTTCATGGCCAAGCCCTTCGAGCCGGCGGCCCTCGTCGGCCGCATCGGCCATCTGCTCCGGGGCCGCTCGGAAATCCGCGAGAAAGTCCGCATCCAGGCTATCGCCGAGGCCGAGGTCCGGCCCATCGAGGCCGAATCCGTCAGCGAGAAGCAGCTCGCCCGCATCGCACGCGCCATCGAGAACAGCATATCGGACCCCGACCTTAACGTCAACCTCCTGTGCGAGCGCTGCGGCATTCCCAACAAGCAGCTCTACCGCCTTATAAAAAAATATCTCGGCATCGCCCCGCTCGACTACATCCGGCGTGTGCGGCTGCAGAAGGCCGCCGTGCTGCTCGGCCAGCAGCGGTTCACCGTGGCGGAGATCAGCTATATGGTCGGGTTCAAGACTCCGTCGTACTTCGCCAAGTGTTTTCAGGCGCAGTTCGGCGTCCGCCCCAGCCAGTACAGAAGCGACGACGACACTGTCAGCCACAAATAGGACAATTGGCCTTAAAAATCAGGGTGAGGGGCGCGTTTGTCCGATCCGTTGCCTCATTTGTCCGATCCGTGAGGCGCGTAAAAGCTGACGTGCATTAATTTTGCAAACGCAAGACGCTGCCCGACACGGACCGCAGCCCTGCAACCTTAAGCACCGGAAAAACTGCTGACACCTATTATAACTTATAACCTGAATTCTAAAATCAAAAAACATCAAGCATCACTAATGGACAAGGCTATTGGCAACGCCGAATCAAGGAGATGGCTGTTGGGCTTCATCCTGGCAATCCTCCTTTTACCCGTTTCGGCTTTTGCTCAGAATCAACGGACAGTGACGGGTACTGTCACGGACGAAACCGGAGAGCCGCTTATCGGCGCCTCCGTAAAAGTTGTAGGCGAACCCACGGGCATGGCGACCGACATCGACGGCCGCTTCAGCCTCAGGATCACGGCCGCGGCGCGGCAGCTGACGTTCTCGTACGTAGGTTACGAGAGCGTGACTGTCGACATCACGTCGGATGTCATCGACGTGACGATGAAGCCCGACCGCGAGGTACTCGACGAAGTCGTCGTCATCGGCTACGGCACGCAGAAGAAGAACGACCTGACGGGCTCGGTGAGCGCCGTGAGCGAGAAGGACTTCAACCGGGGCGTGATCTCGTCGCCGGAGGAGCTGATCAACGGCAAGATCGCGGGCGTGCAGATCACCGGCAACGGCGGATCGCCCAACGGGGGCTCGACGATACGCATCCGCGGAGGCGCGTCGCTGAACGCGTCGAACGACCCGCTGATCGTGCTCGACGGCGTCCCGATGGAGAAGGGCGACGGCATCACGGGCTCGGGCAACTTCCTGTCGATGATCAACCCGAACGACATCGAATCGATGACTGTACTAAAGGACGCGTCGTCGACGGCCATCTACGGCTCGCGCGCCTCGAACGGCGTCATCATCATCAACACCAAGAAGGGCTCGGGCGAAGGAATCAGGGTGAGCTTCCAGACGACTAACTCGCTGAGCAACGCCACCGGCCACAACCGGATGCTGACACGCAACCAGTTTATCAATGAAGTCATGGCTACGGGCAACGCCGACTATATCAGCGCACTGGGCGAGGCCGACACGGACTGGAACGACGTGATATTCCGCACGGCCTTCAGCACGGACAACAACCTGGCCGTGAGCGGCCGGTTCACCGACTGGCTGCCATTCCGCGTGTCGCTCGGCGCGATGTATCAGGAAGGTATCCTGAAGAACGACCGCACGCAGCGCTACACGGCGAACCTGAACCTGAACCCGTCGTTCTTTGGCGACAAGCTGCGCGTGAACCTCTCGGCCAAGGGCAGCTACTCGAAGAACCACTTCGCCAACACGGGCGCCATCTGGAACGCGCTGGCGTATGACCCGACACAGCCCGTCTACGGCAACTTCGACGCCGACGGCAACCCGCTGCTCTTCACCGACGGATCGCCGCTGATGGGCGGCTTCCACCAGGTGATCGACAAGAACGGCTATCCCGGCCAGGGCGCCATCGCAAATCCGCTGGCCATGCTCGAGGATCCGGAGAACCCGGCCGAGGTGTACCGCGCCGTCAGCAACATCGACGTCGACTACCGCCTGCACTTCCTGCCCGACCTGCGCCTGCACGCCACCGCCGGCGTCGACTGGGCGCGCGGCAAGTCGAAATACTATCTGCCCGCCAACAGTTTCGAGGGCTTCCGCGACGGCGGCTCGATGAACCGCCAGGGCCCGCAGATCAACCTCAACCAGGTGCTGACCCTCTACGCCAACTACAACAGGGATTTCGACGCGATCAACTCGACGGTGGACGCCACCTTCGGCTACGACTACCAGTACTGGAAGCGCAGCGCTCCGGGCTACGACACCTACAATGCCGCAGGCGAATACCGCTCGAGCTCCGCTCCCTGGGACGAGCGCCACTCGCTGATCTCGTACTACGGCCGCCTGAACTACACGTTCATGGAGCGCTACCTGCTGACGGCCACGATGCGCCGCGACGGCAGCTCGCGATTCTCTAAGGACAACCGCTGGGGCACGTTCCCGTCGGTGGCTCTGGCATGGCGTGTGTCGCAGGAAAGCTTCTTCGAGCCGATCACGCCCGTAGTCAACGACCTGAAGCTCCGAGCCTCGTACGGCGTCACGGGCCAGCAGGACGGCATCGCCAACTACTCGCATATCCCCAACTACACCTATTCGCACCCCGGCGCATCATATTATTTCAACGGGCAGTGGATACAGACCGTGCGCCCCGCCGCCTACAACAGCGACCTCAAGTGGGAGACCACCAAGAGCTGGAACTTCGGCCTAGACCTCGCCTTCCTGAGCAACCGCCTGACGGCTTCGGTCGACTACTACACCCGCAAGACCAAGGACCTGCTCGCCACCGTCCCCGTGCCGGCCGGCGTCAATTTCGCCAAGGAGATGCTGACCAACGTGGGCAACGTCGATTCGAAAGGCGTCGAGATCGCGCTCAACGCCCACATCATCGACAGCCGCGACTTCACCTGGACGGCGACCTTCAACGCCACCTGGCTCGACAATAAGATCACCAATCTGTCGCTCAACGGCTCCGACGACGTCTCGGCTACTTACGTGGGTTATGCCGAATCGACGCCCGTCATGGTCTACAAGACCGGCTACGCCCCGCATACCTTCTGGCTCTACAAGCAGATCTACGCCCAGGACGGCACACCCGTCGAAGGACTCTATGCCGACCTGAACGGCGACGGCATCGTCGACAGCAACGACAAGTATTACTGCCACAGCTCTCATCCCGACTGGATGTTCGGCCTCACCACGTCATTCCGCTGGAAGAAGCTGACGCTGTCGACTTCGCTGCGCGCCCAGGTCGGCAATTATCTCTACGACCAGATGTCGGCCGGAATGGGCGCCGCCGAGTGCTTCTCGTGGTGCGCCGGACAGGTCAACAACCTCTCGGCCAGCTATGCCGACACGCACTTCACACGCCGCCGCTACGAGTCGGATTACTATCTGCAGAACGCCTCGTTCCTGAAGATGGACAACCTGCAGCTCACCTACGACTTCGGCAAGCTGGGATGCCTCGACGGCCTCACCGTCTCGGCGATGGTACAGAATGTATTCACCGTAACCAAATACAAAGGTCAGGATCCCGAAAGCGACTGGGGCGTGGCAGGCAGCGTCTACCCCCGCCCGCGCACATATTCGCTCACTGTCGGCCTTAACTTCTAAAATGAATGCAACAATGAAAAAAATATATCTTGCCCTTATGGCATTCTGCCTGCTTCTGGCCTCCTGCACCGACGTTCTCGACCAGAAGCCCCATATCGGCACCACCTCCAACGAGGTCTTCTCGACAATCGACGGCTACAGGTCGATGATGGCTAAAATCTACGCCTCGTTCATTCTCAAAGGCGACAACAAGGGCGGCGGCGACGACATCGGCACCTTCGGCGGCTATGAACTCTGGCGTTCGTACTTCAACCTCCAGGAAGGCACTACCGACGTGGCCGCATTCCGCTGGGTTTCCGGCGACAACCTCTGGGGCCTCTGCTACCTGAGCTGGGACGAGAACGACGGTCAGAACTCCGACACATATTACCGTCTGTACTACACCATCTCGCTCTGCAACGAGTACCTGCGCCAGTGCGGCAACGCCGGCGGCTTCTCGGCCGACGAGCAGTCGCAGATCGCTCAGTTCGCCGCCGAAGCCCGCTTCATGCGCGCCCTGTGCTACGAAATGGTGCTCGACCTCTACCGCCAGGGCCCGTTCGTCGACGAGAACACACCGACTTCGGGCGTCTTCCCGCCGAGCTACGACGCTGCTGCACTGCTCGCTTTCGTCGAGAGCGAGATCAGCGCCATCGAGCCCCTGCTGCCCGACCATCCCGAATATGCCCGTGCCGGCAAGGGCGCCGCTTACGCCCTGCTGGCCCGCATGTACCTCAACGCCGAGACATACACCGGCACCCCGCGCTACGACGACTGCATCGCCGCCTGCCGCAAGGCAATGGCGCTGGGCTACACGCTCGAGCCTGACTGGAAGAAGCTCTTCAACGCCGACAACGACAAGCGCACCAACGAGATCATCTTTGCCCTGGCTTCCGACGCCACCGAGGCCGTCACCTGGGGCGGCGGCACTTACCTCGTCTGCGGCTCGGTAGGCAGCGACAACGGACAGAACGGTCCCGACTACGGCATCAACACCGGCTGGGGCAACTTCCGCGCCACGGGTGCGTTCTACGACACATTCGACGAGGCCGACGGCCGTCGCCTGTTCTACACCGAAGGTCAGGACCAATACATCACCAACTCCATCGAGGACGGCAAGCAGGGCTACCACATGTACAAGTTCACCAACCTCACCGACGCCGGCGAGGCCGCCTCTAACTCGGCCGCCGACGGCTGCAACACCGATATCCCCGTATTCCGTCTCGCCGAAATATATCTGACGGCCGCAGAAGCCGTCGTCCGCGGTGGCCGCGGCATGACCGCCGACGAGGCTCTCGGGCTCGTCAACCAAGTGCGCCGCCGCGCCTTCGGAGGCACAGCCGGCAACATATCCCCCGATGACCTCACTCTCGGCTTCTTCATCGCGGAGCGCGGCCGAGAGCTCTACCTCGAAGGCGTGCGCCGCACCGACCTCGTCCGATTCGACCTCTTCACCACCGACCGCTATCTGTGGGAATGGAAGGGCGGCGTGGCTGCCGGACGTGCCGTCGACCCGCGCTTCAATCACTTCCCCATCCCGGCCGCCGAAATCTCGGCCAATCCTAATCTGAAGAACATAGGCTACTGAAAATGAAAAAGACTGTATATACGGCACTGTCACTTCTGACACTGTCTCTCGCGGCCTGCGAAAGCGACATGGACCGCGTCTATATGAGCCCCGAAGACCCCGTTCTGCTCGCCGGAGCCAACCAGGACATCGTGCTGAACGAGGATACTCCCGAGGCACTGGTCATGACCGTCTACTGGAGCGGCGACGGCCGCATCAGGCTTAGCGACGACAACCTCCAGGCACCCGTCAACGCCGCCGAACTCACCATCGAATTCGCCGACAACGACCGGTTCGCCGACCTTACCCAGGTACCGGTTGGCAAAGGCGTCTACGAGTATAGCTTCTTCAGCGAGGAATTCAACAAACTCGTCACCGCCATGGGCTACGCCCCGGGCGTAAGCAACCCGCTGTGGGTCCGCGTGCGCTCTACGCTTGCGCCCAACATGGAGCCCCGGATCTCCAACGCGCTTAAAGTCAATGTCACGCCTTACGTCCAGTCTACCTCGGCAAGCCTGCTCTACTTCTCGGGCCTCGTCAACTGGGACGGCTGGGACGACTACCTGACTCTCTACGACAAGTCGACGATGAGCTTCGGCGGCGCTCACTGGATTGACTCCGAGTGGGGCTACCGCGTATACACCGAGCCCGACTGGAACGCTGCCTACAAGGCTGCCGACGGCGCCGAACCCCTCTCTGGTGCCCTCGTCTTCGCCGACAGCGACGGCAACGTGCCCGCTCCCGAAAAGGGTCTGTACGTGATGGATTTCCACATGAACGACCTCTCGTACCGTCTCACCAAAGTCGAAAGCGTCTCCTTCACCGGCGCTAACGACGACTGGAGCGTCCGCCCCATGACTCAGTCGGCCGACAATCCCGAAGTGTTCACCGCCGAATTCGAAAAGACCGCCGAAACGCCCTGGGGCGTCAAGGTGCTCATCAACGAAAGCTGGAGCCTCTTCTTCGGCCGCGGCGAAGCGCAGGGCACGCTCTATCTGGGCTTCACCGACGCCACCAGCGGCTTCGAGGGCGACAACGATTTCGAGATCGGCCAGACACTCGTGCTCACCGTCGACCTCGGCAAGCAGACCTATTCATATTCAGTAAAGTAAACAACAGCATAATATTATGAAGATGATAAATATGATCTCGACATTCGCTCTCGCCGTGTCCATGATGGCGGCCGGATGCACTGAGGACGGCCCGGTGACCAATCCGCGCCAGGAGGAGACTCCCGCAGTCGAAAAAGCTACCGGCATGGCCCTCGGAGCTGACGTCAGCTGGGTGACCGAAATGGAGAAAAACGGCATCAAATTCTACACTCCCGGCGAGGAACGCAAGGAGATGGAACTCATGCAGCTCCTGCGCGACTACTGCGGCGTGAACTCAATCCGCCTCCGCGTGTGGGTCAATCCCGCCGACGGCTGGAACAATATCGACGACGTGGTCGTCAAGGCACGCCGCGCCGATCGCCTCGGCCTGCGCGTCATGATTGACTTCCACTTCTCCGACACCTGGGCCGATCCGGGCCATCAGGAGATGCCCGCCGCCTGGCAGGGTCTCCCGATCGAAAGCGTCGAGAAAGCCATGGCCGCCCACGTGCGCCAGACCCTTTTCGCCCTCCAGAAGGTAGGCGTCGTGCCCGAATGGGTTCAGGTCGGCAACGAGACCACACCCGGCATGATGCTCCCGATGGGTTCCGTTGACAATCCCGAACAGCTCACCCGCCTCAACAACGCCGGCTACGACGCCGTCAAGTCCGTATGTCCCGACGCCAAGGTCATCGTTCACCTCGACGGCGGCAACAACCAGTGGGCCTACGACCGCATGTTCGACATCCTCGAGAGCAACGGCGGCAAGTACGACATGATCGGTATGTCGCTCTACCCCTATTGGGCCGAGCAGGCCGGCGAGACCGGCGGCTGGCAGAAAGTCTCCGACGACTGCATCGCGAACATAAAGCATGTCAAGGAAAAATACGGCAAGCCCGTCATGATCTGCGAGATAGGCATGCCTTACGACCAGGCCGAACTCTGCCGGCAGCTCATCGCCAAAATGATGAAAACCGACGTCGAGGGCATCTTCTACTGGGAACCCGAAGCTCCCGGCGGCTACAACGACGGCTACAACCTCGGCTGCTTCGACAACGGCGCGCCGACCGTAGCGCTCGACGCCTTCAAGGGTATGTGACAACTATGAACAGACACTCTGTATTCTCGGTAATGGCTCTCATGGGAGCCATTACCCTCAATCTGCACGCCGAGCGCACCGTCACCACGCTCAACGACGGCTGGGAGTTCACCATGGGGCGCCCCGACGCCTCGACCGCCTGGCAGAAAGTGCGTGTGCCTCACGACTGGGCCATCTACGGCCCCTTCGACATCGCCAACGACCTCCAGACCGTCGCCGTCGAGCAGAACGGCGAGACGCAGGAGACGCAGAAGACCGGACGCACCGGCGGACTGCCATTCATCGGACAGGGCACCTACCGCACCTCCTTCGAAGTACCCGACACTGCCGGCCGCAGCATCTCACTCGTCTTCGACGGAGCCATGAGCAACGCCCGGGTGAAGGTCAACGGCCGCGAAGTCGCTTTCTGGCCCTACGGCTACAACTCATTCTACGTCGACGTCACCCCTGACGTCGTCCCCGGCCGCAACGACATGGTCGTCGAACTCGAGAACTTCGAGCGCGCATCCCGCTGGTATCCCGGCGCCGGTCTTTACCGCAATGTCCACGTAATAAATGCCGACCGCGTACACATTCCCGTCTGGGGAACCTATGTCACCACCCCGTTCGTATCAGCCGAAGAAGCCTCCGTCCGGCTCGAAATGAAAATCGACGGAACCCGAAAGGGTCAGCGCATCGACGTCACCACCGACATCATTGCTCCCGACGGCTCGGTTGTGGCAACCGACAGCGCTCCGTACGTAGCTCACGGACAGGATTACTTCCAGAATTTCTTGGTCCGGCAGCCTGAGCTCTGGAGCCCCGAGACCCCGAGTCTCTACACCGCCCGTACACGCCTGTCTGTCGGCGGGAAGACTGTCGACACCTACGACACGCGCTTCGGCATCCGCCGCCTCGATTACATCCCCGAAAAAGGATTCTTCCTCAACGGCGAGCCGGTCAAGTTCCGCGGCGTCTGCAACCATCACGACCTCGGACCGCTCGGCGCGGCCGTCAACCGCTCGGCTCTCCGCCACCAGGTCGAGATGATGAAGGACATGGGAGCCAACGCCATCCGAACCTCGCACAACATGCCCGCCCCCGAGCTCGTCGAACTCTGCGACGAACTCGGCATGATGCTCATGGTCGAACCGTTCGACGACTGGGGCTTCCGGCCCAAGTCGCCCAACGGCTACGGATCGGTATTCACCGAATGGGCCGAACGCGACATCACAAACATGGTCACCCACTACCGCAACTGTCCGTCAGTGGTGATGTGGTCGATCGGCAACGAGGTGCCCAGCCAGTGGGGACCCGACGGGCTTTCGGAGCTCACCATGCTTCAGGAGCTCGTGAAAGCGCTCGACCCGACTCGCCCCGTCACCTGCGGCATGGACCAGATCGGCGCCGTGCTCGACAACGGCTTTGCCGCCGCCCTCGACATCCCGGGCTTCAACTACAAGCCGCAGTTTTATAAAAAGGCCTACGACATCCTGCCGCAGAAGATGGTACTCGGCTCGGAGACAGCCTCCACCGTTTCATCGCGCGGCGTCTATCACTTCCCCGTATCGTTTGAGCGCGAACACAACGTCGTCCTACATCCCGACAACCAGTCGTCAGGCTACGACAACGAATCCTGCGCCTGGTCCAACACACCCGACATCGACTTCTATCTCGACGAGCAGCCATGGGTACTCGGTCAGTTCGTCTGGACCGGATTCGACTACCTCGGCGAACCGTCGCCCTACGACACCGACGCCTGGCCCAGCCACAGCTCCGTATTCGGCATCGTCGATCTGGCATCCCTGCCCAAGGACCGCTACTACCTCTACCGCTCGCAGTGGAACACTGAGGACACCACTCTCCACATCCTGCCCCACTGGAACTGGAAAGGCCGCGAAGGTCAGGTGACTCCCGTTTTCGTCTACACTTCATTCCCCGGAGCCGAACTCTTCCTCAACGGCCGCAGCCAGGGTGTGCGCGAAAAGAACGACTCCACCCTGCAGACCCGCTACCGCCTGATGTGGAACGAAGTCCGCTACGAACCCGGCGAGCTCAAGGTCGTTGCATATGACGCCGACGGCCGCAAGGCCGCTGAAAAAGTCGTGCGCACCGCCGGCAAGCCCCACCATCTCGTCCTGACCCCGCACACTACATCCCTGAAAGCCGACGGCGACGATCTCGTCTACATCACCGTACAGGTCGCCGACAAGGACGGCAACATCGTGCCTACCGACAGCCGCCTCGTCCGCTTCTCGGTCGACGGAGCCGGCACCTTCGAGGCCACCGCCAACGGCGATCCCACCTGCCTGCTGCCGTTCCGCAACCCCGAGATGAAGCTTTTCAGCGGCGCCGCCACCGCCATCGTACGCAGCGCTTCTTCTCCCGGCGAACTGCACTTCACTGCCTCCGCCCGCGGCCTGCGCCCGGCCACCCTCACCCTCCCCGTACGATAAGATTCAAGGTCCCGTTCGGGTGGCAGCCGTCGGCTACCCCCGCCCCCCCAAAGTCGAGAAGAGCCCGCTTTCCTGCGGACTCTTCATTTTTAACAATTAATTAATATAATTTATATGTTTTTAACGATTAGGGGGGTGATTTGTCGCGTTTTACTTAACTTTGCACGCATTATTAAGACAACCTAAATCAGTTCTTTATGGAAAAATTCCTACTCATGTTTGTCGGGGCGTTCACGTGCGCGACGGCCTTTGCCGACCCCGTGCCCGAAGGCCTCACCATTACCCCAAACGATGACGGCTCCACCGCCACCGTCACTGCCTGCGAGCAGACTCTCGCAGGCGAAGTCGTGATTCCCTCCGTAGCAACCATCGACGGCAAAGACTACACAGTCACTACTATCGGGACAGAGGCATTTCTATTCTGCGAAAAAATCACCTCTATAACTCTCCCGCCCACAATCACTGATCTTGAAGATAGCGCTTTCGAGTTTTGTACTGGACTGACCTCTCTTACTATACCCGAAGGAGTGACCAGGCTTGCGAAATATTCAATATCAAGTTGTGAATCTCTGACATCCGTCTCTCTTCCCGAAAGTCTTACCGAGATCGGATTCGGTGCTTTTGCATCTTGCAAGGCCCTCACATCCATTGAAATTCCGGCCGGAGTCACGCAGATCGCCGGGCGGGCATTCACAAGTTGCAGCAGTCTTAAATCCATCTCCCTCCCCGCCGGCATCACTAAAATTGAGCCGCAGACATTCTACTTCTGCGAGGCGCTCGAGTCTGTGGAAATCCCGGCCGGCGTCACGGAAATCGGCGACAAAGCCTTCTATCACTGCGAGGCGCTGAAATCTGTGGAGCTCCCTGCCGGGCTGGCATCCATCGGCACCGAGGCGTTCTACTATTCCGGACTCACATCGCTCGATATTCCTGCCGCGATCACACAGATCAGCGCCGCTGCGTTCCAGGGCACTGAGCTGGCGTCTGTCGTCATTCCCGAGGGTGTGACCGCTGTCGGTGCCAATGCCTTCGGCAACATCGAACCCCTGAAGGATATCACCACCCCGTCTACCGTGACATCCATCGGCGACAATGCGTTCTACAATAATGGGATTCAGGACGGCATTCAGCGTATAACCGTCAACGCCATGACCCCTCCGACACTCGGTACCGACGTCTTCACCGCGGCAGACAAGAATGCCGCTGTAATCGTGCCCGCCGCAGCTCTCGATGCATACAAGGCGGCCCCGGGGTGGAGTGAATTCACCAACCTCAGCGCCGGGATATCAAGCTCTCTCGGTCCCGACGTGATGTACTCCATCAACGAGGACGGCACCTCCATCACCATCAACAGCTGGCTCAATGCCAGGGGCGACATACGCATCCCCGCAACGGTCACCGTCGGCGACCTGGAATACACTGTGTCGGCCGTCGCACCAAAGGCTTTCGTCAACTGTACGGAACTCAACTCAGTGGTCATCAACGCCGACCTGACAGCCATTCCCGAGGATACGTTCTACGGCTGCACCGCCCTCACTTCAGTGACCCTCCCCGGATCCCTCGAGACAATAGGCAATAACGCCTTCTACGGCTGCACCGCCCTGAGCGACATCGACTTCCCCTCCGGAGTGACATCCATAGGGTCAAATGCTTTCCGGAAATGTGAATCACTGACCGAGGTCAGGCTTCCCGAAGAACTCACCTCACTCGGTGCCTCCGCTTTTGACGGCTGTACCGGCCTACGCTCCATTGTATTCCCGCCCCGTCTCGGCAGTATCCCGATGGAATGCTGCAGCAATTGCCCGGCACTGAGCTATGTGGAGATTGGAGCAGGTACGACATCCATCGGCACACTGGCTTTCTACAAGTCCGACAACATCCAGCACATAAAAGTGATGGCCACCACCCCGCCGCTCATCCATTATACGGCAGAGGGCCTGGCATTCCCCTACGCGGTCATGCAGAAAGCTATGGTCACGGTCCCCGACGGATGCATCGACTCCTATAAGGCCGACCAGTTCTGGGGCGGCTTCCGCAACTACAGCAACCTCAGCGGCATCACCGACGCAATAGCCCCCGGCAGCTACGTCACGGGCCGATACAGTCTCGACGGTCGTCCGGTCGATTCTTCCTACCGCGGCATCGTACTGACCCGATACTCCGACGGTTCCGTCACCAGAAATCTCGTCCGCTGACCGGCCGCCACGCCTCTCCCATCAATACTCCTGAAAGTCCCGCCACCGCGGGACTTTTTCTTATCTGTAGGCTATATATCCGACTATTTTTTTCACTAAATACAAAATTATCAATTAACTTTGCAGTGTGCAAGGCCGCTGGGCCTGAACTTACAGCAAAGTTTTACGTTTAGAATTGAGAAACAGCACTCGTATATGGAATTCGTATATTCACTGATTAATATGCTGGCCGAAATGGCGCCTTACCTGCTGCTGGGCTTCGGCATCGCAGGCATCCTCTACGCCTTCGTGCCGAGCGGTTTCTACCGGAAGCATCTTTCGAAGCCGGGCGCCTGGTCGGTGATCAAGGCAGCCTTGATCGGCGTCCCCCTGCCGCTGTGCTCGTGCGGCGTGCTCCCCACGGCGGTGTCGCTGCGGCGCAACGGTGCCTCGCGCGGAGCATCCACATCCTTCCTGCTCGCCACGCCGCAGACCGGCGTCGACTCCATCGCGGCCACCTACTCTCTGCTCGGCCCGGCGTTCGCCATTATCCGGCCCGTCGCCGCCCTCGTCACGGCGTTTGTCGGCGGCATGCTGGTCAACCGCAGCGACAAGGCCTGCCCGGCCGATGCAGCCGACGAAGTCGACACCATCGACGCTCCGGCCTCCGACAGCTTCTTCGGCAAGATCCGCGACGCCCTGCGCTACGGCTATGTCGAGATGGTGCAGAACATCGGCAAATGGCTGATTATCGGCCTTGTCATCGCCGCGGCCATCACCGTCTTCATCCCCGACGGATTCTTCACCTTCTTCGCCGGATATCCGCTGCTGGCCATGCTCGCCGTGGTCGTGGTGGCCGTGCCGATGTATGTCTGCTCCACGGGTTCGATACCCATCGCCCTGTCGCTGATGCTCAAGGGCCTCAGCCCCGGTGCCGCCTTCGTACTGCTCATGGCCGGCCCGGCCGCCAACTTCGCCTCGGTCATCATCGTCAGCAAGTCGCTCGGCCGCCGCGCCGCTGCCATTTACCTGAGCGTCATCGTCATAGGCGCCATTGTCATAGGTCTCTGCATCGACTATCTGATGCCGCGCGACTGGTTCACAATGCCGCTGACTGCCGGACACGCCCACTGCCACCTGCAGATCGGACTCTTCCCCGGCATCTGCTCGGCAGTGCTGGTACTGCTGCTGATCAACGCACTAATAAGAAGATATTTACCCAAAAAATCAAAGAAAATGGAAAACGGACAGATCACCATAACCGTCAAAGGAATGACCTGTGGCCACTGCAAGGCCATGGTAGAGAAAAACATCGGCAAACTTCCCGGCGTAGAATCAGTCGAGGCCGACCTCGCCACCGGCATGACCGTCATCAAGGGCCACCCCGACATGGCCGCCGTCCGCGAAGTCATCGACGACCTCGGCTTCACCCTCGCCTGACCGGGGCCGATCTTCTGAGTGCCCCTCCTCCCCCTCCGAATGCAGATTTTACAATTTGTGGCCGTTTATGAGTCAATATTTCGAAAAATAAAGTAACTTTGCATTCAAATGGTAATCAAAACCCGTGACAGACTCATAGAAGTGGCGCGACAGCTTTTCGCCCACAAGGGGGTGGACAAGACCACGATGAACGACATTGCCAATGCGTCGGAACGTGGCCGCCGCACCATCTACACCTATTTCCGCAACAAGAAGGAGATCTACAACGCCGTCCTCGAGTCGGAAAGCGAGCAGCTCGTCACGTCTCTGCGCACTATTGCCACCGGGCCCGGACCCGTCGACGTGCGCCTCGCCGACTTCCTGCGGTGCCGCATCTGCCACGGCAAGGGGCAGTCGGCTTCCTCACTCAAGAACTGGCTTCTCTTCGACGCACGCCGTCTCGAGCGTATCAGCCGCATGGCGGCCGACAAGGCCTCCGCCCTGCTCTCCGACCTCCTGATCGAGGGCTGCCGCCTCGGCGTATTCGACCCCGCGCGCTGCCGCCTGTTCGCCACTTTCATCGACCGTATGCTCGAGGTGCTCGAGATGCCCATGGCCGCTGCTCCTCGCATCTCCGACGAGCGCCGCCGAGAGATTGCCGAATGTTTTATTGACTTCTGCGTCTCCGACCTGAAGTCGAAAAAATGAAAAATAGTTTGAAAGAAAAAGACATACGTAAATTCCACAGCGATGTGGCCCTCAACATCAGCCGGGGCGACCTCCACGATGCTTTCCGGGCCATGCGCTCCTTCAGCGAGGGCGGTCTCACCTGGGAGATCACCACGGCCGTCGACCGACTCGAGGACAGTTACCAAGCCATGCTCTCCTACCTTTCGACCGGCGCCGACGATCCCGGCCGCGCCCGCGTCTACGAGTCAATCGTCGCTCAGGCCCGCTCCATCGCCGACACTCTCGCCCGCCAAGCCCTCATCGCCGACGGCTCGTCGCTCTATTTCAGCACCATCCGACGCCTCGCTGCCCGCCCGGGCCTCTCACCCGCCGCTGCTGTGGCCGCCCTGCGCGCCGAGCTCCGCCGACTCGACTCCGACATCACATCCATAGCCGATCCACGCCGCTCGCTCCCCGCCGAAAACCTGGCCATCGACCTCTTCGACCGCCTCTGGACCGCCCATCCGCTCTCGGCCGAAGACGCCGAGGCTGTCCGCGAGTTCGTCCTCGAGCCCGGACTCCCCGAGCCGCCGCGCGCACTGGCCGTGGCCGCTCTCTCGCTCGGAGCCCTCGAGTTCTACGATGACCGCCGCGCCGAGACTCTCCTCCGCATCTACACCGACGCCGCTTCCGACGTCGTCGCCCTGCGCGCTCTCGTCGGCTTCTGCGTGTTCGCTTTCCGATACCGGCGCCGCCCCATGTCCCGCCGCCTGGCCGACGTGCTCGCCGCCGCCAAGGAGTCGCCGCGCTGGACCGCCGACCTCCGCACCGCAGCCATCGAGTTCATGCGCACACGCGACACAGCACGCATCAACGACCGCCTCAGCAACGACATCATACCCACCATCACTCGTCTGGCCCCCGACATTCGCGACCGCTTCACCGACGGCAGCTTCGATCCCGCAGACCTTGCCGAGGGCGGCAATCCCGAATGGGACGATCTGCTCGCCCGCGACGGCCTCGGCGACAAGCTCCGCGAGATGTCCGAAATTCAGGCCGAGGGGGGCGACGTCTACATGTCCACCTTCCGCGCACTAAAGTACTTCCCCTTCTTCCGCGAGGCCGCCAACTGGTTCCTCCCCTTCTCGACCGGCCACTCCGAGGTCGCCTCAGCCGACAATTTCGAGGGCACCGCCTCTGCTCAGCTCGCCCGCCTGCCCTTCCTGTGCGACAGCGACAAGTTCTCCGTCATGATGGCAATGGCCGCAGCACCCTCGGGACACCGCGACACCGTCTTTCAGGCCATGGAGGCCCAGGGCGCACAGATGCGCGACATGCTCTCCGAGCTCGAGAAGGCCGACGAGCGCACCCGCCGCACAGCCATCGTCAACGGCTACCTCCGCGACATGTACCGCTTCTACAACCTCTTCCGCCGCAAGGCCGACTTCTTCAACCCATTCGCCCGAGGCATCGACCTGATGAGCATCGACGCCCTCGCCGGAGGATTCGGCGACACAGCCACACTCGGCGCCATAGCCGAATTCAACCTCAAGCACGGCTTCTGGGCCGAAGCCGCTCAGATATTCCGTAAGATCGACGCCGCCGAACCACCCGACGCCGTCCGCGCTCAGAAGATCGGCTACTGCCTCGAGATGGCCGGCAACCACGCCGCAGCCCTCTCGTTCTACGAGGAAGCCGACATGCTCGGCAGCTCCGGCCCCTGGCTCCTCGGCCGCCTCGCTCACACATATCGCGCACTGGGCGAGCACCGCCGCGCCATCGACGCATATCGCCGACTCGCCGACCTGCAGCCCGACGATGCCCGCACCGCCGTCGCACTCGGCAACACCCTCATCGAGGCCCGCCGCCCCGACGAGGCAGAGCCCCTGTTCCACAAGGCTCTGTATCTCGATCCATCCTCCAAAGCCGCCCGCCGAGGTCTCGCATGGACGCAGCTCATCGCCGGCAAAGCCGACGAGGCTGCCGACAACTACGCCGCCCTCATCGCCGACAGCCCATCCGCCGAAGACTACCTCAACGCCGGCCACGCAGCCCGTGCCCGTCGCCTCATGCGCGAAGCCATCAACTTCTACATCCTCTCCATCCAGACCTCCGGCAAATCCGTCGCCGACCTCGCCGCCGACCTCGCCGCCGATGCCGCCGACCTCGCCGCCGCCGGTGTCGACACCGCCGACGACACCCTCATCCTCGAAGCCATACGCTACGCCACCGATTCACCCGCAAAACAATAAATAATACTACCGCTATGCAGATTCAACGTATACAGACCCTCATGCTCCTCATCGCAGTGATACTCGTCGCTGTATTCTGTTTCGTACCCTATGGCACCGTCGCAGCCGACCCACAGGCCGTCTCCGTATTTGTCACCGACGCCCCGGCCCTGCTCGTGCTCAACATCGCCATCGCAGTCCTGCTCTTCATCACCATCTTCATGTACCGCGACCTCCGGCTGCAGATGCGCCTCACCATCCTTTCCCTCCTGCTCATCTGCTCCTCAGCCGTCACGGCCCTGTTCATCCTATCCAGAGCCTACGACAACGCCACTCCCATCCTCCTCGGCGGCATCGGACTCCTCGTCCTCGCCCTCATCTTCGGACTCCTCGCCTACCGAGGCATGCGCCGCGACAAGCGCCTCCTCGCCTCCGCCGACCGCATCCGCTGATCCCCCGGGAAAGCAGCCTTTCTTTGCTATGCAGAGCGACTTAGTCGATTGCCGCCCTGCGGCAACAGCAGCAGTAGTAATCTCCTCACCGCCGCGATTGCCCCCGAATGGAGTGAAGGCGTCCCCGCCTTCACAACCGCCGCAACCTCGCAAAAGCCCACGTCGTTGCAGAACCACAAAAATTCGTCCTACATGTACGGACGGCCGCCCGTACATCCGCCGACAATCAACGCCCCTGGAAAGCAGGCGCTCCGAGCCTGCGCCCGCACCACCCATGGAAAGCAGGCTTTCCAGCCTGCGCCCGCACCACCCCCTGGAAAGCCTGCGCTCCGAGCCTGCGCCTTCACACTCGGGAGAGGAAGGCATCCACGCCCGCACCGCTTAATTTACTTCTCCTGCTCTTTTTTCTGTATCTGTCGGAGGGCTTCCTCAGCGGTTATTACATATGGATTTCCCTGGGCGTCGGCATACACGACCGATTCGCCCAGTTTAGCCTTGCGCTCCAGCATTTGCCGCTGCGCCTTACGGATACCGTTAAGTATACGGTCATACCTTATTCTATCTTCTTCCGACATGATTTCTCTATTAGATTATATTGTCCCTGATCGCAGATCACGCCATTTTCAACTATTGGCTTAATTTCGCAAAAATTATTATATATCGACCATTCATCAACGATAGGTATAAAAATTTCAAAAAGATTTTGTAAGCCGCGCCAATACCTTCTGTGTATCACTTCCTTTGGTATGTCGTGACCGCCGGTAGATACTCGGTAGGCCACACGCTGTTCGGCCTGTTCAGGCGAGGGAAGCCAGAAAAAAAGCAGCACGATCCTGTACCCCAAAGATTTTGCTTGGACTACGAGATTTTGATAACTTCGTGTTGCAAGGGTAGTTTCGATGGCGAATGTCACTCTTCTTGCCAACAGATATTCTATTCGCTCGAGCATTATCTTGCCCGCTTCGATAGCAACTTCTTCGGGTTGGAACGGCGACAAACCTTTGGCGATTTCGTCGGCGTTTACGAATTCACGGCAATCAAGGATCTCAGGCAGGACTGTCATCGAAGCTGTGGTCTTGCCTGCGCCGTTGCATCCCGCTATTATGTACAATGTCGGGCCTTTCATTGACAATAGTGAACAGATATATAACACCGCAAAGTTAATAAAAATCCTGTATTTACAGAAAAAAACTTCCGCGACGGTGTCTTGTCTCACAGCTTGTCACAAAGTTAGTTCTACGATGTTGCCTTCACAACCGCCGCTACCTCGCAAAAGGCCACGGCGTTGCAGAACCTCAAAAATTCGTCCTACTTGTACGGACGCACGCTCTTGCATCCGCCGACAACCAACGCCCATGGAAAGCAGGCGCTCCGAGCCTGCGCCCCGCACCGCCCATGGAAAGCAGGCGCTCCGAGCCTGCGCCCCACACCGCCCTGCTCCCGCAGCGCGGGCGCCCTCCGTCGTCCCTGCCACCATAAAAACAATCCTCCTACAAAAAATCGCCCCCCGAAGTTAATTTTCTTCAATTTTTCTTTCATATTACAAATTTATATTGTAACTTCGCAGCACGATTGCACAATCATCCTTTATTTCTAAATTCTAAATTTTAAATTTTTAATTCTAAAAAATCTGCCTATGAAGCAAAATCGAGTTAATCAACACACGTAAATAACCACCTTAAAAATAGGAGACACACACATGACATAGAAATAATTCAGACACCCCGGCACCGAGGGTTGACCCGCGACTCAGTCCCGGGCCGACCCGAAAGCGAACATTGACATTGTGAAAAACCACCTTCCGCACCTCAGTCCTCCCTTTTGTTCTTTTACCCCCTTTTGTTCTTTTGTCTTCTGTTGGTCGGCTCGCAAATTTTTCCTAAATTTGCAGCGAATTTTATAAAATTCCTGAATCAGATGACTCTTAAGCTGAAAAAAGGGCTCGATCTGGCGCTCGAAGGCGCTGTAGGGCCCGACAGTACCGTGAAAAATGTCGAGCCGGTGACATGCGCCGTCGTGCCCGGCGACTTTCCCGGCTTTACACCGAAACTTGATGTAAAAGAGGGCGATACCGTCGAGGTAGGCTCGCCGCTGATGCACGACAAGGCATGCCCCGACCTGCGCCTCGTCTCGCCCGTGAGCGGCAAGGTCAAGGCTGTCGTCCGCGGCGAGCGACGCAAGATACTCCGCGTGGTCGTCGAAAACGACCGCAAGGCCACGGCCGCCCGCTTCGACACCTCGCTGCCCGTAGCCACGCTGCTGGCTCAGTCGGGCCTGATGGCCATGATCCGCCGCCGCCCGTTCGACGTAGTGGCCGATCCGACCCGGACTCCCCGCGACATATTCGTGACCGCCATGGACACCGCGCCGCTGGCCGTATCGCCGGCATCGACGCTCGGCAAGGATGCCCCCGAGGCCCTGGCCGCCGCCGTCAAGGCCCTCGCGACCCTCACCGCCGGCAAGGTCTACATAAGCCACGGCACCGACTGGAAGTTCGGCCCGGTGCCCGGTGCCGAGATGGTCGGGGTCGAGGGTCCGCATCCCGCCGGCAACGTAGGCATCCAGATCGCCAACATCGCCCCGATAAACAAGGGCGAGACCGTCTGGGCACTCGACATCGTCACATTATATAAGATAGGCCGCCTGCTGCTCACCGGCGAGATCGACCCGCGCGTCACCGTAGCCGTCACCGGTCCCGAAGTCTCGGACCCCGCCCTTGTGACCACCGTGGCCGGAGCCGACATCAAGGCCCTGACTGCCGGTCGCCTCAAGGACGACGGCCGCCATCAGCGCATTATCAGCGGCAACGTCCTGACGGGCACCGCCGTCAGCGAGGCCGACGGCTATCTGCGCTGGCCCTACCGCCAGGTGACCGTCATCGCCGAGGGCGACGACGTCGACGAGTTCATGGGCTGGGCATCAGTCGCCCCGTCGAAGATGAGCGTCCACAGCGCGCTGCCCCTGCACGGCCTGCGCCGCCTCTTCAGCCCCGACGCCCGTCTCAACGGCGGCCGACGCGCCATGATCATGAGCGGCGAGTACGACAAGGTGCTGCCGATGGACGTCATGGCCGAGTATCTGCTCAAGGCCATCATGTCGCACAATATCGACGACATGGAGGCCCTCGGCATCTACGAGGTGGCCCCCGAGGATCTGGCCTTGTGCGAGTTTGTCGATACCTCGAAGCTCCCCGTGCAGCAGATCGTGCGCGACGGCCTCGACTACCTGCGCAAAGAAACCGAGTGATAATACTCCAGGAGTAAACCAATCAAAAAAATCAAGCAATGAGCAAGTTGCGAAAATATCTCGACCGCATCGAACCGAATTTCCGCCCCGGCGGCCGCCTCGCCGCCCTGGAATCGGTCTTCGACGGCCTCGAGACCTTCCTGTACACGCCGCGAACCACGTCGGCGCGAAAGCTTACAACCCATATCCACGACAGCATCGACTCCAAGCGCACGATGATCATCGTCATCCTGGCCCTGATGCCGTGCTTCCTCTTCGGCATGTACAATGCCGGCTACCAGCACTGGCTCGCCGCCGGAGCGTCGGACTTCCCCTTCTGGTCGCTGATGCTCTACGGCTTCCTGGCCATCCTGCCCAAGGTCATCGTCACATACGTCGTTGGCCTCGGCATTGAATTCATCGTGGCTCAGATACGCCACGAGGAGATCCAGGAGGGCTTCCTCGTCACGGGCATCATCCTGCCGATGATCTGCCCCGTGGAGGTGCCGCTTTGGATGCTCGCCGTAGCCACCGCCTTCGCCGTGATCTTCGCCAAGGAAGTGTTCGGCGGGACTGGCTACAACATCGTGAACGTGGCTCTTACGGCGCGTGCGTTCCTCTTCTTCGCCTATCCGGCCAAGATGTCGGGCGACGCCGTATTCGTCGCCGCCGGCAAGATGCTGGGCTTCGGCCCCGCCTTGCCCGACGGCTTCACCTGCGCCACCCCCCTGGGTCAGATTGCCACCTCGACCGGCGACGCAGCTCCGGTGCTGACCGGCATCGGCGGCCACGCCATATCGGCCTGGGACGCTTTCGTAGGCCTGATCCCCGGCTCCTTCGGCGAGACCTCGGTAGTCTGCATCCTCATCGGCGCAGCAATCCTGCTGCTGACCGGCATCGCATCGTGGCGCATCATGCTCTCGGGCGTCGCAGGCGCCCTGGTCATGGGATGGATCGCACATACGTTCGCCACTCCGACCTATCCGGCTTCGTTCCTGACTCCGCTCGAGCAGCTGCTCTACGGCGGATTCGCATTCGCCATCGTCTTCATGGCCACCGACCCCGTGACGGCCGCCCGCACCACCGCCGGCAAGTACGTCTACGGCTTCCTGATCGGCGTGATCGCCGTCCTGATCCGCACATACAACAACGGCTACCCCGAAGGCGCCATGCTGGCCGTGCTGCTCATGAACGTATTCGCGCCGCTGATCGACTACTGCGTGGTGAACGCCAACAAGCGCCGCCGCCTCGCCCGTCTAACCTCTAAGTCTTTACAGTCATGAACAGGCAGAGCAATCTTTACACCGTCATCTACATCATCGTCATGGTAGTGGTGGTCGGCGCCGCCCTCGCTTTCACTTCCATGTCGCTCAAGGACCGCCAGAACGAGAATATGGCGGCCGACAAGATGCGTCAGATACTGGCTTCGGTCCACGTGGTGCCCGAGGCATCCGAGGTGATCCCGAGTTATGAGAAGTATATAACCGACAGCTATGTGGTCGACGCGGCCGGCAAGCGTGTCGATGGCGACGCTTTCGCCGTCGACGTGGCCGCTCAGAGCAAGCTGCCTGCCGCCGAACGCCTGCTGCCCGTCTACGTGGCTACGATGGCCGACGGCGCCGTCAAGTACATCCTGCCCGTCTACGGCGCGGGCCTCTGGGGTCCCATCTGGGGCTACATCGCCCTCGACACCGACGGTTCGACCGTCTTCGGCGCCTATTTCGCCCACCAGGGCGAGACTCCCGGCCTCGGCGCCGAGATCGCCAAGCCCGAGTTCAGCGACCGCTTCATCGGCAAGCATATGTTCCGTGACGGACAGTTCATGCCCGTGGCCGTCGTGAAAGCCGGCCAGAAGCCGGCCGGCCACGAGGACTATGTCGACGGCGTGTCGGGCGGTACGATCACCTCCAAGGGCGTCGGCGCCATGATCGACGGCTGTCTCCGGCCCTACGCAGCATTCCTCCAATCTATCAGAAAGTAAGCCATGGCAGACAAAGTATCAAACAAATCGGTATTTTTCAATCCGTTCTCGAAAAACAATCCGGTCGTAGTCCAGATTCTGGGCATCTGCTCGGTGCTGGCCGTCACGGCCAAGCTCGAACCGGCCATAGTGATGGGTCTGTCGGTGATCGCGGTGCTGGCATTCAGCAACGTCATCATATCGCTGATCCGCAATACGATACCTACGTCGATCCGCATCATCGTCCAGCTTGTGGTGGTCGCCGGCCTGGTCATCATAGTGAGCGAGCTGCTCAAGGCCTATGCCTACGACGTGAGCGTACAGCTTTCGGTGTTCATCGGCCTGATCATCACCAACTGTATCCTGATGGGCCGCCTCGAGGCTTTCGCCATGGCCAACCGTCCCTGGCCGTCGTTTCTCGACGGCATCGGCAACGGCATCGGCTACTCGATGATCCTCGTCATCGTGGCTTTCTTCCGCGAGCTGCTCGGCAGCGGCACGCTGCTCGGCTACCAGGTGATACCCCAGGCCGCATACGACGCCGGCTACGCCAACAACGGCCTGATGATCCTCCCGCCCATGGCGCTGATCGTCGTGGCCTGCATCATCTGGGTGCACCGCTCCATCAACAAAGATCTTCAGGAATGACAAGCCTGCTAAATTGCTGATATTATGGAAAATCTAAATATTTTCATCCGGTCGATCTTCGTCGACAACATGATATTCGCCTACTTCCTGGGCATGTGCTCGTTCCTGGCGGTAAGCAAGAATGTCAAGACTGCCTTCGGGCTCGGCATCGCCGTCACGTTCATGCTCGTGATCACCCTGCCGATCAACTATCTGCTCAACACCTACGTGCTGCAGCCCGGCGCCCTGGCCTGGCTCGGCGAGGAATACGCGGCCGTCGACCTCAGCTTCCTGTCGCTGATCCTGTTCATCGCCGTCATCGCGTCCATGACCCAGCTCGTCGAGATGGCCGTCGAGAAGTTCAGCCCGTCGCTCTACGCCTCCCTGGGCATCTTCCTGCCGCTCATCGCGGTCAACTGCGCCATCCTGGGCGGCTCGCTGTTCATGCAGCAGCGCGACTTCCCCTCGGTGTGGACCGCATTCTGCGCCGGAGGCGGATGGGGCCTGGGCTGGCTGCTGGCCATCACGGCCGTGGCCGCCATCCGCGAGCGCGTATCGTCGTACTCCAAGGTGCCCGCTCCGCTGCGCGGCGTCGGCATCACTTTCATCATCACCGCTCTGATGGGCATCGCCTTCATGAGCTTCCTCGGTATTAAACTCTGATCGGTCATTATGAACAGCTTATATATCGCAGCCTCGCTGATGTCGTCGACCCTCATCGCAGGCGTAGGCATATTCCTGGCTATCACCCTGCTGCTTGTCGCCATTCTGCTTGTCGCCAAGAGATTCCTGGTGCACAGCGGCGACGTGCAGATCAACGTCAACAACGCCAAGACGTTCAACGCGCCGGCCGGCGCCTCGCTGCTGTCGACTATGGCCACGTGCGACGTCTTCCTGCCGTCGGCCTGCGGCGGCAAGGGCTCATGCGGCCAGTGCCGCGTACAGGTCAACAGCGGCGGCGGACAGATTCTGCCCACCGAGACCGTACACCTGTCGCGCAAGGAGATCAAGGACAACTGGCGCCTCGCCTGCCAGGTGAAGGTCAAGGAAAACATGGACATAAACGTGCCCGCATCGGCGCTCGAGGTCAAGGAGTGGGAATGCACCGTGATTTCGAACAAGAACGTGGCTACCTTCATCAAGGAATTCATCGTGGCTCTCCCTGCCGGCGAGCACATGAACTTCGAACCCGGCTCGTACGCCCAGATCAAGATACCGCCGTTCGACATCGACTACGACCGCGATATCGACAAGGCCTCGATCGGCGACGAATACCTGCCCGCATGGGAAAAATTCGGTCTGTTCAAGCTCCGGTGCGTCAACAAGGAGACGACCGTGCGCGCCTATTCGATGGCCAACTATCCGGCCGAGGGCGACCGCATCATGCTCACCGTCCGCATAGCCACCCCGCCGTTCAAGCCCAAGCCCCAGGTCGGATTCATGGACGTGAATCCGGGCATCGCCTCGTCGTACATATTCACACTCAAGCCCGGCGACAAGGTGCTGATGAGCGGCCCTTACGGCGACTTCCACCCCATCTACGACTCGAAGAACGAGATGATGTGGATCGGCGGCGGCGCCGGCATGGCCCCCCTGCGCGCCCAGATCATGCATCTGACCAAGACACTGCATACCACCGACCGCAAGATGAACTTCTTCTACGGCGCCCGCGCGCTCAACGAGGTGTTCTATCTCGACGACTTCCTGAAGCTCGAGAAGGAGTTCCCGAACTTCAAGTTCCATCTGGCGCTCGACCGTCCCGATCCGGCTGCCGATGCCGCCGGCGTGAAGTACACCCCCGGCTTCGTCCATCAGGTCATCTACGACACGTATCTCAAGGACCATCCCGATCCGGAGGATATCGAGTACTACATGTGCGGTCCCGGCCCGATGAGCGCCGCCGTCAACAAGATGCTCGACGGCCTCGGCGTCGATCCGGCCAATATCCACTACGACAATTTCGGGGGCTGACAGCCGAAACGGCCTTCGGGATAAGCTCCGGCGGCCGTTTTATAGGTTTTTAACACCCAAAGCCGCTCCGGCGCCCTGAAAATTGACTATCTTTGCCCCAACTTTGCAAACCGAAAGTACAGCAGATGAAGAAAATCATAATCCTCGCCATAATGGCCATCGTGGCCGCAGCCGCGCCGACGCGCTCGGCGGCGCAGTTCAGATACGGAGCCACGGCCGGTCTCAATATCTCTACTCTCAACTTCAAGCAGGACCTTGTAGGCATCTCGACTGCAGTCGGCTACAGCGCCGGCGTCGTAGGCGAGCTGATGTTTCCGGGTATCGGCTTCGGCATCGACCTGGGCCTCTACTACAACCAGCTCGGCGCGAAAGTCAACTTAGGCGAAAAGCCCGTGTGGTCGTACGACGGCTACGGCGACGAGCGAGTCTATCTGCACAATATTCAGATCCCGCTGCATCTGCGCTTCAAGTGGACGCGCATGGAAGGCCTTGAGGAGAAGATCGCCCCGTTCGTTTACGGCGGTCCCGACTTCACGATACTTGCCGCCCACGGCAAATGCAAGGCTTTCGACTACGCCGGGGGCGAGCTCGGCCTGACCGCCGGCATCGGCGTGGAGCTTTTCCGCCGCTGGCAGGTGACCGGCTCCTATACCTGGGGCATGACCTACGCCGTCAAGACGCGTCTGCTCGACGACTTCTCGGCCCGCAACCGCCACTGGGCTGTCCGCGTCACCTACTTCTTCTGATATATTCTTTTACGAAATATGTCAGCCGCGCCGGTATCGCCCCGGCGCGGCTGACTGCTTCTTAGCTAATTTAGCTTTTATAGCTTGCTTAGGAGGTTTAATTGACGGGTTGGTTGTCAAGGATTTTGTCACTGTGTATCGGTTCGTTGGGCTGACGCCGTGACTGTTCGTGGAACCGGCGTAGACGTTCGGCGGTTTGCTCAGAATTATGCTGGGAATTTTTGTCCATTGTAGATAGTGCTTTTAAATGATTTTTAGGCTTTATGCAAAAATATGAATAAATTTTGAGATTGGATTTTTTATATGAGAATTTATTTTGCGTTTAGGAAATCGTCAGAAATATGGAAAACCGCGGATGCTTGGAAAGCAGGCTTTTAGCCTGCGCGATGCAGGGGGGGGGGTACTGCGGCTGATTGGGGCGGAGGCTGGAAAGCCTGCTCTCCTGACTGCGCGATGCGGGGTATTACTGCGGCTACTTTGGGCGCAGGCTGGAAAGCCTGCTCTCCATGTTGGCGCAGGCCGGCAATCGACGATGTCGCTCTGCAAAGCAGAGAGGCCTGCTCTCCAAGTTGCACAAAGAGGGTTGGGGGTTACAGGCCGAGGATGGCGGCGGGGGCAATGCCTAAGGTGAGGCATATGGCGCGGGCGACGCGCAGTGTAGGCTCGGCTCTGCCTGAAATATAGTCGTTCACCCGAGACGGACTTATGCCGAGCTCTTTGGCGAGTTGTTTTTGCGACATTCCTTTTTCTTCAATTGACAGACGGATAAGTTCTCCGACTGTCGGTTTGGAGATAGGATAGTGAGATTTTTCGTATGTCTCAACGACGTCGGATACTATGGTAAGCTCGATGGCGCGGGGGGCATATGCAGGGGTTTCGTCCGTGACGACGGGAAGCAGTTCCTCGATGCGGTTGAGTGCGTATTCGTATTGCTCTTTTGTGATGTCCATAATTTAGTCGTTTAGATATTAGAACAATCAATTTTGTCGTATTCGCTGTGGTTGCCGACAAACCGGACGAAAATTCGGCCAATTGTAAATTTTATAACAACGACAAGGCGATAGTTATTTCCCTTGATATTGAAAACGTAGTGTTGGTTGCCGACATAATCTGTCGCGGGGAAGTCTACTCTAATTTCCGAAAGATTATGCCACTGCGCGTCCTGGGCGATGTTATACCATCGTTCCAATGCAATTCTTGAATCTCCGTTTCCCGGTGTTTCGTAGAATTCCTTTATTTTTCTGTGAGATATTATGTGCATATCTTTTCGCATGCGAAATTAGCGATAAATTTTGAAATACAAAATAATTTGCTGAAATTATTTTGAAAATTGGAAATTTATAATTTGCCAATGACGCGGCCGCGTTGTTCGAACTTATGGGGGCGCGGATGCGTGAAATAATGAAAAATATTTTTGTGGGAAGGGGTAATTTTTGATTTTGGCATTTTTCTTGTGATGAGGCGGGGTATGAAGCCTTTTTTTATTAAAAGTGTTGCCGATTCTACACAATTTTTAATTTCGGTATGAAACTTTGTCACCCGCGGCAGGGCGCCTGCCGATGTTCGATGAATAAGATAAGGAGGTGATTATGGTAAATTTAGAAAAAATTTGGAGGATTCGATTAAAAAATGTAATTTTGCAAAAATTTGAAGTACCCATATCGTACTATCACAACCTTTTACGGAAAGGCAAGATGAGAGAACAGATAATCGAAAAATTGAGCCATAATTTGTTGATAAACAAGTTTATGGCTGCACCGACACCCCGATGGCTGGTGCTTGGTGTCGACATTCTGATTGTGGCGCTGAGCTGCCTGATAACTTATACATTCAATCCAGACTCGAATATATCATGGTTCGGTGAGTGGGACACTCCTTTTACACGCGGAACTATAGTGTTCGCGGTATATACGTCGCTGATGCCGCTTGTCCACACTTACCGGTATATCGTGCGACTGTCGATGGTCGAAGATATGTACCGCGTAGTGGTGCTGGTGCTTACGGCGTCGATATTCCTGACGATGATTTCAGGGGCGTTCTTTTTATTCATGGGACGTCCGTACTTCGAGTCGTGGAATGTATTCGTGATAGGGCTGCTGACGTTCTCGATGCTGATGCTTGTGCGCCTGGCCATCAAGCATTTCTACCGCCAGCTGTCGGAAGTAGAGAACAAGCGTAAGCGAGTGATCGCGCTGGGATCGACGGTCAATTCGTTCGCATTCACGACTCAGCTCAACTCCGAGGCCGACGGCTCGTTCAAGGTCGTGGCTCTGCTGACACTGTCGCCTGATCTTAACGTAAAGTATATCAATGAAATTCCTGTATATCCGTATAATCCGGAGACCATCCGCGACATATTCCGGCGCTACAACTGCAAGCGACTGGTCTTCCCGTCGATCCAGTTGAAATTCATCCGCAGCGGTGTGGCTGATGTGTTCCTGAAGAACAACATCAAGCTACTGATGTACAGCGGCGTTGAGGAGTTTGACCGTGCTGCGGGCAAAGCATCGGCCAATGTGCGCGACATCCATATCGAGGATCTGCTGGGCCGCGACGTCATCAAGACCGACATTTCGGAGGTCGAGAATGTACTCCGCGACCAGGTTGTGATGGTGACGGGAGCTGCCGGGTCGATCGGCTCGGAGATCGTCAACCAGGTGGCCTCGATGCGTGCCGGCGAAATCGTGCTGCTTGACCAGGCCGAGACCCCGATGCACGAGCTTCAGCTGATGATGGAGCAGAAGCATCCCGATATCAAGATACACCTGTTCATCGCCGACGTGGCCAACCGCGACCGTCTCGAGCAGGCCTTCAAGCGCTACCGCCCGCGCTATGTGTTCCACGCCGCGGCCTACAAGCATGTGCCGATGATGGAGCGCAACCCATCGGAGGCCATAATGACCAATGTGTTCGGCACGAAGAATCTGGCCGACCTGGCTGTGGAATACAATGTCGAGAAATTCGTAATGATCTCGACCGACAAGGCCGTGAACCCGACCAACGTCATGGGTGCGTCGAAGCGCATCGCCGAGATCTACGTACAGTCGCTGTTCTTCAATCTTTCGCGTCGGCAGCGCGACAGCCACAGCACGCGCTTCATCACCACGCGCTTCGGCAACGTGCTTGGCTCGAACGGGTCGGTGATACCTCTGTTCCGGCGCCAGATCGAGCAGGGGGGCCCTGTCACCGTGACCCACCGCGACATCATCCGCTACTTCATGACCATCCCCGAGGCGTGCTCACTCGTGCTTCAGGCCGGAACGATGGGCAACGGAGGCGAGATCTTTATCTTCGACATGGGACAGCCCGTGAAGATCTACGACCTGGCCACCCGCATGATCTCGCTCTCGGGGCTGCGTCCGGGCGAGGACATCGAAATCATAGAGACAGGGCTGCGACCGGGCGAGAAACTCTACGAGGAACTGCTCAACGACAAGGAAAAGACCATGGCGACGCGCCACAACAAGATCATGATCGCGAAGGTGCGCGTCTACGACTACAAGGACGTGTCGGCGCACCTGGAGAGGCTGCACAAGTGCACCGATCTGGGCGAATACCACGACATAGTCGCCGAAATGAAACGCATCGTGCCCGAATTCAAGTCGAAGAACTCAATATGGGAGAGCATCGACAACGAAATCAAGCGCGACGAGGTAATAACCGAAATATCGATATGAAAAAATTTCTTATAGCACTTGTGGCCGCCGTAGCACTCGGGATGCCCGGCCTGCGCGCCGCCAATCCGCTCGACATACTGTCGGGCGTCGTGGGCGCGGTCACATCATCCGACAAGTTTGAAATCAAGGACCTCGAAGGTACATGGGAATACAAATCGCCCGCAGTGACCTTCAAGAGCGACGACGCCCTGAGCAAGGCGGGGGGAGTAGCCGCATCGGCGGCCGCGGAGGCTAAACTGGCGCCATACTACAGCCGGCTGGGCCTCAACAGCGTCGTGATCACCTTCGATGCCGAGGGCAATTTCACCATAAAGGCCAAAAAGTTCACCCTGAGCGGCACGGCTGTGAAGGACAGCGATTCGGGGCTGCTCACCCTCAAATTCCAGACATCGGGCAAGATCAACCTTGGCCACATCTCGGCCATAGCCTCGAAAGATGCGGTAGGTGTGCTGACCCTCACACTCGACGCCACGCGTGTCATAGCCATAGTAGACAAGGTAGCCTCGATCGCCAACAACCAGACACTGAAGACAATGTCGCAGCTGCTCGACAAGTACGACGGCATCTACGCCGGAGCCAAATTCAAGCGCAAGAAGTAGCGAGCATCATCAGTCGGCCATGGCACGAGGTCTGAGACAGGCGCTTGCCACGAACATCAGAACCCTGAGGTTCAGATTCGGACAATTCACCCACGAATTCAGCGGAGCGATCTCCGCGGGAAGCGCCGTACTCAATGTGGCCGCGACCGTGGCATCGGTCGTGTGCCTGATCGCGATGATAGTGCTCGGCGGCTACGATCACACGCCGGGCGAGATCAGTCTCATCACGAGTGTGCTACGCACGGTCCAGGGCATATTCCTGGCCAACGTGCTATTCAATCTGATCCTGCGGCTGCGGGCGACCGTGCGCGACAGCCGCATCGTCAAGTGGATAGTCGAAGCCGGGTTGCTGCTAACGCTGCTGCCCCTGCTTTACCCGCACCCCGAGCATCCGTGGATACCCTGGCTCGAGCGGCTGCTCTACAGCCGGTATTTCCTCAATGCCGTGCTGACGGCCTACTCCGTGGTGGAGCTGTCGTTCGCCGTGATGTCGCTGGCCGGTCGCCGTACCAATCCATCGCTGCTGCTCTCGGGCAGCTTTCTGTTCTTTATCCTGTCGGGGTCGTTCATTCTGATGCTGCCGCGGTTCACGGCGGTGCCGATCGACTATATCGACTCGCTGTTCGTGGCGACGAGCGCTGTATGCATAACGGGGCTGACGCCCGTCGACATAGCCTCGACATTCACCCCTGAAGGCTACATAGTGCTGTGCGTCCTCTTTCAGGTCGGGGCGCTGGGCGTTCTGACGTTCACGTGCTTTTTCGCCCTGTTCTTCAGCGGGACGGCGTCGGTCTACAATCAGCTTCTCATCCGCGACATGATTTATTCCAAGACGATGAACGCGCTGGTGCCGACGCTGCTGTACATACTGTTCTTCACGCTGGCGGTCGAGGCCGCGGGCGCAGTGGCCGTGTATTTCACCATCCCCGAGACACTCGGCCTGGCGGAGGACGAGAAGGTGATGTTCGCCGTGTTCCACTCCATGTCGTCGTTCTGCAATGTGGGCTTCTCGTGTCTGCCGCAGGGGATGAGCAATCCGGCACTTATGACGGCCGGGCAGTCGGTCTACACCGTCACGTCGGTGCTGGTGATCGCGGGCGGCATCGGCTTCCCGATTCTGGCAAACTTCAAGGATATCACAGTGGCCCGGATCAAATACGGCTGGCGACGTCTGCGGCGGCACGTCGCCGAGCGACCGGCCGTCCATTACTTCGACCTCAACACCAAGCTGGTGCTCCGCACCTATTTCATCATCCTTGTGGCGGCCTCAGTGGCATTCTTCATACTCGAATACAACAACACACTGGCAGGCATGTCGGTGTGGCAGAAGGCGGTGCAGTCGGTATTCAACTCGCTCGTGCCGCGCAGCGCGGGATTCTCGTCGGTGTCGCCCACGGATTTTCTGCCTCTGACCATGCTGCTCATTGTCGTGCAGATGTGGATCGGCGGCGGCTCTCAGTCGCTTGCGGGCGGCATCAAGGTGAACACGGTGGCGGCGATCTTCCTAAATATCCGGGCCATCGTCAAGGGAGCGTCGCGCCCCTGGGCGTTCGACCGGGCCATCTCGGTCGGGACGATCCGACGCGCCAACGCCGTGGTGAGTCTGGCCATCGTGTCGTGGTGCGTGACATCGGCGCTACTGCTGTTTTTCGAGCCGGGGCTCAGGACGAAAGCGCTCCTGTTCGAGGCCACGTCGGCTCTGTTCACGGTCGGTTCGTCGCTTGGCGTCACGCCGGAGCTTGGGACAGGAGCCAAAATGACAGTGTGCGTGGCGATGTTCATCGGGCGAGTCGGCCTGGTATCGCTGCTCACCGGCCTTGTGCGCCAGGGGTGCGACGTGTCGCAGCATCTGCCAGAAGAACATCTGATTATTAACTGATAAACACTTATCGATATGCGGTTTCTCATCATCGGACTCGGAATCTACGGTACAAACCTTGCGCGCGACCTGGTGGCCATGGGCCATGAGGTGATCGGCGCCGACTCGTCGCGGACAATCATCGACGAGATCAAGGACTATATCACCACGGCGTACGTCGTCGATACGACCGAGGAGACCGCGCTGGGTGTGCTGCCGCTGCGCAATGTCGATGTGGTGATCGTGGCCATCGGTGAAAATTTCGGCGCCTCGATCAAGACAGTGGCGCTGCTGAAGAAAGTCGGCGTCAAGACCATCTACGCCCGCGCCATCGATCCGCTGCACGAGTCGATCCTGCAGAGTTTCAATGTGGCGCGCATCCTGCTTCCCGAGCAGCGCGCGGCCGCCGACCTCACGCACGAGATGGCGCTGGGCAGCGTCACCGAGTCGCTTGCGGTGACGGCCGACACGTTCATCCTGAAATTCAAGGCACCTCAGTTCTTCGTCGGGCTGCCCTACTCCGATTTCGATCTGGCGAAAGACTACGGGCTGACACTCGTGACAGTGACGCGCCCCTACGCCAAGGTCAATGTCATGGGCATGAGCCAGAACTCGCCGCAGGTGCTGGGCAACATCAGCGCCGACCGCGTCGACAGCGAGGACGTCTGGGTCGTCTTCGGCACGCTAAAGAATTTCCGCTCCCTCTACCGGCGGCTCGCGGGCGACTGAGAGGCGGCAGGCTAATCCTTGGGGGCGAGCATCGCGAGGAAAGTGTCTTCGCCGATGATGGGAATGCCGAGCGCGGTGGCCTTCTCGAGCTTGGCCGGCCCCATGTTGTCGCCGGCGAGCACATAGTCAGTCTTTTTGGAGATGGAGCCTACGTTGCGGCCACCGTTGCGCTCGATCATGGCCTTGTATTCATCGCGGCTGTGCTTGGCGAACACGCCGCTGATAACGAACGCCTTGCCGCCCAGCAGGTTGGTGTGGTCCTCGTCGCTACCCTCGGGCACGGACATCGTGACGCCGGCCTCGCGCAGGCGCTCCACGGCGCGGCGGTTGACCTCGCGGCTGAAATAGTCGGTGATCGACGCTGCGATGCGCGGCCCCACGTCCTCGATAGCTTCAAGCCGCTCGGCCGGCCAGCTCATCAGCTCGTCGATGTTGCCCACGGCACGGGCTATCTTGCGGGCCGTCGTCTCGCCCACGAACGGTATCGACAGCGCGAATACCACGCGCTCGAAGGGCACTTCCTTGCTCGCCTCGATGCCGGCGATCACTCGCTCGGCGCTGCGCAGGCCGAAGCCTTCGATCATCATCAGGTCATCGGCCCTGAGCGAGTAGAGGTCGCTGAAATCGTTGACCAGGCCGGCGTTGTAGAGCGCGGCGGCGGTCTCCTCGCCGATTCCGTCGATGTTCATCATCCGGCGTCCGACGAAGTGCTCGATTCGGCCGATGATCTGGGGCGGGCAGCCGTACTTGTCGGGACACTGCCAGGCAGCCTCGCCCTCGACGCGGATCAGCTGCGTGCCGCAGGCCGGGCAGTGGCTGACGAACTCGACGGGCTTGGCTCCGGGCTCGCGCGCGCCGGTGTCGACGCCGGTGATCTTCGGTATGATCTCGCCGCCTTTCTCCACGTACAGCATGTCGCCGTGGCGGATGTCGAGCTGGCGCATGATGTCCTCGTTGTGGAGCGAAGCGCGCTTCACGACCGTGCCGGACAACAGGACAGGCTCGAGGTTGGCCACCGGCGTGATGATGCCCATGCGGCCGACGTCGAACGACACGAAGCGCAGCCGCGTCAGGGCGCGCTCGGCCGGAAATTTGTAAGCCACGGCCCAGCGCGGCGACTTGGCCGTGAAGCCGAGGTTGAGCTGCTGGCGCAGCGAGTTGACCTTGAACACCAGGCCGTCGGTAGCCACGGGGAGCTTGCGCCGCTCGGTGTCCCAGTATCTGATGTATCGGTCGACGGCCTCGAGGTCGTCGAGCAGCGTCATGGCCTCCGATACTTTGAAGCCCCAGCTGCGGGCCATCATCATGTTGTCGTAGTGGTTGTCGCAGGGCAGGTTGTCGCCCAGCAGGTAATACAGATAGGCGTCGAGGCCGCGTCGGGCCACTTCGGCCGGGTTGAGCAGTTTCAGCGTGCCGGCGGCCGCGTTGCGCGGATTGGCGAAGAGAGGCTCCTCGTTGAATGCGCGCTCGGCGTTGATGCGGTCAAACGACTTGTATGGCAGGACTATCTCGCCGCGTATCTCGAAGAAATCGGGCCAACCGCTGCCCGAGAGCTGGAGCGGAATCGAGCGGATAGTCTTGACGTTTTCGGTCACGTCGTCGCCCTGTGCGCCGTCGCCTCGGGTCACGGCCCGCAGCAGGCGTCCGTGCTCGTAGATCAGCGATATGCCGGTGCCGTCGAACTTCAGCTCGCCCACTATCGTCACCTTCTGGCCCGGCAAGGCGTCGGTCATGCGCGTAACCCACTGGTCGACGTCGTCGATCGAGTAGGTGTTGGCCAGCGACAGCATGGGGTATACGTGAGCCACCTGCCTGAAGCCATCGCTGATGTCGGAACCCACGCGATGGGTCGGCGACAGGGGGTCGTCGTACTCCGGATGGGCCTTTTCCAGGGCCTCCAGCTCCTTGACCATCATGTCGTAGTCGTAGTCGGAGATCGTAGGGGTATTTTCCACGTAGTAGCTGTGGTTGTGGCGGTTGATTTCGGAACGGAGTTGTTCGATTTGTTGCTTGATGCTGTCCATTGCCGTTAGTATTCGGTTGAGTTGAATGTCTGTATTGCCTTGATGACGCGGTCGGGCTCGAATCCGCGGCCGACGGCGAAGCGGAATGCCTTCGTGCGCGATTCGTAGGAGGCCGCGTCGGGGAGTGACCGCAGCTTGCGGCCGACGATTTCGGCCAGGCGTGCGTCGTAGGCGTCCAGGTCGATATCGTCGAGGGCTTCGGCGGCAGCCTCGGCGTCGTCGACCTTGGTGCGGAGCGCCATCGCAATCTTGCGACGTCCCCAGCCGCAGTATTCGATCTTTTCGCGGACGAACATGCGGGCGAAGCGGGCGTCGTCGACGAGCCGTCGGCCGGCGAGCCGCGCTATGACGCGGTCGGCATCGTCGGGCGTCAGCCCCCAGCGGCGCATGCGTTCGCGGAGCTCGCCCGTAGAGTGCTCGGCGCGGTTGCAGAGCACTTCCAGGCGCGTGTAGGCAGATTCGGGTGTCACGGGGCGTCGCTGTATCATAGCGGAGCGGTGGCGCGGGCGAAGCGCCTGAGTCCTCGGTAGTCGGGTGTGATCTCTATGTCGGTGTAGCCCTGGTCGGCCAGCATGCCGCTCAGCTGCGACGCGAACAGCGGATTGATCTCGAAGTACAGCTTTCCGCCGGGGCGCAGGCGTCCAAGGCCCGTGCGGCCGATGGCGCGGTAGAACTTCAGCGGATCGCTGTCGGGCACGAACAGTGCCGCGTGGGGCTCGTAATCGAGCACGCGGCTGTCCATATCGGTCTTTTCGCTGTCGGCGATGTAGGGTGGATTCGACACTATCAGGTCAAGGTCGCGGGTGTCGGAGACCGGCATATTCAGCAGGTCGGCGCACACGAAGTCTATGCGCACACCCAGCCGCCGGGCGTTCTCACGGGCCACGGCCAGTGCGTCGGCCGAAATGTCTATGGCCTCGATCTGCGCGAAGGGCAGCGCACGGGCCAGGGCTATGGCTATGCAGCCCGAACCGGTACCGGCGTCGATGACGCGCAGGTCGGCGCGACCGCCGCAGTCGTCGGTGATCATGTCGACGAGCTGCGCCGTCTCGGGTCGCGGGATCAGCACCGCAGGCGTCACCTTCAGCGTCAGGCCCATGAACTGGGCCACGCCCGTGACGTACTGCGGCGGCTCACCGGCAGCTATTCGACCGACCAATGCGTCGATGCGCGCCACGGTCTCGGGTTCGAGGGTGCGGCGCCCGTCGGTGAAGATTTTCTTGGGCGTCGCGCCCAGCTCGTCCTCCATCAGCAGCCGCGCTGTCGCAGCGGCCTCACCGGCCCCCAGGGCGGGCGTGAGGCTTTGCGTGATGTGCCGGTTGAGCTGTTCGAGGGTCATTTGCCGGGATGTTTTTCCGGGTCGGCTTCGGGGTTGTCGTCGTCGGTGTACTCCCATTCGGCATCGTCGAAGTCGATGTCGTCGCCCCAACTCTCGCTGCTGATGTGCTGCAGGTCTTCGCCCTCGAAGTCCTCGTCGGCGTAATCATCGGCCTCATCCTCGCCGGGCGTGTACTGGAAGATGAACTCGTCCTCCTCGCCCACACGGTGCTGACTGTCGAGCGGCCGCTGCACTATGTCCACGGTTGCCAGGCGGTTCGAGTCATCGGTAACGGCGCGCCACAGCATATCCTTGAGCTCGGCGATGCCCTGGCCGGTGACGGCGCTGATGAACACCGACGGCAGGTCAGAGGGGAGTGTCTTGCGAATTTCAGCTATGAGCTCGTCGTCGAGCATGTCGCACTTCGACACGGCCAGCAGGCGGTGCTTGTCGAGGAGCTGCGGGTTGAACTTGCGCAGCTCGTCGAGCAGAATGTTGTACTGTTCGGTCACGTCGTCAGCATCGGCCGGCACCATGAAGAGCAGCACGGCGTTGCGCTCGATGTGTCGCAGGAAGCGCAGCCCGAGGCCTTTGCCCTCGCTGGCACCCTCGATGATGCCAGGAATGTCGGCCATCACGAACGACCGGTTGTCGCGGTAGGCCACGATGCCGAGCTGCGGCTCCATGGTCGTGAAGGGATAGTCGGCGATCTTGGGACGGGCCGCCGACACGGCCGAAAGCAGGGTCGACTTACCGGCGTTGGGGAAGCCTACGAGGCCTACGTCGGCGAGCACTTTCAGTTCGAGGATGATGCTGCGTTCGATAGCGGGCTCGCCGGGCTGGGCGTAGCGGGGAGTACGGTTGGTCGATGACTTGAAGTGCCAGTTGCCCAGGCCGCCGCGTCCGCCGCGCAGAAGCTTAACCTCCTGTCCGTCGCGGGTCACTTCGGCAAGGTATTCGCCCGACTCGGCGTCGTAGACGACCGTTCCGCAGGGTACGTCGACGATGACGTCGTCGCCGTCCTTACCGAAGCTGCGTCCGCCGGAGCCGCTCTGGCCGTTGCCGGCAAATATGTGGCGGCGGTATTTCAGCGGCAGGAGCGTCCACATGTGGGCGTTGCCGCGAAGTATGATGTGGCCGCCGCGTCCGCCGTCGCCACCGTCGGGGCCTCCCTTGGGGACGTATTTGGCGCGGTAAAAGTGGCGCGAGCCGGCGCCCCCTTTGCCGGAGCGGCAAAGTATCTTTACGTAGTCGATGAAATTTGAATCTGCCATATCGGTGTGTGTTGTTGTGTCAGCGTGAAAGATTGTTGTGGTGCCGCATCAGCTCGGCGGCCTGACGGAAATCGGTGGGCGATCCGACGTCGATCCATGTGCCCTTGATGGGATAGTAAGCCACCATGCCTCCCGATGCTATGATCTCGTCGATCAGGTCGGTGGCGTCGGTGCGCCTGCCGGGCTGCAGACCGCGCAGCAGCGGGTTGCGGAAGATGTAGATGCCGGCGTTGGCGTAGTACGAGTACGACGGCTTTTCGGCTATGCCGGTCACGCGCTCGCCGTCGAGGGTCAGTATGGCGTAGGGCACCGACACCTGATAGGGGATTACGGCCACGGTGGCGTCGGCCCCGGAGTCGCGGTGCTTGAGATAGAGTTCCTCGAACGAGATGGTTGTAATCAGGTCGGAATTCATCACCAGAGTGTTGCCCTCGGCGGGAATGTCGGCGAGCCGCGCGGATCCTATCGTGCCCAAGGGGGTGTCCTCGCGGACGGTGCGCACCTTCACTCCGGCCACCTCGCGGGCGAAGTGCTCGTCGAGCTGTTCGGCCAGGTAGCGGGTGGTGACGGTGATGTCGCGCACGCCTACGGCCGCCAGCGCCTCTATGTTGTAGTCGATGATGGCCTTGCCCTCGATGGTCAGGAGCGGCTTGGGCGTCGTCAGGGTCATCGGGCGCAGGCGTTCGCCCTTGCCGCCGGCCATCAGTATGGCCGACAGAGGCAGGCGCGAGCGCGTCAGGCTCAGGTCGACGATCTCGGCCGGTGTGCCGTCGGCGTTGAGGCGCGGCAGCAGCTTGATGCCGGCCCGGCGGCATTCGCGGATGAGCTCCACGTCCGATTCGTCGCCCCGCAGGGCGCGAAATGAGCGGCAGGCAGCGTCGCCGGCCGGGCTGTCGAGACCCTTGCCGGCGATCAGCGCGCGGCGGATGTCGCCGTCGGTCAGCGAGCCGGTCACGGCCCCGCGGCTGTCGGTCACAAACAGGGTCATGGCGCTTGCCGGGAGCGAGTTGAGCAGGGCGAGCGCCTGGAGCAGCGTCGATTGTTCGTTGATGAGGTTGCGCATACTCTTAAAACACTTAATTCGGTGATTGGTTGCCGGAGGCAGGGTGGCCTGCGGGCTGCATCTTAATGAATTCCTCGGCCACGAGCCAGTCGAAGGGCGTGTCGAGGTCGATGCTCCGCTCGCGCGGCATCGGCGATGGTACGCGCCGCGTAAACCTGCCCATAGGCATGGCGCGGATGGAGGCCGGATTGATCACGTACACGGCTCCGTTGTACTCCCACACGGCCGGGGCGTCCTGGCGGCGGGTGTAGAGCCCGTCGCCCTTGCTTATGTGGAGGTATCCGGTATCAGGGTCGGCCTCGAAGCAGTTGTAGTAGGGGTTCGAGGCGGCTTCCGTTACGGTCACCACCATGTCGGTGTCGGGGGTGTATAGTGCGAGGGCGGCGCGGATGTCGGCGGCGGTGCGCAGCGGCGACGTCGGCTGCAGCAGTACCACGCAGTCGTACGCGATGCCGCGGCGGTCGGCATAGTCCATCGCGTCGAGTATCACCTCGCGGCTGCCGGCGGTGTCGGTGGCGAGTTCGGGCGGCCGCATGTATTCGACCGGGAGGCCTGTCTGCCGCCCCACGGCGGCTATCTCGGCGTCGTCGGTCGACAGGATTATGTGTCGATCGTCGGCCCCGGCCTCGCGGGCCGCGTCGATCGACAGGTGTATGAGCGGACGGCCTCCCAGCGGCTTGATGTTCTTGCGCGGGATGCCCTTGCTGCCTCCGCGGGCAGGTATGATGTAGAGTGGTGTCAGCATGGCAGGTCGTAGAATCGCTTGGGCGCGTGTTCAGTTCGGTTGACGAATTCGATTATGGCCCTAGCGGCGGCTTCCACCGTGTCGGGGCGGGCGTAGGGATTTTCGCGGCGGGCGGCGAGCGCCTGCATATCGGGCGACAGGGCGCGGGCCACGGCTTCGGCGATCTCGTCGGCGGAGTCACCGCAGTGGATCACCGACGGCGCGGCGATGCGGCCTTTCTGGCGGATGCCGATGTCGACGGTGGGGGTTCCGGCCGACGGTACCTCGACCACGCCGCTCGACGAATTGCCGACGACAACCCTGGCCAGGGCCGACGCGGCCAGATAGCGCTTCATTCCCAGCGACTTGACCACCGTGACAGCCTCCGGACGACGTTCGTGCCAGGCGGCAATGCGGCCGATGACAGCGCCCGATCGCGGATCGCTGTTGGGGTAAGTGACTATGACATGCAGTCCGGGATAGCGGTCGAGAGCTTCGGCCAGGGCGTCGAAGCGCGCGGCAGGGTCTTCGGTGTCGAGCGTGGCAGGATGGAAAGTGACCAGGGCAATGTCGGGGCAGCCTGCAATACCGAGGCTTTCGAGCACCTCGCCGGCCGTCGGCAGCTGCTGGTTGAAGGCGTTCCACACACCTAATGCGCCGATATTCACCACCCTGTCGGGCTGCTCGCCCATCTGGATGACGCGGCTGCGGTAGCGCTCGGTCGCCGTCAGGTGCAGCGACGCGAGCTTGGTGATGGCGTGGCGGATGGAGTCGTCCATGGCCCCCTCGGTGACCTCGCCGCCCGAGATGTGAACGATGGGAATGTGCATCAGGGCTGCAGCGGATGCCACGGCCAGCATCTCGTAGCGGTCGCCGAGAATCACGACGGCGTCGGGGCGCATGCGGCCGAAAGCCCGGGCGGAGCCGTCGAGGCAGGCTGCAGCCGCCAGGGCGCAGGCCTCGGCCGGGCCGTCGCCGCCGTCGGGGATGGGCACGCGCTCGTCGACTGTGAATCCGGCGTCCTCGATTTCCGAGACCGTGGAGCCGTACTTTCCGAGCAGGTGCATGTTGGTGGCGAGTATGCGCAGGTCGACGTCAGGGGCGGCCTTGAGCCGGCCGGCGAGCGGCTGCAGCAGCCCCCAGTCGGCCCGTGTGCCCGTGGCGATGCAAATCCTGCGCTTAGCCCCCATAATTCTTAATCTTACAAAACGTTCAGCACCTGCTCCTTGATCTGCTCGAGAATGTCCTTCATCTTCACGACTATGCGCTGCATGTCGGCATGGTTGCTCTTCGAGCCCAGGGTATTGATCTCCCGGCCCATTTCCTGGGCGATGAAGCCGAGTTTCTTGCCCTGGCCGGGCTCGCCGTTCATCGTCTCGATGAAATAGCGCAGGTGCTGCGCCAGACGCTGGCGCTCCTCGTTGACGTCGAGTTTTTCGATATAGAATATCATTTCCTGCTCGAGACGGCCCTTGTCGTACTCGGCCACAGGGATGCGTGCGAGGCCTTCCTCGATGCGCTCGCGGATGCGCGGCACTCGCTCGGCCTCATACGGGGCAATCGATTCGAGCAGCTCGCCGATAGCCCTTACGCGGGTCTCGAAGAACGACTCGAGGCGCTCGCCTTCGGCGCGGCGGTGGGCGGTGACGGCTTCGACGGCCTTACGGCAGGTGTCGGTCAGTGCCAGGGCTATTTCGGGGGAGTTGTCCTCGTCGCCGTCAGTGACCATGACGTCGGGGAATCGCATCAGCAGCGGCATGATGTCGGCGGGCGCGAGTTCAATGCCCAGTGCGGCGGCCGCAGCGTCGAGGTCTTTCCTGTACTGGGTGAGAGCGGACATATTCAGTCTGACCGGAGCCGGAGCGCCGGCGAGTGCCTCGCAGCTGACGTTGATGTCGACCTTGCCTCGCTGCAGTTCGTGGGCGACAGTGTTGCGCAGCTCTATCTCGTAGCCGCGGAGCGACGACGGAATGCGGGCTGAGAGGTCCATCTGCTTGGAATTTAAAGATTTGACCTCAACGGTTATCTTTTTGCAATTAACCTCGGCGGTAGCTTTGCCGAAGCTTGTCATAGATAGAAGCATAGTCTTATGTCAATTAATTTTCTACAAAGGTAGTCAAATGTTTTCAAAAATGGAAAAATATGGGCAGATTGGCGCAAAAAAAAGTCCCCGTCATTTCAACAATGATAAGGACCTAAGCCGATAGGCATAATTGGTGATTAGAATTGAGCTGTCTTATAGCATTTTAAATGTGCAGAGATTATATCATACTTACTTATCACAACACCTATTTCTGATCCTTGGCCGTAGTCTCGCGAGCGGGCTTGGGGAGCATGCCTTAGCTTAGATTCTAATCGGATTGAAGTAAATGCGTAAATAATCGGTCTAAGACTAAGCGGATAGGTGATTCAGTTATCTGCTGCAAAGTTACAGCCATTTTTGTCTTTTTCCAAATATTTTAAGAAAAATGTTCACAATATCTTCTGCGATTTAATATAATTTAATGCTTTTATACATAAATTTATAAAGAAAAGTGGGCTCTCCGTCGGGAGAACCCACTTTCCTAAAGTTCGGGATCGGCCGCAGGCTCGGAGCGCCTGCTTTCCTAAAGTCCGGGATCGGGCGCAGGCTCGGAGCGCCTGCTTTCCATATCAGTCGATCTGGATGACGAGGTAGTTGGTGAGGCTCCAGAACTTCTCGGGATCGAGAATGCGGAGGACCTTACTGCCGTTGACATCGTCGATGCGGTATGTACCCTGCGGATGGTTGGTCTTGACCTCGGCCTTCTTCGAGTGCAGGTTGATAGAAGTCAGCGTCTGCTTGTTGGCGGTGACGAAGAAGCTCTGGTCGAAGTCGCCCTTGAGCAGCTTGGCCTTGCGCAGGAAACCGGTCTCGAGGATCTTATGAGCTTTGAGTTCGGCCTTGTTGGCAGCCACGTAGTAGCAGGTGTTGAGTTCGTTGGTCACGTCGGCCACTTCCTGCTGGGCAATGTTGCGCTCGTCGGTGACGGTGCTGACGGTAGTGTTGAGCGAGTCGACTGTCGTGGTGAGGGTGCCGATCTGCTGGCGTGCCTCGTTGAGATTCTTGGTGAGGCTTGCGATCTCTTCCTCCTGGCTCTTGAGCTGGTTGTTGAGTGCTGTGATGGTAGCCTGCAGGTTCTTGTTGTTGAGGTTTGAGGCGTTGAGGCGCTGCTCGAGCTGGGCGAGCTGTTCGCGGCGCTGCTGGAGCGTGGCCTGAATGGCGGCGATGTCGGCCTCGATCTGCGCGCGCTGCGAGCCGGTCTCGCCGGAGATGCCGTCGGTGACGGTGAGTATGTTCTCGAGCCGCTTGATCTGGTCCATGTTCGACGATATGTCGTTGACGAGGCTCAGGAGCTGGTCGCGGTCGGCGACGGCTGTTTCAAGTTCCTCGCGGGTAGCCTCCTGCAGAGCCTGCTCGGAGGTGACGCTTTCTTCAGTCTGTTTTTTTGAGCACGAAGCCAGCAGAGCGGCCACGGCCAGTAGCATTACTAATTTTTTCATATCGGTAGTATTCTTAAATTATTCGGTTTCGATGCGGTATTTGTTTTTATGTACTTTGGTTTCGGTCGCTGTGCGTCCCTGTACAATAATAACAATCTCGCCGCGCGGATTGTTTGTCCGGTAGTGTTCGGCCAGTTCGCCAAGTGTGCCGCGAACGGTCGACTCGTGGATTTTCGAGATCTCGCGGCTCACGGACGCGGGACGGTCGGCGCCACAGGCGGCGGCGAGCTCGTCGAGAGTCTTCACGAGCCGGAGCGGCGACTCATATATGATGAATGTGCGCGGATCTTCGGCCAGGAGGGCGATGCGCGTCGCGCGGCCCTTCTTAGGGGGGAGAAAGCCCTCGAACACGAAGCGGTCGCATGGCAGACCCGACGACACGAGAGCCGGAACGAAAGCCGTCGGGCCGGGCAGCGTGACCGTCTCGACCCCGAGGCGCCGGCATTCGCGCGAGAGCATGAAGCCCGGGTCGGATATGCCAGGCGTACCCGCGTCGGAGATCAGGGCTATGTTCTCGCCGGCGGCGATGCGGGCCGCCAGGGCCTCGCTGGTGGCGTGCTCGTTGAACTTATGGTGGCTCTGCATGGGCGTGGCGATGCCGAAGCGCTGCATCAGCGGAGCGCTCGTGCGGGTGTCTTCGGCCAGGATGAGGTCGGCGTCCCTGAGAACCTGGACGGCGCGCGGAGTCATGTCGGACATGTTACCGACCGGGGTCGGCACAATGTACAGCTTGCCGGCCATAGCTCAGGACTTTCCTCCGAAGTAGTTCGACACCAGATTGAGAAATTCCTTTACGGCGGGCGTCTCCGGATCCCAGGCAAGGTCGTCGAAGAGATATTCGCGGGCCTCGTCGAATGAGCTCATGGCCGAGATCAGGTCGAGCGTGTCGTTGAATTCCTCGGCCGAGCCGCCGAAGAGCTCGCGCCGGAACATAAACTTGTCGTTGAGCGTCATGCTGCGGCGTATGTCGCCGCTTCCCTCGCGCCTGGCGGCGCGCTGCGCGGCCGTGTCGTCCTCGACGACTATGGCCTCGGCGGGCACGTCGGCTTCGGTCGGCTCCTCCAGCGGCGCTTCCTCGGCGCCGACAGCCTCGTCGTCCTTGATCTCAGCGGGTGTCGCGGGGGTGTCGCCGGCTACGGCAGCGAGGCCTCCGAAGAGGCGCGAGAACTCGGCGTACTTCTCCTGCGCAGCGAGCAGGGCCTCGGCCGACGGACGCGCCTGCAGCACTCGCAGCGCGCCTTCGAGTTCGACGTTGAGTCGTATCAGTTGGTCTACGGTAGTCATTGCTTGAATATATTTAGCAGATATTTCGTGATTCTGTCTTTCAGGACGGCGCGGCTGCAGAAGAAGCCGTTGACCATGATCACCACCACGTGGGTCGGGTGGCCCGAGCGGTCGAGACGGTATCCGGCGTATGTCTGCACGCCGCTGATGCTGCCGGTCTTCATGGCGATGCGCCCCTTGAGCGATGTCTTGGCCCCGAAACTCTTGAGTGTGCCGTCGATGCCTGCCACGGGGAAGAAGTCGGCATAGATCTCGGCATATCGGCTCGCGGCCATATATTCGAGTACGGCGGCCAGGAAGCGCGGCGAGAACCGGTCGGCGCGCGCCAGGCCGCTTCCGTCGAGTATGACGGTGCTCTTGACGTTCAGGCCGTTCTCGCGCCAGAAGTCCTGCTCGGTCTCGATGCAGTCATCGCGCGAGCCGTCGGGGACGAGCGCGCGCAGCATCCCCTCGGCGAAGAGGTTGTCGGAGCGCTTCATCAGGTTGCGCAGTATGTAGCGGGCGGCGGGCGACCGATGGGTATAGATCACCGTCGGCGCCGCTCCGCGGGCAGTGACGGCTTTCGGTCCGGTCGATATGCCGGCGGCACGCAGAGCGTCGGTGAGCACGGCGGCAAACGAATAGGCAGGCGACGGGTTGGACGAGTTGATGCTCCAGTCCTTTTTGCGGCGTGTTCTGGCCGGAGCCCAGACGGTGAGGTTGTCGTCGTTGATGCCGCGCAGCTGGTCGACTGATGTCTCCGACCAGGTGTTGACCTTGATTTTCAGAGTGCTGGCCGGCGATGTGGAGTCCTTGTCGGGATATGCCTTCACGTAGTTGCCGCGGTAGTTGAAGCCGTAGAGGCCCGCGCCGTAGGGCCACGCAATGTCCTCGCACTCCCAGTTGGGTATCTGACCAGCGTCCTTCATGTCGTCGATGACGGTGACCTTGCCGGTTATCGACGTGATGCCCAGGCGCCTGACGGCCGCCACGATTGAGTCGGTGAATCCGCGCGCCGACTTGAATTCGGAGCTTTCGAGGGTCGGGTCGCCGCTGCCGCGCACCACAATGTCGCCTTCCCAGCGGGTGCGGTCGGCCGGCGAGCGGCGCCCCGTCAGGCCTGCGGTGGTGGTGAAGCGGAAGTCGGGGCCCAGAAGCATCAGGGCCGTCGCCGACGTGACGGACTTGGTGACGCTGGCCGGCGTCAGAGCCAGCCGGCTGTTGTGGTCGGCCAGCACCTTGCCGTCCGACAGGTCCTTGATGTAGATGCCTACGGTCGTGGCGTCACCGTCGTCGATGCCGAGGATGTTCGTCTGCGCGCCGGCGGGTAGCGCCAGGAGCAGCAGTGCGGTTATGGCTATTATTATGTGTTTCATGTCGTTTTGCACGCAACGGGTGCCTGTCCGGGCGCCTTCTGACTGCAAAATTAACAATTTGCGGCCGTTTATGGGTCAAAATAATCGAAAAAAAGTAATTCACCGCCGGGACAGCAGCCGGGACCGCCGGGGCAGCGAGGGCGCCCTCGGCGCCGACGCCGCGGTAAATCCCTTCGAGGTAGGTCTATTGAAGCTGTGTCATATATAGCTATAGCCGGACATGGTCCAGACAGGCCAAAACAAGACCTGCGCCCCGGGAAACGAAAAATCCCGGAGCGCAGGCATATCAGCGCAGCGACCGCATATCAGTGTTAATAAACGAATTTCCTGCCGTCGCGAATATATAGTGTACCGGGCACGGGATTTGTCACGCGCCGTCCGTAAATGTCGTAGATGGCTCCGTCCTGAGAAGCCTCAGTTGCGGCTACATCGGCTACGCCTGTGCTGCCCGTGCGGTCGATGCGGATACGCAGCGGACCGTCCGTTGCCGCGGGCAGCTTGGTCATGTCAAGGTATGCCTTGTTGGCAGTCAGCTCGGAAGCCGAGCCGTCGGCCTGCGGAGCAAGGCGGTAGAATCCGAGTTCGCCCGCGCTGTTGCATGAGAAAACCCTCATGGTAGCTTCGTCGAACTTCGTATGTCCGTTTCCGTTCTTGTCTGTATACAATTGGAAAGAACCGGTAAGCAGATTGCCTTCGAGCGCGGGATAATCGGCGTTGAAATCGAGCGGCATCAGTCGGTTCTGGCGTGATCGCGTACCCTGACACTTTAGCAGTACGGGGGAATAAGCCGGGACAATGCCCGATTCGATCTTCACAAGCTGAATGTAATTTACCCCGCCGGCTGCGGCAACATCCTTGGCGTAGTATGCCTCCACGCCGTCGCGGCATTCATACGGGAAGCCTGTGTACATCGATGTCCAGTAGCCGCCGTCGTATGCCATCGACTCATCGGCCACCGCGCCGAACCAGAATTCGTCGAAATGCTCCTCGTCAATCGGCTGGATCGCCATCCACGAATACGGATCGTCGGTCTTGCATCTCCCCAACAGCGGGGAGCAATACATCCAATGTCCATCATTCACACCGTCTCCGTCCCTGTCCTCGTCGCCTTCCCGATGAGTCATCTTAAGGCCGCCACCTAAAATGCTTCCATACAGTATGTAATAGCCGGGAGTGGCTGCCTGTGCCGGCTGAATCGAAAATCTATACCCAGTCATAGAATACGTATCTGTTCCCTGCCCGTATGCAGTCACCTTGGCTAATGCATTCTTGCCGGGAGCGGCATCAAGGTTCAGACTGGATCCCTCGATATAGATAACGGCCGAAGCGAGGCCTTCGACATCGATCCGCGGATCATCGTCAGAACCGTTCCATATCTTATTGGCGAAATCCGCCTCAACCAGATCGTCGGGGCAGCTCCAGTGGAGCAGACCGTCAAGATAATTGTTTGAAAACGCAGGCGTATATTTATAATTGCCGACAATGTTGAGCACACGGTTGAAGATATTGCGCACGCGGAAATAACCCGATTCTTTCAGTCCGTTCTTGTCGCGGAATACGGCCTCGATGTCCATATCCTTCTCCACCACAAATGTATAAGTCATGTCATGGGAAAGGAAGTTGCCTTCATTGTCGCGCCAGCCGACAAATTCGGTCATCATATTGCGGCATTGGTAGTTCGGCACTTTAGTCAGCGTTGCCGTAAGCGTAACCACATCGCCGATCTTATTGTCGGTCTTGTCGATGGTGGCCGTGCCTACATATTCCGACATGTTCTGTGTTACCGCGACAGCTGCCGGACGAGTCGTGTTCTGAGCCATAATGCCGGCATGCATCGACATAAGCGCCGCCGTAATTATCAATAATCTGTTTTTCATTTTTTTATAAATATAAAGAAATAATCCCGGACCAACCGGGATACGATTGCCCGGAATTATTTCATTGTAGATAGAATGTGTTCACTGCGGTTACTTCACGAGAATTTTTTTACCGTTCAGAATATAGATGTGACCGGGAAGCACATCGGCGGCACGACGACCCTGGAGGTCGTAAATAACGTCGGGCTGCATTTCGCCGCCCTCTATGTCAGTGATTGCACTGGGGATATTCGGCATTTCGTCGGCCGGAGCATCGAGACTGAGGCCACCTGTCTTGCTGCCGACACTTTCAGTGATCAGGAACGCGTGGTTGGCGGGAATGGAAGTGGCTTCGGTAAACCAGGGAGTACGCATCGCCTGCTCAGTAGCCGCTGATTTCTGGCCTTCACGGGTCGTGAGGGTATAAACAGAATTTGCCGAGAGGTCGGCGTCGATGTTCCACAGATTTCTCAACGCAGTCTCGTCTGCGGGAGTACTGAACAGAACTGCATAAGCCGCGGCATTACCCTGTGCGACAGCCACACGATGCGGAGCATGTTGCACAGCAACCTCATCATCCGAAACTTCAAAACCGTCGGGACGGTCTTCCGTGTCGTTAGTTTCGGGATTATAGTCACTTTCCTGCGGTTCATATATAAGGCGCACTATGTTGTCGTTCAGAGAGGTGGTTTTCGTCTCGATGAGTACCGGGGTGCGTCGTGCGACCTTTTCGAGTTCCTGGTCAACGGTCACATAATGGATTTCGCCAAGATTCTTGAGAGTCGTGCTGTTTACGGCCAGCGAGGCATTGTCGCCGAAAGAAAAGAATGTCATGTTGTCCGGATTGACAGCCTCGAACGGGAAGTCTACATAAAGTGCGAGCAAGTGTCCGTCAGCCGTCTCAGGCTTATTCACGCGATGACCGACGGGATCTATAGCGAAATAATTGTCGGTTTCATCCATCGGAATGACATTCCAGACGGCAGCGTCTCCTGCAGCCAGAGCCTGCTCCGGGGCAAGAAGGCCGAAATGCTGCGAGTTGTCGTTCACAGTGCCTACGGTGCTGTACGTGTTGACGCCGTCAGTAAAGCGTCCGTTGGTAAGATATAGCTTCTGCCCTTCCTGAATGCTGGGAATATACTTCAGGAAGCCCTGCATGATGGCATGGCGCTGCATCTCCGTAGCGAAAGCCTTGAAGTTGATCCCCAGTATCTCGGCATCGGGGGCTTTGTCCGGATCAAGGAAACGCTCGATGTACATCTTCAGCCAGTTGTAGAGGACCTCATGGTCGGCAAAAATCTGTTCGTAAGTCAGGACATAGTTACCCGTCTCCGCATCAAGGCAGTCATGATACTTGACGTCTATGTCGTAACCCCACGACTTCCACATCGCGGCTTCGCTGCCGCTGATAAACTGGCCTGTGCCGAGGCCCTCCTTGTTGGACATATAGCGGCGCATGCACTCGAAGCCGAGCTCAAACGATTTTTTGTTCTGTTCGTTTGCCAGATAGAATTCGCTTACGGAGGTGCAATCGATCCATCTGAAGAAAAGGCGATACTGCCCGTCGGCTACCGGTTCAAGGTAAGCATGCAGATCGATGTTGGCAGAAACTTCATTGTTGAAGCGTATGGCGAATTCCTCGAGTGTCTCGTTGCCGGCATATTTGTCTCTTATATCCTGGGGCAGACCCGATATTTCCTGATCGAGCCGTGAAGCGACAACCTGGAACAGAGCCTGTACGATGATACGACCCGACGCGATATAGCCCAGTTCGCGGGCCTTGCGCTGCAGAGTATAAGCTGCCGCCTCAAAGTCGCTGGTATCAATATCGGAGGCAAGTTCCGTAAGCGCCGCCATGTAGTCGGACTGCGGAGCGCCGAACACTTCGATACCCTGCGAGCTAAGGTTACCGATTTTGTAACGTACAACTTCGCCGTTGTGCTTCTCGGGGAAAGCACGGAGGCGCATCACAGTTCCCGCACTGGTCAGTGCCGCATCCTTAGTCACGTCGGGCGCGGTTGTGAAAGGTCCGCGGACTTCTACATATCCGCTGTTGTCGGTCGTTCCGAGAGCGCTCTGCACACGGAAGTAGCCTTCGATGGCTTCCTGGGAACTGACGGCGAACGAGACGCCGCAAACCAGGGCCGAGACAGTTAGACAACGTAATAATTTCTGTTTCATAGTTATTGGATTTATATATATTTAGTTACTCTTCAGAATCTGAAGCGGATTATTTCCAGACAGTCACCTTGCCGTTGACGATATAGATACCACCGGCAACCGGACTTACAATACGGCGACCCTTGAGGTCATGGACCGCCGGATCCTCCGCATTGCCAGGTACTACACCGGCCTCGACGTCATCGATACGGTTGCTTGCACTGCCACCAAAACGGAGTCCGAATGACGCGGCTTTCATACCGCCCGGCAGAACACTCATGTCAAGGTATGCTTTGTTGGCCTTCAGTTCCGCAGACATGCCATCCTCACCGCAGGCGAGCTTATAGAATCCTAATTCACCTCTGGAATTCACGCCGAACACACGCATCGACGATTCGTCAAACGTCAGACGACCGTTACCCTCTCTATCGGTATAAAGCTGGTATGTACCTCTGAGCATATTACCTTCAAGCGACGGCACATTATTCACGACCGGATCGAGCGGCAGCAATCGGTTTTCGTTTGACTGAACGCTGTTGCATCGAAGCAACACAGCCTCTCCGGCCGGCACTCTTCCGTCGGTTATCTCGGTCAGACAGGCATAGGCTTCTCCGTCGCCCGTCAATACTTCCTTTACATAGTAAGCTCTGACACCGTCGCGGCATTCATACGGGAAAGCGGTAAACATCGTAGTCCAGTAGCTTCCGTCATACAGCATCGATTCGTCTGGCGCCGCTCCGAACCAGAAACTATCCATATGTTCTTCATCGACTGGCTGGAAAGCCATGGCCGAATATACATCAGAATCTCCGAACGATGATATATTTATGATCGCATTGCCGCCCTCACGGACAACAGTCTTGAATCCGGCGCCGCTCAGCGAAGATGACCTTACGCCATAGTAACCGCAGAAGTTATCGGACATAGGAACAATGTCAAGAGTCTGACCGGTGACCGTACGCGTATCAATCCCCTGCGATGCGAGCGATACCGTGGTGCACTGCGAGTCGTCCGACACACCTTCGGCGATGTAGAAAATAGTACCGGGTGAAGCTTCCGGACAGAGCGGATCCACAGCATCGGAGCCGCTCCACTCGTTATTCCCCACGCCGGTCCAGAATTCGCTGTAATCGTGATCGAGCGGAAGGGCCCAGCGCAGCAGTGTCTGCGGCACATCGGTCGCGCCTGAGATTGTCTGTCTGAAACCGCCTTCGAGTGTCAGCACCCTATTCCATACGTTGCGGATCCGATAGAATTTACCTTGTTTCGGCACTTCGCCAAGAGTGCGGTAGACGGCCTTGAGCGTCATTTCCCTCTCGACCTCGAACGTGAATACCTCATCGGACGACATCACATTGCCGTCTCCGTCCTCCCAGTGAGAGAATGCGGTCATCATATTCAGGTTTCCGGCCGTTCCCGGCGTCGCGATACGCCTCATGGTGCTGGTGGCAGTCACCCTGTCTCCGATTTGCGGAGCCTCCGGGTCGAGAGTCACGTTCCCCGCCGGAATATTGGTTTCTACAGTGACAGCGTTTTCAGCCACAAAATAAGCTGTCACCGAGCATGAGATGCCGTCACCGCTGCCGGTATCCTTAGTGTAATGCTCCCATGTAAACTCGTAATTTGGCTCAGTAGTGCTAATAGGCACGCTCGAGGATCCGCCCTCCCATCTTACGAATTTATATCCGGGCTTCGCTTTTGCATACAGATAGTAACGCTGTACTCCTTTTGTACCGCCACCTGGCGAAACGTACGATGCACTGACTTCCGCTCCGTATTCCTCGTCAGCCGGATCCGCCGGCTTGGTGTGCGTATAGCTGATAAACAGATACTTTGTTGTCGCATGTGTGATGCAGACCTCGCCCGCATCGGGATTGTCCGATCTAACGACAACTGTTGAACGATAATTGGCACCTGTGGCACAAAATGCCGCGCCGGCTATGAGGGCAACTGCTGCCGCCAAGCGTAAATGGGGGGGTAAATGCCTGATTTTAAGGGTATTACCATAGCAATTGAAATTATTTGGTTATAGTTTCTGAATTTGCTGAAATATCCAGGAGCAGGATCTCCTAACGTTTTATGAATCGGTATTTTAGATTTGCGTGCAAAGTTAAGCAAAAAAATTAAAAATACACTTAACTCTTTGAAAATTTTTAAATTCGGTATTAAAATATCTTTCCGGACTAAAGCAGGCTCATGCCCAGGGCGCCGTCACAGGCCCTTGCACTTGCCCACGGGAGGTTCCGTTAGTGTGATGCGCACTACGGTGGTGGCGTCCAGACTCCGGGCCACCGCCTCGTCGAAATGATCCATGTAGCGGGGCAGAAACCGCTCGCAAAGCAGTCTTAACGCATGAATCTTTTCATCATCGTCGCGGACTATCTCGGCCATACCGACCGCAATTGCCGAATGATAATGCTCGGTGAAGTTATTCTTCTCTTCCTCGTACTTCGGCGTGCACTTGCTCACTGCCGACAAACTGACCGCCGGATTGGCATCAAGGCAGTCGATCTTCTCGCCTTCACCGGCGCAATGAAAGTAAAAGACACGGTCGCCGTCGCGGACCAGCGACAGAGGCAGCCCGTACGGCGTTCCGTCGGGCCTCGTCATGCTGACAGTGACATACGGCGCCCTGTCAAACACTTCCAGCGCCCACTCCGCATCCCTACGCCTGCCGGCTTTTCTCATCGCTCTCATCTCTTATACATTAATATATGGTGATTGGGACAATATACTGAACAGACATATGTGAAATCCTGTCGGGCACCCTTTCAGGCTGCACTTCAGCCGATCCGGGCCTTTATCGCAGCCACCATCTCCGGTGCGTCCTTGCAGCCGAGCATATATTTGCGGCCATCTTTCAGCGTCACAAGAAAACAATCGGACGCCTTGCCGTAATAGGCGAAATATTTGCCCAGATCGCGTTCGCGGAACCAGCCGTACCACCCGAACCAGCCTCCGCTCCCGCAGATGCGCCGGGCTCCCATAGTCGGCGGACACAGCCTCACGTCCGAAATCTCCGACAGCGGAATACTCTTGATCCTGAGCGAGCGGTTGACGTTCAGATTCCTGTCGTCGACCGACACCGACAGCGGCATATACAGCAGCGTCGACAGGAACAAGGCGACGATCAGCACCGCAAGCGTCCACACGGCCCACCGGTTGTCGGGCTGTTTCAGCGCGTATACGAATATGCCGCACATCAGCGCTGTGGAAAGCGACGAAATAATCCAGCAATAACTGCTCAGTTCAACTCGTTTTTTCATTTTATTCTATAAATTATATTGATAATGCAGAGATTTTCTTACGGGTCTGGCGCAATGCGCTTTTCAGCCCGGGCGAAAGCGGCTGCAGTGACATCATGTCGAGGTGCTCGGAAAGCTCGGCCAGCAGTTCGGGATAATGGCGGCACATCTTGAATGCCGCATAGATCGAAAAACAGCGGATGGCGTACGACTCGTGCTCGGAATTGATTTTCGACAGGCAGAAATCCAGGAAATCGGTCCGCAGGCTGTCGGGATCGTACTCCTGCTCGCGGAGCAGATGCAGCAGCAGGCGCCGCGTGGCCGTATCGATCTCAGCGAGCAGCCGGTCGATCATTTCATCCTGCAGCGACGCGAGCCAGCCGGCCTCCGACTCGGGCAGATGCGTCATCACCCACAGGGCGTTGACAGCCGTGCGGCGGTCGGCCGACTGTGCCATCTGCCACAGCCGCCCGAGATTATCGGCGTTACCGGCGGCCCAAAGCGCCGTCTGCCGCACTTCCTGCAGGTTTATCTTGCCCGAGAGCACAGCCGTGGATTATTTCCTGAGCGCGAGGCCGTCGCGGAAAGCGTTGCCGACGCGCTTGCCCAGGGCCACGTAGCCGTTGTGGACCGGATCGAACGTGATCAGGCGCATCTTCTCGATGTCGGGGCGGCCGTCATCGGCCAGGAAGCGTTCGTCGCACACGATATTGACGATCTCGGCCACCATGTAAAAGCCCGATTCCGACTCGTGGATTTTCTCCTTGATGCGGCATTCGAGCGTTATGGGGAAGCAGTCGAAGACGGGTGCGTCGACATTGTCGGCCTTAGCGGCTTTCCAGCCGGTGGCGGCGAGCTTGCCTGGCTGCTTGCGTGCGCTGACCACGCCGACATAGTCAGCGGCCGTCAGTGTGTCCTCGGTGGCGAAAGCTACCGTAAATTCGGGGCAGCGGGCGAGATTGTCGGTCGTGGCGTGCGAGCCGAGCGAGATAAAGATTTCGTGATAGTCCCACTGACCGCCCCAGGCGGCATTCATGGCATTCGGAGTGCCGTCGGCACTGTATGTGCCGATTATCAGTACAGGCTGGGGAAGCATCCAGGCTTCCGGTTTGAAATTCTTCATATTTAATATAGAATCATACTTGTGCAAAGTTATAAAAAATCTCGGTAGGGACAAACAAAAAGCGCCGTTCAGACATTATCAATAATACAAACAGAGATGATAATGACCGACGTTTCGACTCTGAGGCGCTTCAGCGCCGAATGCATTTCGCTGGTGATGCTCCTGGCGGGCGTCGCCGGCTCGCATTTCGGCCTGTTCGGGCGCGCTGCATGGCCCGAAGCTGTGTGGTACGCTGCCGCGGCACTGCCCGTCGCACGCGACATAGCCGCCCGGACATTCGGAGCATGGCGCAGGCTCGACTTTTTCAACGAATATACGCTGATGCTGCTGGCGGCGGTCGGTGCGTTTCTTGTCGGAGAATATCCCGAAGGAGTGGCCGTGCTGCTTTTCTACTCCGTCGGCGAGAAACTCGAGGCCTCGGCATCCGACCGGGCGCGCGACCGCATCCGCTCCCTGCTCGAACGCATACCTGACTCCGCCGAGGTCGAGGAAGCCGGAGGCACGACCCGCGTCTGCAAGCCCGACGAAGTCGCCGTGGGCGACACCGTCATAGTAAAAGCCGGCGAGCGTGTCGCCCTCGACGGCACGCTGCTCGGCGACACCCCCGTACTGTTCGACACGGCGGCCATCACCGGCGAAAGCATGCCGGCGACGGTGCGTCCGGGCGGAAATGTATGTTCGGGTTACATTCCGGTCGACCGCGCCGTGCGGGTGTGCGTCACGAAGCCGTTTGCCGACAGCACCATGTCGCGCATCATGCATATGATCGAGGACGCCGCCTCGCGCAAGTCGCACACCGAGACCTTGCTGCGCCGAATCACCCGCGGATATACCCCCGCTGTCATGGTCCTGGCAGTCGCAGTCTTCGTAATTCCATGGATCGCGAGCCTCGCCGGCGGCCACGCCTTCGACTGGCGCCTGTGGTTCGAACGCATACTCGTGCTGCTGGTGTGCTCGTGTCCGTGCGCGCTGATCGTCAGCATACCGCTGAGCTATTTCGCCGCCATAGGGACCGCCTCGCGTTTCGGCCTACTCTTCAAGGGGAGCCGATACCTCGACGCCCTGCGGCAGGTCGACACCCTGGCACTCGACAAGACCGGCACGCTGACTGCCGGACGCTTCTCGGTCAGCTCCGTCGAGCCGGCCGACGGTTTTACTAAAGCCGACGTGCTCAGCTACGCCGCGGCGCTCGAATCGCAGAGCACGCATCCGCTTGCCCGGGCTGTCGTAGCCGCAGCCAAGGGTAGTGTCCGGGCCGCGGAAGACGTCACGACGGTCGACCACGGAATCCGTGGCACAGTCAGAGGAAGGGAAGTCACAGCAGGTTCGCCGTCGATGCTGAAGGACGCCGGAATCAATGTTCCGCAGGATGATAAAGCATCGACAACTATCTGTGTTGCTGTCGACGGCCTCCTTGCCGGCACCATCTATCTCGACGACACCCTCAAGCCCGGAATTGCCGGGACGCTCAAACAGCTGCACCGCATGGGCATCAAGGACATCATGATACTGTCGGGCGACAGCGACAGCGTCGTGGAGCGCGTAGCCCGCAAAGTCGGCGCCGACTCGTGGCTGGGTCAACTGCTGCCGGCCGACAAGCACCGCATCGTGGAGCAGCTCCGCGCTCAAGGCCACCGCGTGGCCTTCGTGGGCGACGGTATCAACGACGCGCCGTCGCTCGCCGCAGCCGACATCGGCATAGCCATCGGCACCGGAGGCACCGACGTGGCCATGGAAAGCGCCGACGCAGTCATCACCGGCAACAGCCTCGCCCCACTCGTCGACGGCGTCAGTCTGTCGCACCGGCTCAAACGGGTCGTCACGGCCAACGTATCGCTGGCAATCGGCGTCAAGGTGCTGGTCATGGCCCTCGGCGCAGCCGGCATCGCCACCCTCTGGGCTGCCGTATTCGCCGATACCGGCATCACCTTCTTAGCGATCATATGGACACTTTTAGCACTTGGCCGCAAGCGAATATGAAGAAAAATCTAAAGCATATGTTCGCAAATCATCAACCATTGCTTTATATTTGTATAAATAATATAATTTTTACAAGATATTTAAGCACACATAACTGGCCGCAGAAAGTCAAAACCGCGGCCTATATCGTGCAGGATTTACAAAAAATTGCTATCTTTGTGCCATAATAGACTATACCCTTATTATGGAAATGAAATACCTCAAGACTGTGGTGATCGCTGCCATGGCAGCGTCAATGTCTCTCTCCTCATGTTCGGACGACAACGACGGACCTACCATCGACCCGGTGGTCAAAGCCACCGGCCTGTTCATCGTCAACGAAGGCAACTTCGGCTACGGCAACGCTTCCATCTCGTACTACGATCCCGAAAGCAAGACCGTCGAGAACGAGGTCTTCGCCCGCGCCAACGGCATGAAGCTCGGCGACGTGGCCCAGTCGATGACAATCCACGGCGACAACGCCTGGGTCGTGGTCAACGGCAGTCACGTCATCTACGCCATCGACAAGAACACATATAAGGAAAAAGGCCGCATCGAGAACATGGGCTCGCCGCGCTACATCCACTTTCTGAGCGACGACAAGGCATATGTGACGCAGCTCTACGACAACCGCATCTACATCGTCAACCCGCGCACGTACAGCATCACCGGCTATATCACAATCCCCGACGTGTCCGAAGCACAGGGCACGACCGACATGATGGTGCAGGACGGCAAGTACGTCTACTGCAACTGCTGGAGCTATCAGAACTGCATCCTGAAGATCGACACCACAACCGACGAGGTGGTCGACAAGCTCACGGTGGGTGTGCAGCCCACATCGCTCGTAATCGACAAAAACAGGAAAATGTGGACAGTCACCGACGGCGGATGGGAGGGCAACCCCTTCGGCTACGAACAGCCGTCGCTCTGGCGCATCGACGTGGCATCGTTCAAGGTCGAGACACACTGGGACTTCGAGATGGGCTCCTACCCCTCCGAACTGCAGATCGACGGCTCCGGCGACCACATATACTGGCTCAACGGCGACAAGGTCTACAAGATGGACGTCAACGGGTCGGCGCTGCCGGCACAGGGCTTCATCAACGGCAACGGCACGTACTTCTACGGCCTGACCGTCAATCCCGAAACCGGCGAGGTTTACGTAGCCGACGCCATCGACTACCAGCAGGCCGGTATGATCAGCCGCTACACGGCTCTCGGAGAATTCGTCGATTCGTTCTACGCAGGAATCATTCCCGGCTCGTTCTGCTGGAAATAATCCATAACATCCTATAGCTCACGATGGTCCGAAACCTCGTTCTGGCTGCACTGGCGCTATGCGCTACCGCGCCGGCTATCCTCGGCGAGAGTTCGGCCGACCATCAGCTTAACGAAATCATAGCCTGGGGGCGTCGTCCGCTGCGCGACATCGGCGTCACCAAGACGGTACTCGACTCGGCCATGCTCAGGGACAACATATCCATGAGCATGGCCGACGTGCTTGCCTTCAACTCATCGATCTACATCAAGAGCTACGGCCGCGCCACACTCTCGACCGTCACCTTCCGCGGCACCTCTCCGGCCCACACGCGCATCAGCTGGAACGGCCTCGAACTCAACAGCCCCATGCTCGGCTCGACCGACCTCTCGCTCATCCCGGCGTTCTTCATCGACCGCGCCGAGATGCTCCACGGCGCCTCGGGAGTCGGCGAGAACGGCGGCTCGCCCGGCGGCCAGATCAGCCTCTCGAACATGGCGGCCGACATCGACTCCGGCCTCGGCGTCCGCTACGTGCAGGGCATCGGCTCGTTCTCGACCTTCGACGAGTACGGCCGCATCAGCTACGGCGGCCGCCGCTGGAAATTCTCGACCCGCGGCGCCTATTCGTCGTCGCCCAACGACTTCAAGTTCGTCAACCGCGACAAGAAAGTCAACGTCTACGACGACGACCACAACATCATATCGCAGTACCATCCCACGGAGCGCAACCGCAACGGCGCCTACCGCGACCTCAACCTAATGCAGGAGGCCTACTACATCAGCCCTGCGGCCGACGAGTACTCGCTCAAGGTCTGGTACACGGCCAGCAACCGCGAGCTGCCAATGCTATCGACCGACTACGCCGACGAATCGGAATACGAGAACCGCCAGCGGGAGCAGACCATCCGCGTGGCTGCCGGGTGGAACCGCAGCACCGAGCGGCTGCGCCTGCGCGCCCGCGCCGGGTATGTGCATACCTGGCTCGCTTACGATTACAGGCGCGACGGCGGCAGCGGCACCTTCTCCACCCTTACCCGATCGCGCAGCAAGGTCAACACCTTCTTCGGACGCTTCGACGCCGACTGGGACCTTACGCGGCGGCTTCAGCTTTCAGGCAGTATATCGGTGACGCACAGCGGAGTGAAGACAGCCGACCTCTCGGGAGCCTTTCCCGGCGGTCCGGGTCCCGTAGGCTACGACCGGGGCCGCGCCGAAGTCAGCGCCGGTGTGCAGGCCAAGTGGCAGGCGACCGACGCCCTGGGCATCTCGGCCGTCCTGCGCCAGGAGACCGCCGGAAGCCATGCCGCCGCACCCGTTCCGGCCCTCTTCGCCGACATCCTGCTCAGCCGCCGCGGCAACGTGACCCTGCGCGCCGGCGGCTCGCGCATCTACAAGGCGCCCACGCTCAACGATCTTTATTTCCTGCCGGGCGGCAACCCCGACCTGCGCGACGAAAGCGGCTGGACCTACGAATGCGGCCTCAGCACCCAGACGGGTATTGCCGGGCGGCTCGCCGCAGCCGCCTCCGTCACCTGGTTCGACTCCTACATCGACGACTGGATACTCTGGCTCCCTAACCCCAAGGGATTCTTCGCCCCGCGCAATATCCGGCGCGTCCACGCCTACGGCATCGAGGCCCGCGGCAACCTCGCCGCCGATCTGGGCCGCGGTTGGTTCGGCGACCTCAGCTGCTCGTATTCGTGGACACCGTCAATCAACCGAGGTGACCGGATCTCCGACGCCGACCGCTCGGTAGGCCGCCAGCTGCCCTACACGCCGCGCCACTCGGCCTCGCTCAACGCCACCGCCTCGTGGCGCTCGTGGAATATCGGCTATAAATGGTGCTACTACAGCCCACGCTACACACAGTCGAGCAACGAGGTCACTATCTCCGGCCGGCTGAAGGCCTATTTCATGAGCAATCTCTCGCTCGGGCGCGACTTCCGCCTGCCCGCCGGTCTGCTGTCTGTGAAGCTGGCCGTCAACAATCTCTTCGACGCCGACTACGTCACCGTACTTTCGCGCCCGATGCCCGGCATAAATTACGAATTATTCATCTCTTATACTCTCTAACCTATGAAAAAATCTCTCATCGCCACCTTAGCCGTCGTGCTCGCGCTGCTCGCCGGCTGCCAATCCACACCCGAGGAAGCACAGAAATTCATCAACAGCTACAACAGCTCCAAACCCGTGGCCAAAGCCCTCGCGCACTATGAGGTAACGGGCTCCGCCAAGTGGTCGAAAGCTTTCGACGAAATATGGATCGAGCTGAAATCCAAGACCCAGACCGGCGTCGAGTACACATCCGATCAGAACAACAACGTCGACATGCAGCCCTGCTACGACCTCATCGACGATTTGTATAAATAATATAATTTTTACAAGATATTTAAGCACACATAACTGGCCGCAGAAAGTCAAAACCGCGGCCTATATCGTGCAGGATTTACAAAAAATTGCTATCTTTGTGCCATAATAGACTATACCCTTATTATGGAAATGAAATACCTCAAGACTGTGGTGATCGCTGCCATGGCAGCGTCAATGTCTCTCTCCTCATGTTCGGACGACAACGACGGACCTACCATCGACCCGGTGGTCAAAGCCACCGGCCTGTTCATCGTCAACGAAGGCAACTTCGGCTACGGCAACGCTTCCATCTCGTACTACGATCCCGAAAGCAAGACCGTCGAGAACGAGGTCTTCGCCCGCGCCAACGGCATGAAGCTCGGCGACGTGGCCCAGTCGATGACAATCCACGGCGACAACGCCTGGGTCGTGGTCAACGGCAGTCACGTCATCTACGCCATCGACAAGAACACATATAAGGAAAAAGGCCGCATCGAGAACATGGGCTCGCCGCGCTACATCCACTTTCTGAGCGACGACAAGGCATATGTGACGCAGCTCTACGACAACCGCATCTACATCGTCAACCCGCGCACGTACAGCATCACCGGCTATATCACAATCCCCGACGTGTCCGAAGCACAGGGCACGACCGACATGATGGTGCAGGACGGCAAGTACGTCTACTGCAACTGCTGGAGCTATCAGAACTGCATCCTGAAGATCGACACCACAACCGACGAGGTGGTCGACAAGCTCACGGTGGGTGTGCAGCCCACATCGCTCGTAATCGACAAAAACAGGAAAATGTGGACAGTCACCGACGGCGGATGGGAGGGCAACCCCTTCGGCTACGAACAGCCGTCGCTCTGGCGCATCGACGTGGCATCGTTCAAGGTCGAGACACACTGGGACTTCGAGATGGGCTCCTACCCCTCCGAACTGCAGATCGACGGCTCCGGCGACCACATATACTGGCTCAACGGCGACAAGGTCTACAAGATGGACGTCAACGGGTCGGCGCTGCCGGCACAGGGCTTCATCAACGGCAACGGCACGTACTTCTACGGCCTGACCGTCAATCCCGAAACCGGCGAGGTTTACGTAGCCGACGCCATCGACTACCAGCAGGCCGGTATGATCAGCCGCTACACGGCTCTCGGAGAATTCGTCGATTCGTTCTACGCAGGAATCATTCCCGGCTCGTTCTGCTGGAAATAATCCATAACATCCTATAGCTCACGATGGTCCGAAACCTCGTTCTGGCTGCACTGGCGCTATGCGCTACCGCGCCGGCTATCCTCGGCGAGAGTTCGGCCGACCATCAGCTTAACGAAATCATAGCCTGGGGGCGTCGTCCGCTGCGCGACATCGGCGTCACCAAGACGGTACTCGACTCGGCCATGCTCAGGGACAACATATCCATGAGCATGGCCGACGTGCTTGCCTTCAACTCATCGATCTACATCAAGAGCTACGGCCGCGCCACACTCTCGACCGTCACCTTCCGCGGCACCTCTCCGGCCCACACGCGCATCAGCTGGAACGGCCTCGAACTCAACAGCCCCATGCTCGGCTCGACCGACCTCTCGCTCATCCCGGCGTTCTTCATCGACCGCGCCGAGATGCTCCACGGCGCCTCGGGAGTCGGCGAGAACGGCGGCTCGCCCGGCGGCCAGATCAGCCTCTCGAACATGGCGGCCGACATCGACTCCGGCCTCGGCGTCCGCTACGTGCAGGGCATCGGCTCGTTCTCGACCTTCGACGAGTACGGCCGCATCAGCTACGGCGGCCGCCGCTGGAAATTCTCGACCCGCGGCGCCTATTCGTCGTCGCCCAACGACTTCAAGTTCGTCAACCGCGACAAGAAAGTCAACGTCTACGACGACGACCACAACATCATATCGCAGTACCATCCCACGGAGCGCAACCGCAACGGCGCCTACCGCGACCTCAACCTAATGCAGGAGGCCTACTACATCAGCCCTGCGGCCGACGAGTACTCGCTCAAGGTCTGGTACACGGCCAGCAACCGCGAGCTGCCAATGCTATCGACCGACTACGCCGACGAATCGGAATACGAGAACCGCCAGCGGGAGCAGACCATCCGCGTGGCTGCCGGGTGGAACCGCAGCACCGAGCGGCTGCGCCTGCGCGCCCGCGCCGGGTATGTGCATACCTGGCTCGCTTACGATTACAGGCGCGACGGCGGCAGCGGCACCTTCTCCACCCTTACCCGATCGCGCAGCAAGGTCAACACCTTCTTCGGACGCTTCGACGCCGACTGGGACCTTACGCGGCGGCTTCAGCTTTCAGGCAGTATATCGGTGACGCACAGCGGAGTGAAGACAGCCGACCTCTCGGGAGCCTTTCCCGGCGGTCCGGGTCCCGTAGGCTACGACCGGGGCCGCGCCGAAGTCAGCGCCGGTGTGCAGGCCAAGTGGCAGGCGACCGACGCCCTGGGCATCTCGGCCGTCCTGCGCCAGGAGACCGCCGGAAGCCATGCCGCCGCACCCGTTCCGGCCCTCTTCGCCGACATCCTGCTCAGCCGCCGCGGCAACGTGACCCTGCGCGCCGGCGGCTCGCGCATCTACAAGGCGCCCACGCTCAACGATCTTTATTTCCTGCCGGGCGGCAACCCCGACCTGCGCGACGAAAGCGGCTGGACCTACGAATGCGGCCTCAGCACCCAGACGGGTATTGCCGGGCGGCTCGCCGCAGCCGCCTCCGTCACCTGGTTCGACTCCTACATCGACGACTGGATACTCTGGCTCCCTAACCCCAAGGGATTCTTCGCCCCGCGCAATATCCGGCGCGTCCACGCCTACGGCATCGAGGCCCGCGGCAACCTCGCCGCCGATCTGGGCCGCGGTTGGTTCGGCGACCTCAGCTGCTCGTATTCGTGGACACCGTCAATCAACCGAGGTGACCGGATCTCCGACGCCGACCGCTCGGTAGGCCGCCAGCTGCCCTACACGCCGCGCCACTCGGCCTCGCTCAACGCCACCGCCTCGTGGCGCTCGTGGAATATCGGCTATAAATGGTGCTACTACAGCCCACGCTACACACAGTCGAGCAACGAGGTCACTATCTCCGGCCGGCTGAAGGCCTATTTCATGAGCAATCTCTCGCTCGGGCGCGACTTCCGCCTGCCCGCCGGTCTGCTGTCTGTGAAGCTGGCCGTCAACAATCTCTTCGACGCCGACTACGTCACCGTACTTTCGCGCCCGATGCCCGGCATAAATTACGAATTATTCATCTCTTATACTCTCTAACCTATGAAAAAATCTCTCATCGCCACCTTAGCCGTCGTGCTCGCGCTGCTCGCCGGCTGCCAATCCACACCCGAGGAAGCACAGAAATTCATCAACAGCTACAACAGCTCCAAACCCGTGGCCAAAGCCCTCGCGCACTATGAGGTAACGGGCTCCGCCAAGTGGTCGAAAGCTTTCGACGAAATATGGATCGAGCTGAAATCCAAGACCCAGACCGGCGTCGAGTACACATCCGATCAGAACAACAACGTCGACATGCAGCCCTGCTACGACCTCATCGACGAATACCGCGATTTTGCCCTGGCCCTCGGCCGCTATTCCGTGGCAGTTCTCGTACAGGGCATGGATCAGCAGAACTTCGATGCGCTTACCGCCATGATGACCGACAAGGACGTCACCATCAAAGTCGACGGCAATTTCGAAACGATTGATGCCGAAGAGCTTAAGAACCTCGCAGTTGCCGACACCGCGATGCTGCGCCGCGATGCCGACCGCGAGATGATTACCACATATTTCCGTCTCTACGAAAAAGGCCCCGTCATCGACCTTTCTTCGATAGCCGGTCTGCCTCGCCAGGGCTACGAAATCAAGGACAGCTATGCCCTTGATGCCGACGGAGATTCCTGCACAGTCATCGCCAGTCTCAGCTTCCCCCTCGCAGCCGTGCGCGTATTCTCCGACTCGTACGGTATCGACAACAACATCGAGGCTGTGGCGCGGTTCATGGAGTCGCACCCGCAGCAGATGTATGAGGATTTCGGTCACTTTATCATCGACGAAATGGGCAACGGCATCCGCACGGGCCAGTCGGTCGAAAGCCTCTACAGTTCGATCGGCTGCACGGGCATCCGCATCGATCTTGAAGACACCGACAACCACTCGAAAGCATCGTTTACGGTACCTCTCGCCGTCCTTTTCGCCGAAAAAGCCAAGGCTCCCGCGGAAGAGGAGTGACACCGCCGCCACCTTCCGTCTCCCCATCTCCACCCTGCTTGCCCGGACAGAAAAAAATCACTAACTTTGCGGGCGGAAAACTAATAAATTTGATGATATGATCACTCAGGAACAATTAAAAGAGACTTTAGAGCGCAAGCTGGCGCTGAGGAGGTATCTTTGACATCGACAGCAAGAAAATAGAAGTCGAAGAAGAAGAACTGCGCACGCATGTGCCTGACTTCTGGGAACATCCCGCCGAGGCCCAGAAGCAAATGAAGAAAATCAAGGACATCCAGGCCTGGATCGACGGCTACAAGGAAGTAGAGGACGCGGTCGAGGAACTCGCCACCGCTTTCGAATTCATCAAGGAAGGCCTTGTCGAGGAGGAGGACGTCGACCGCCTGTACGCCGACGCCACCGAAAAGATCGAGGCTCTGGAGCTCCGCAATATGCTCCGCCGCGAGGAGGACAAGCTCGGCGTCGTGCTGAAGATCAACGCCGGAGCCGGCGGCACCGAGGCCCAGGACTGGGCGTCGATGCTCATGCGCATGTACATGCGCTGGTGCGAGAACCACGGCTACAAGACGTCGATCGCCAACCTTCTCGACGGCGACGAAGCCGGCATCAAGTCAGCCACCATCAATGTCGAGGGCGACTTCGCCTACGGCTACCTCAAGAGCGAGAACGGCGTCCACCGCCTCGTGCGCGTGTCGCCCTACAATGCTCAGGGCAAGCGCATGACGTCGTTCGCGTCGGTATTCGTGACGCCGCTTGTCGACGACACCATCGAGGTGAAGGTCGAGCCGGCCCTGCTGTCGTGGGATACCTTCCGTTCGGGCGGCGCAGGCGGTCAGAACGTTAACAAGGTCGAATCGGGCGTGCGCCTGCGCTACCAGTTCACCGACCCCTACACAGGCGAGAAGGAGGAAATCCTCATCGAGAACACCGAGACGCGCGACCAGCCCAAGAACAAGGAAAACGCCCTGCGTCAGCTGCGGTCGATCCTCTACGACAAGGAGCTGCAGCACCGCATGGCCGAGCAGGCCAAGATCGAGGCCGGCAAGATGAAGATCGAATGGGGATCGCAGATCCGCTCGTACGTCTTCGACGACCGCCGCGTCAAGGACCACCGCACCGGCTACCAGACCTCCGATGTCGGCGGCGTGATGGACGGCGACATCGACGGCTTCATCAAAGCCTACCTGATGGAATTCGCCGGCAAATCCACCGACGAATAACCCATCGCACCGACAAACCTAACAAAAGCGCAGGCCTTCGTGGCCTGCGCTTTTGTCTTTCACTCATTCACCGGAGTCAGCGTCTCCACTATCTTCCGGATCTTCTCCGTGTCGGCCACGACGCGGCCCGAAGCATCCTTGCGTATAAGCGATCGCAGAGCAAACAGCCTCGGGTTCTGCGCCGTCTGGTAATCCATGCCGTCCTGCGATGCGAGGCCCTCGGCATCGGCCGTGGCTTCGAGCGTGGCGTCCGACTCGTCGATCTGTGTGTCGCGCTCGGCGGCATTGTCCACCTCGATCATCCCGCTCACAGGATTGATTCGTATCTGCGGATCGGGGCCGAGGCTGTCGAAATCCTCGATGTACCCCTGCACGATATTGACCATCCGGTCATAAACTTCCTTCCTATCCATAATCATTAATCTTTTAAAATAAACAACACGCACCCGGCCCCCTTGGTTCCCGGAGCTAAATTATAATCAAAATATTTGGTAGATTATAACTAATTAGTTATCTTTGCGGCATGGAATCAACAGAAAACACAGAGAACTATATAAGGATTGTATACAAATCATCTGATTTTGAGTTATTTTATAGTTCCTTACCACTTAAAACCAAAATTAAATTCGATTATGTTATAAATGTAATAACAACAATATACAACGTACCGACGAAATTCATCAAACATCTCGATAATACAAATCTTTATGAAATGAGAGTTTCGATAGGGACAAATGAATACCGTACAGTTCTCTTTGCCATTGACCATACGAATTTTATTGAAGCAACAAAAATAATATTATTAAATGCATTCCTTAAAAAGGATAACAAAGATTACCGAAAACAAATTGAATTAGCGAACAAAATTTTAGACAATTTGAAATCATGATACAACTCAATCCTGAAAAATTAGCCGGCCTCGCCACAGCCAATGAAATGCTTGACGAAAAATACGGTAAACCCGGTTCTTCCTCACGCCAAAAATTCGACGAAGAATCCATAGCATGGTTTTACGGGAATATGCTGCGCGAACGCCGCAAGGAACTTAAACTGACACAAAAACAACTTGCCGAAAAGCTCGGACGAGAGCAAAGCTATATCGCCAGGGTTGAAAACGGCAAAGCCGACATACAGCTGACAAGTTTTTTCCGCATCGCCGCAGTACTGGGCATTCAGTTCATTCCGACTTTCGCCAACTGAAAAAATTGGTTATCTTTGCAGGCGGAAAAGTAACGGATTAATGACCATGAAGATGAAAAGAAGATTTGGAGCCCTGATCGCGCTTGCCGCGGCTTTCATAGGGCTGATCCCCGCCAACGCCCAACCGACCTCGAACCCCGACCCACGCTCGCTGACTATCTACCAGATAATGGTGGCGTCCTTCATCCACGACCCGGCCGGCGCGCCGGGGTACACGGCCATGTGGGGACCCGACGGCCACACCAAGAACGGCAACCTGCGCGGCGTGATCTCCGCCCTCGACTACATCAAGGATCTCGGTGCCAACGCCATCTGGCTCACGCCCATCTTCGACTCATCCAAGGCCGCCGGCGGCGAAAAGCTGCAGGCGACAGGCTATTTCACTAACGATTACTTCACCGTCGACCCGCACTTCGGCACCGAAGCCGACCTGCGCGAGCTCGTCAAGGGCGCCCACGACCGCGGCATGTACGTGCTGCTCGACGGCGTCTTCGGCCACCACGGCGGCGTGACCACACCGTCGCCCTCGGGCTACACGATCGACTGTACCGTTACCGAGAGCGACCGCCCCGACGGCGGCACCGGCAACGTCTCCTACCCCGGCTCGCTCGACTACTTCAAGGAAGTGGCCACCTGGTGGATCGACAACTACGACATCGACGGCTGGCGCCTCGACCAGGCCTACCAGGCCATGCAGGGCGGCCACAACTACTGGCGCGAGATCCGCGCCGCGGTCGACTCCGTCACCGAGGCCCGGCGCGCCCGCGGCGAGCAGTGGGGCACGCTCGGCTATATGGTCGGCGAGGACTGGGGCGACGCCGCACGCATCAATCAGGGCGTCTACCGCGACGGCGGCCTCGTCTCGGCCTTCGACTTCGAGGGCAAGGAGCGCATCAGCGGGCCCATGCAGAGCATCGCCGACGGAGGCCTGCTAAACGGCTACGCCGACATCGAACTGACCCTCTCGGCTCCCACCGCACGCGGCTACCTCAACGACTCGGTGATGCCCAACCTGTTTCTCTCGAACCACGACGGCTACCGCCTGGCCGACCACTTCGACCCGGCAGTGCCCTACTACTTCGAACGGATGATGATGCGCTTCGCTATCCTCGCGGCCTACTCCGGCCCCATCACGCTCTACTACGGCGACGAGCTCAGCGACCGCAGCTTCGAGACCGAGGGCGGCCAGAAGGACAACATCGGCCGCACGAGCGGCCATCTCGAGGCCACGCACCCGCTCAAGCAGCAGCTCCACGACTATGTGGCAGAGGTGATGAAGATCCGCCGCGACAATCCGGCCATGTGGCGCGGCGAGGCCTCATTCGAGACCGTCGAGACGCCACTTGGCGAGGTATTCGCCGTCACGAAGACCGACGCCGCCACCGGCAACCGCGTGGTGCTCGTCTTCAGCGACCACTACGACAGCGCTCCGGTCAGCGGCGTCAGCGAGCCGGTGTTCGTATCGCCCTACAAGCCGGTCATCATCGTCAACCCTTGAACAGGGCCTGATATTCAAGAATCCTGAAGATTTCGTCGCAGCGGTCCTGCAGTTTCGGCTGCAGGATCGCCGCTTCTTTCGGGTCGGTCATGCGCAGATCGGCGTAGCGGTCCTCGCCATTTATGAAGTCGACCAAACCGCCATCCGGCGCGGCCATGTCGACAGTCAGCGGCTCATTCTCGGCCGGATTATAGCGGTAGAGCTGCCAGTAGCCGGTGGCCACGGCGTTGCGCTCCTCGACGATCGAGTGGCCCATGCCGGCGCGGATGCCGTGGTTGATGCACGGGCAGTAGGCGATGACTATCGACGGCCCGACGTAGCGGTCGGCCTCGACCATCGCGCGGATGGCCTGCATGTAGTTGGCGCCGAGGGCGATGGACGCCACGTACACGTCGGGGTAAGTCATCATCATGCGGCCCAGATCCTTCTTGTAGACCCGCTTGCCGCCGGCCGAGTACTTGGCCACGGCGCCCAGGGGCGTGGCCTTCGACGTCTGGCCGCCGGTGTTCGAGTAGCATTCGGTGTCCATCACCAGGATGTTGATGTCGACGTTCTGCGCCAGCACATGATCGAGTCCTGCGAATCCGATGTCGTAGGCCCAGCCGTCGCCGCCGATGGCCCAGACGCTCTTCTTGGCGAACATATCGGCCATGGCGAGCATCGCGGCCGCACCCGGATATTCAGGATTCGCCTTCAGCGCGTCGATGGCCGCATCGCCGGCCGTGCGCGATGCCTCGGCGTCGCCGCGGACCGCCAGCCAGGCCTTCAGTGCGTCGGCAAGAGCCTGCGGAGCGGCCTTGTCGGCCACCGCGGCCTCGGCCAGGTCGGCCAGGTGTGCGCGGCGGTGGGCGATGGCCACGGCCATGCCGTAGCCGTACTCGGCATTGTCCTCGAACAGCGAATTGGCCCAGGCCGGACCGCGGCCCTCGGCATTGGTGCAGTAGGCGTTCGACGGGTAGTCGGCGCCCCAGATCGACGAGCACCCCGTAGCGTTGGCTATCACGAGCCGTTCGCCCATCAGCTGGGTCAGCAGCTTCACGTAGGGCGTCTCGCCGCAGCCGGCGCAGGCTCCCGAGAACTGCAGCAGCGGCTGGTAGAACTGCGAGCCGTTGACGATGTCGCGCGGAATGATGCCGGCCTTTGACGTCACCTTCGTCATGCAGTAGTCGAGCAGCGGCTCCTGGACCTGGAGCTGCGAGTCGAGCGGCTCCATGGTCAGCGCGTGGCCGGGACAGATGGTGGCGCACGAACCGCAGCCGGTGCAGTCGCGCGGGAACACCTGGATGCGGAATTTCACATCCTTCAGCGGCCCGTGGCCCTGCTTCGAGGTCAGCGCTGCGGGGGCGGCGGCCGCCTCGGCCTCGTCGAGCAAGAAGGGACGGATGGCGGCGTGCGGGCACACGAGCGAGCATTCGGCGCATTCGACGCACTTGTCGGGATTCCATTCCGGTACGTACTCGGCTATCGTGCGCTTCTCGTAGGCCGTCGTACCCATCGGCAGGCTGCCGTCGGGCGCGAACACCGACACAGGCAGGCTGTCGCCGCGCAGGCTGTCGCACGGACGCGCCACCCGGCGTACGAAGTCGGGCAGGTCGGCCGTGAACGGTTCCGGCGCGTCCTTGGCATCGGCCCACTCCGCGGGTACTTCGTACAGCTTTATGGCAGCGACGGCCGCGTCGATGGCCTTGTTGTTGGCTTCGACCACGGCGCCGCCCTCGTGGGTGTAGAGCTTGGCCACATACTGTTTCAGCAACGCTATGGCCTGCTCGTACGGGATGATCTGGCGCAGGCGGAAGAAGACCGCGAGCATGATCATGTTGATGCGCACGCCCAGGCCGTTGGCGGCCGCGATGGCCTGCGCGTCGATGGTGTAGAACTTCACGCGGCGCGAAGCGATCTGCCGCTTGACCGAGCCGGGCAGCTCGGCCTCGACACGCGCGGCCGACCACTTGGTGTTGAGTACGAACGTGCCGCCGTCGACGATGTTGTCGAGCAACGGGAAGCGCTTGGCGTACACGTCCTTGTTGCATCCCACATAGTCGGCTTCCTCTATGTCGTAAGCCTCGCGGATAGGCTTCGGACCGAACCGCAGCTGACTGATGGTGAAGCCGCCCGACTTCTTGGCCGAATACTGGAAATAGGCCTGCGCGTAGAGGTCGGTAGCCTCGGTGATGATGTGCGAGGCCGTGCGGGTGGCTCCGACGGTGCCGTCCGACCCCATACCGTAGAACATGGCAGCTGTCGTGCCCTGATGACCGACCGACAGGTGTTCGCCCGGCGCCAGCGACAGGTGCGTGACATCGTCGTCGATGCCCACTGTGAATCCTCGCTGCGGCTTCCCGGACTGCAGGTTGTCGAACACGGCCTTGACCATCGTCGGGTCGAACGCCTTCGACGACAGGCCGTAGCGGCCTCCGATGACCAGGATGTCGCGCCCCGAGGCCTGTACAGCGGCGGCCACGTCGAGATACAGCGGCTCGCCCTCGGCACCCGGCTCCTTGGTGCGGTCGAGCACAGCGATGCGCTTCACCGTCGCCGGAATGGCATCGAGCAGCCGCCTGGAGTCGAAGGGCCTGTAGAGGCGCACCTTCACTGCGCCGAAGTGGCCTCCGCGGGCGTTGAGAGTCTCGACGGCAAGCTCGACCACGTCGCACGACGAGCCCATCGAGATGATGATGTCAGTGGCCGCGGGGTCGCCGACATAGTCGAAGAGATGATACTGACGCCCGGTCAGAGCCGCCACGCGGTCCATCTGCCGCTGCACGATGTCGGGGAAAGCCATATAATAGCGGTTGACGGCCTCGCGGTTCTGGAAGTAGACGTCCCAGTTCTGGGCCGAGCCGCGCAGTACGGGATGCTCGGGATTGAGGCCCCGGGCGCGGAAAGCGGCCACCTTGTCGAGTGGCAGCAGCGGACGCAGCTCATCGTAAGTGACAGTCTCGATGGTAGCCGTCTCGTTTGACGTACGCCAGCCGTCGAAGAAGTGCAGCACCGGCAGCGAGCCTTCCAGAGCCGCCAGGTGAGCCACGATGGCAAGGTCGTGAGTCTCCTGCACAGATGCCGAAGCCAGCATTGTGAAGCCCGTGGCGCGGCAGGCCATCACGTCCTGATGATCACCGAAGATGCTCAGCGCCTGCGTGGCCAGCGAGCGGCAGCCCACGTGGAAGACGCCCGGCAGCAGCTCGCCCGCTATCTTGTACATATTGGGAATCATCAGCATCAGGCCCTGCGAGGCCGTGAACGTAGTGGCCAGCGACCCTGCGGCCAGGGCGCCGTGCGTGGCACCGGCGGCGCCGAGCTCCGATTCCATCTCGCGCACGTCCATGGTCGATCCGTAGAGGTTCTTCACGCCGGCCAGCTGCCAGCGGTCGGCCGTCTCTCCCATCGAGGCGACCGGGGTGATCGGATATATGGTGGCAACGTCGCTGAATGCATAGGCGATGTAAGCGGCTGCCGTGCAGCCATCGATACTGGTGAGTTTGTGAGGCATGGTGCTTTTGGATAAGTTATAAGTATAAAACAAGGCAGCGCGGCGCCTTGTTCGTTTTGCATAACCGCGCCGAAATGCCTAACTTTGCACCTCCAAAAACGAAGTCAATGAAACCCGAAGAAATAAAGATCGACGCCTTCGACTATCCGCTGCCGCCCGAACGCATAGCCCGGCACCCGCTCGCCGAGCGCGACAGCTGCCTGCTGCTCGCATGCGGCCGCGAAGGCACCCCCGTCACACATATATTCAGTGAGCTGCCCGCCCTGTTGCCGGCCGACTCGGTACTGGTCTGCAACAACACCCGCGTGATCAACGCACGACTGCGCTTCAGCAAATCCACCGGCGCCCGCATCGAGATATTCTGCCTCGAGCCGGACGCGCCGGCCGACTATGCCCAGAATTTCGCCTCGACCGGCTGCTGCCGCTGGAACTGCCTGGTCGGCAACTCGAAAAAGTGGAAGGACGGCCCGCTGGAGACGCAGCTCGAAATCGGCGCCCGCACGGTCACACTGCGCGCCGTCCGCGCATCGGAGGCCGGCGCCTCGCAGGTGATCGAATTCAACTGGGACGGCGGCTGCACATTCTCCGAAGTCATCGCCGCCGCGGGCGAGATTCCCATTCCGCCCTACCTCAACCGCGGCACCGAACAGAGCGACGCCACCGACTACCAGACCGTCTACAGCCACATCGAAGGCTCCGTGGCCGCGCCCACCGCCGGGCTGCACTTCACCCCCGCGGTGCTCGACGCCATATCCGCCCGCGGCATCGAGCGTCTCGAAGTCACGCTCCATGTCGGCGCGGGCACTTTCCAGCCCGTCAAGAGCGCCGAGATCGGCGGCCATCCCATGCACAGCGAATTTATCGCCGTCGACCGCGCCACTTTGGCGCGTCTGCTCGACGCCGTCGACGCCGGCAGGCGCGTCATAGCCGTCGGCACCACCTCGGTGCGCACCCTCGAGAGCCTCTACCACATAGGTTGCCTTATGGCCGCCGGCAAGTGGACCGGCGAGGTGCCGCAGTGGTATCCATACTCCGACACGCATCCGCAGCTCAGCGTCTCAGAGGCTCTTGCCGAAATCCTCCGGCACCTCGACGCCGGCGCGTCGGACGCGCTCGTTGCCTCCACCCGCATCATCATAGCTCCCGGATACACATATAAGATAGTGGGCGGTATGGTCACAAACTTCCATCAGCCCCGCTCCACCCTGCTCCTGCTGGTGTCTGCCTTCCTCGGCGGCGACCGCTGGCGCCAGGTCTACGACTACGCCCTCGCCGGCGACTACCGCTTCCTGAGCTACGGCGACGCCTGCCTCTTCCTCTGAACACTTTCGCTTTTAGGGTTGTTATTATTTCGACGACCGGAAGTATACCGGCCGCCGCATAAGTGAATTATATCAAACACACATAACTAACTATCCTAAAAACGAAAGATTATGAATACAGCACCTCTTCAGGGCATCAAAGTGGTCGACTTCACCAACGTGCAGTCGGGCCCTTCGTGTACGCAGATGTTAGCGTGGCTCGGCGCAGAAGTTATAAAGATCGAACGTCCCGGTACGGGCGACGCAACCCGCAACGAACTGCAGTTTGACCCCAACGAACCGTCGTACTACTTTCTTCAGCTGAATTCCGACAAGAAATCACTGACCCTCGACGCCGCCACCCCCGACGGCAAGGCCATCCTGACCAAGCTCATTGAAGGTGCCGACATCTTCGTCGAGAACCTCCACCCGGGCGCCATGGACAAGCTCGGCTTCAGCTGGGAAGTCGTACACAAGATCAACCCCCGCTGTATCTACGGCACTATCAAGGGATTCCCCGTTACCTCGAAATATGCCGACCTCAAGGCCTACGAACCCGTGGCCCAGGTTACAGCCGGCGCCGCTTCCACCACCGGCTGGTGGGAAGGACCCGACAACGTGCCGACTCAGTCAGGCGCAGCCCTGGGCGACTCCAACACCGGCATGCACCTGCTCATCGGCCTGCTGGCCGCCCTGATGCAGCGCGAGAAGACCGGCGAGGGCAGCTTCGTATATCAGTCGATGCACAACGCCTGTCTGAACCTCTGCCGTATCAAGACCCGCGACCAGCTCACGCTCGACCGCATCGGCTATCTGACTCAGTTCCCGCAGTATCCCGACCAGAAGTTCGGCGACTTCGTGCCCCGCTCGGGCAACCAGGAAGGCAGCGGCGTACTCGGCTGGACATACAAGTGCAAGAACTGGGCAAATGACCCCAACGACTACGTATACGTAATCCTGCAGCGCGGCGCCAAGGACTTCGAGAAGGCCTGCAAGGCTCTCGGCTTCGAGGACTGGCTCACAAATCCCGACTTCAACACCGCCGACGCCCGCGACCGCCACAAACAGGCCATCTACGCCCGCATACAGCAGTTCTGCATCGACAAGGACAAGTTCGAGGTCACCAAGCTGCTCGCAGCAGCCGGCGTCCCCGTGGCTCCCGTGCTGTCGACAAAGGAAATCATGGACGACCAGAGCCTCTACGACGGCAACACCCTCGTCAAGATCGACCAGGGCGGCAACATCGGCACCTTCGTCACCGTCGGTTGCCCGTTCACCATCAGCAACTATCAGCCTACGTACGGCCCCTGCCCGACCCTGGGCGGCAACAACGAAGAAGTGCTCACCGCGCTGGGCTACACGCCCGAGCAGCAGGCGCAGTTCAAGGCCAACGGCACTACGGCTCCCCTGCCCAAGCCCGCGAAATAAGCACCGTGACCCGTCTCAGATGAACTATCAGTCATGGCCGGGGCCCGGCTCCGGCCATGATCAGTAAAATTCAAGGAAAAACTGACAAAACACTAAGAAAAATGGCAACAACATCACAGACTACCCCGACTGCGGCCCCCGCACCCTCGTACCCCGATCAGGTCACGGGCATGTGGGTCCTGGCCCGCTCGCTCGTCATGGTAGGCATCAAGGATATGTTCGGGCTTGTCGGCATCCCCGTCACTGAGGTGGCATACATCTGTCAGGAACAGGGTATCCGCTTCGTCGGGTTCCGCCACGAGCAGAACGCCGGCATGGCCGCACAGGCCTACGGCTACGTCACCAAGTCGCCCGGCGTCCTCCTCACCGTGTCGTCGCTCGGCTTCCTCAACGGACTGACGTCGACCATCAACGCCACCGTCAACTGCTACCCGATGATCCAGATCTCGGGCTCGTCGCAGCGCGAGCCGATCGATCTCGACCAGGGCACCTACGAGGGCCTCGACCAGCTCGCCGTGGCGCGTCCGCTCGTCAAGGCCGCCTACCGCGTCAACAACATCGAGGACATACCCACGGCCGTCGTCCGCGCCTACCGCGCGGCCATCTCCGGCCGTCCGGGCGGCGTCTATCTCGACGTCACCACACCGTGCCTGGGCCAGATCATCGACCGCGACAAGGCCGAGGCTCTCTTCTACAAGCCCGTCGACATGGAACCCGCCATGCCGCCGGCCAAGGAAGCCGTCGACCGCGCCATGTCGCTGCTGGCTTCGGCCAAGCGTCCGGCTTTCATTATCGGCAAGGGCGCCGCTTACGCCCGCGTCGAGGACGAGCTCAAGACTCTCGTCGACAGGACCGGCATCCCCTTTATGCCATGTCCATGGGCAAGGGAGTCCTGCCCGACGCCGGCCCGCTCAGCGCCCTGTCGTGCCGCTCGACCATCATGGAGACCGCCGATGTGGTCGTTCTGGTCGGCGCCCGCCTCAACTGGCTGCTCTCGCGCGGCCACGGCAAGTGGAGCAAGACCGTAAAGTTCGTACAGCTCGACATAGAGCCGACCGAGATCGACTGCAACGTGCCCATCGCAGCACCCGTGATCGGCGACCTCCGCAGCTCGCTGCAGGCGATGATCGACGCCCTGCCCGCATATAAGTTCGCGATGGATCCCGCCTGGGTTCCCTCGCTGCAGAAGGAGACTCAGGAGAAGGCCGTCAAGTTCGGCGCACGCCTGAAGGACAACGCCGCCGCATCGCCTATGAACCACTGGACGGCCCTGGGCGCCATCAAGCCCGTAATGGCCGCCAATCCCGACGTGATCCTCGTCAACGAAGGCGCCAACACCCTCGACGACACGCGCGACACCCTCGACATGTCGCTCCCGCGCCACCGCATCGACTGCGCCACCTGGGCCATCATGGGCATGGGCATGGGCTCGGCCATCGGTGCCGCCGTCGGCACGGGCAAGAGCGTCGTGGCCATCGAAGGCGACTCGGCATTCGGCTTCTCCGGCATGGAATTCTCGACAATCTGCCGCTTCGGGCTGCCCGTCACAGTCGTCATCTTCAACAACGGCGGCATCTACAACGGCATCGGCGTCAACATGAGCCATAACGACGATCCGGCCCCCACCACGCTCGACATCAAGGCCCGCTACGACAAGCTCGGCGATGCGTTCGGAGCCGACACCTACTATGTCACCACTCCCGACGAACTATCGAAGGCCCTGACAGCCGCCATCGCATCGAAGCGACCCGCGCTGATCGATGTTCAGCTCGCCGCCGACTCCGGCAAGGAATCGGGCCACATCGGATATCTGAATCCCGCACCGCTGCAGGACATCACAGTATGACACCCTCTCCCGCACTGCCGGCAGCCACCGGGCTGCCGGCGGCGCCATCCCCGACCTTCACTACCAAGGCGTCTCAATTATTTTAATCACCATTTATCCCCACAATTTTTATGGAACATATTATTCTTTACGCGATTGTTCCTATCCTGGTCATCATGCTGCTGGGATACTATTCGGGAAAGACCGGCTCATTCACGGGAGAGAATGCACGTGTGCTCAACAAAGTGGTACTGAACTATGCGTTGCCCGCAGCGCTGTTCGTTTCCATCATCAAGGCCAACCGTCAGATGCTGAGCGTCGACGTGAAGCTTACCATCATCGCATTCGTCGTGCTTCTGGTCTGCTTCTTCCTTGTGTACTACGTTTTCCGCTATCTGTATAAGGACACCGTGGCCGAATCGGCCGTCTCGGCCCTGATCAGCGGATCGCCTACGATCGGCTTCCTGGGCTTCGCCGTGCTCCAGCCTATCTTCGGCGACTCGGCCTCCGTAGGCCTGGTCATAGCCATCGTATCGATCGAAGTCAACGCTCTCGGCATTCCTATCGGCCTGGCGCTCATCAACGCCGGCAACGCACAGGTGGGCGCCGACGGCAAGAAGCCGAGCATCTGGGGCCCGATGATCAAGGCGCTCAAGGAACCTGTGGCATGGGCGCCTATCCTGGCTGTAGTCCTCGTGCTCTGTGGCGTGAAGTGGCCCGACTATCTCAACCCGTCGTTCCACCTCATCTCAGGCGCTAACGCATCGGTAGCCGTCTTCGCCGCCGGTATCACCCTGTCGTCGGTCAAGATCAAGATCAACGGACAGGCCGTCATGGGCTCGTTCCTGAAACTGTTCATCATGCCTCTGTCGCTGCTCGTGGTCGGTCTCATCTTCAAGATGGATCCCACCAACCTCAAGATGCTGGTCATCAGCGGCGCGCTTCCCCCGGCATTCTCGGGCATCATCATCGCCAGCCGCTACAACATCTACGTTGCCACCGGCACTTCATCGCTGGCCCTGTCGACCATCCTGTTCATGGGCCTGTGCCCCGTATGGCTCTGGATCACCGACCTGGCTCTGAAATGGTTCCCCGTCGCCTGACCCGGTACCTCTTACAACACGAAAAGCTGCGCCGATGCGCAGCTTTTCGTGTTGTAAGAGGTTCATTTGACTGTTATTTTATCTGCTCGTCCTCCGCTGACTTTCAAGTAGATACCGGGTACATCAGGTCCGGCTACCTCTATACCCTGAAGGTTGAACCAACGCACTGGCGCTTCGGCCGCGTCGGCCTCAACATTCGCCACACCGAGTTCCTTCCAAAGCTTCAGGCCGCCTTCGCGCTCATATATGACCCTGTTGTTTCGGGCATTGGTCACATAGCGAAGTTGCATCACCTGATATCCGAAATCAGCCAGCGGCGGATACATCGGCACGAAGAAAAGCTCGCCGCAAGGAAAATCTTCGCTTGAGAACTGGCCTATGCCCTCGATCTGAAAGTATTCTTTCTCGTGTTGGTTCAGCAACTCTCCGTCGCTCTTTATCAGATCCCTGACATATCTGTAGCTGCCGTAGCTGACTGTCTCGCGCGAAGCGACCTCGCAGTTGGCCGAGAACTGATCCTGATCTTCTGTCGGATATCCCATCACGAACCTATCGCCGATGAATCCGAAATGATAGAGCAGATACGGCTCGCCGTCCTCAAAGTACCAGCCGGTATTTGCGATCAGCTCCGCCAAAACATCGTGCTGCCTGATTCCTTCGCTGTCGAGCATCACATAGACGTCCTCGGCCGTCTCGCGGATATAGCCGATGCAGAGATCCTTCTCGCCAATTTCCAGTAGTTCGGCGTTCGCGTCCAGAATACGGTCGGCGACTACCTTGATCTTATGCCACATGACACCGTCGATCTCCACCTCCTCGCGGATGCCGATACCGATTTCAAGATACCGTTTTTCATACACCGATGCCCGCGCAAAGGTCTTATACCACCACGTGCGGCCCTCGACGACCATTCTCGAACCCGGGTCGGGCCTGTGAGGATCATACTTATACCTGTCCACATCCTCGGGATTGACAACACTCTCCTTGACATGGCGATTATCATTTTCATTATAATTTCCGCTGGGATACTGGCGTATCTCGGAGAAAAGCTTCGGTGTCCAGTCTATCGTGACGGTGATGTCGGCACAAAAATACAGGTTATCCGTTCCTACCTTTTGAATTATTGGAAGGATCGACATATCCAGGTATCTGTATGCTCCTTTCATGAACCCTGAGGTCACATACATGATATTGTCCAGCAACGGCTCTCCGTCGCCGTATTCAACCGTGCCGTCGCATTTTATATTCGGATTATCGTAGACCGGAGCCTTTATTGCGATCTCCGAAACGTTTTCTACCTTGCAGTCGATCTTGAAATCACCGGCATCAAACGGCACAGCGAATGAAATGCTCTGACAAGGCAGACTGGCTTGGCCAAATTCACAGGTATTGTATAGGCCATCGTATTCCACTTCTGTATAATCTTTTCCATCAAATGATAATTGACTTGTACGGAGTTTCGACTGATAAAAATGGATCTTATAGGTGATTGAACCGCTGAGGGATACAGCGCCGGTCAGCAAACAGAGAACAAGAAGTAAAACATGTTTCATAGTGAGTAGAAATTAGAGTTAGAGCAGACGCATTTGCCTGATTGCAAAGTTACTGCACAATGCGTTTGATTTAATGTTTTTTTAGTTAAATAAAGTTAACTGATTTCATTTTCGTCCCTGCCGTATGTTTTAAATCACGAACTCAGGCGATTTTTTCGCGGAAGAATTAAACCGCGGCCGCCCTGGGGCATCTAAATTAAAAATGAACAAAACAAACGACTATGAAAAGGATATTTAAAACCGTTGGGATGCTACTGCTGTGTGTTGCACTGGCCGTACCAGCAGCCGACGCTGACAACAACCGAGGCCGAGGCCGCTCAGGCGGGAACACACATCAGCCTGCCTCACCGCAGGCGCGGCCCGGCGGCGGCAACCATGGCAATAACCACGGCAGCAACCACGGCGGCCGGCCCGGTGCTTCGACTCCCGGCAACAGGCCCGGTAACCGACCCGGCAACCGACCCGGCAACCGACCCGGCAACCGACCCGGCAACCCGGGACGCCCCGGCCAGGACCATAATCCCGGCCGACCCGACCACCGGCCCGACCACCGGCCCGGCAGCGGACGCCCCGGCGGCAACTATGTGCCCGGCCGGCCTCAGGGACACCGTCCGCCCGGCCACGGCCACGGACCCGGCTACCACCCCGGCTACGGCCCGTCGCGCCCGCACATGCCACCCCCACGGCCATTCTACCGTCCCGCTCCACCGCCACCGTCGTGGCGCCCCGCTCCCGGCTGGCATCCGTTCACGACAATCCTGGGCGTGACTTTCGGCACGGCACTGAATCTGTCGCTCAACGCTCTTATCAATCAAGGATATGCCGTGTCATCGTACGGCGACAACGTCATTCACCTCAACAACGTGCAGATGGCCGGCTACTGGTGGCCCGACGCTACACTCTACTTCAACGCGGCCGGCGGACTGTATGCCTCGCAGTTTATGAATGTCAGCCAGGCCTACGACATGAGCCGCTACAACATGGTCTACACTACCCTGCTGCGCAACTACGGCTCGCCCGTAAGCGTCACCAACCTGCCGGGCGGCATCGAATCGACCTGGTGGGGCGCGGGCAACCAGTTCATCCGCCTCAGCTACCAGAGCGACTACTCCGCTGCCGGCTACCCAATCTACCTCACCACACTGAGCTACGGCAACTGACGCAGCAGCTGTTGGCATTAAGGTCGCTAAGGTCACTAAAATCCTTAGCGACCTTTCTAATTTTTTGCAATTTTTCTTGCGAGTTTAAAATACTTGTTGTAACTTTGCAGCGCAATCACAAAACAAGCCTTATTAATCTTAATTTCTACTCATGAAAAAACGCAATGACAAACGAATCAATTATTATGCTGAAGGGCGCGGCCGCGGCGGGCGCCGGCTGGCTCTGGGCGGCTCTGTGCCCCGCCCTGCCTTTCACCCTGGTGTGTACGCTGATGGTTTTCGCCGACGTGGTGTCGGCCCGACGGCTCGCCCGAAGACTCGGACGGCGACAGCCGACTCAGCGGCAGCGACTGAAGTTCTCGTCGGCGAAGTTCGGGCGCACGCTCGGCAAGCTGCTGCGCATATACGCGCTGCTGCTCCTGACGGCCATGCTGCAGTACGTCGTGGCCGGTCCGGATGTCAACCTGCTGCGGATCGTCACGGCCGCGGTGTGTTTCTGGCAGGGTGTGTCGGTTCTCGAAAACGAATCGACGGCGTGCGACCGTCCGTGGGCCCGGATCCTCGGAAAAGTCCTGGTCGACAAGACCGCCCGTCACCTGGGCATCGAGCCCGACGAGCTGCGACGCGAGCTCGAAAACGAACGATTTGGCGATACGCCAAATATTCCGTAACTTTGCAGGCGTATGTACTACGTAACGAAACGTCTGGAAATATCAGCCTCGCACCGCCTGGAACTGGACTACGCGAGCAAATGCACATCGCTGCACGGCCACAACTGGATAGTGACCGTACACTGCCGCGCCCGCGAGCTCAACAAGGCGGGCATGGTGACGGATTTCACCCACATCAAGCAGCTGATCACCGACCGGCTCGACCACAGCTGCCTGAACGACGTGCTGCCGTTCAACCCCACGGCCGAGAACATAGCGCGCTGGATCTGCGACAGCGTGGAGAACTGCTGGCGCGTCGACGTACAGGAAAGCGAAGGGAACACAGCCACGTATGAAAAGGACGTATAAAGTCAACGAGATATTCTACTCGCTCCAGGGCGAGGGCTACTACACGGGCACACCGGCCGTGTTCCTGCGGCTTAGCGGCTGCAACCGCGCCTGCCCCTTCTGCGACACCGACCACGCCTCGGGGCGCGAGATGACAGCCACGGAGATCGTGGGCGAAGTCAGCCGGTATCCGTCGCGCCATCTGGTGGTTACCGGCGGCGAGCCCACCCTGCAGCTCGACAGCGACCTGCTGCGTGCGCTGAAGGCCGAGGCCTTCTACGTGCAGATCGAGACCAACGGCTCGCGCCCGGTGCCTCCCGAAGTCGACTGGGTGACGTGCTCGCCCAAGGACGCGCCCTGGGAAGTGGACCGCATCGACGAGCTGAAGATCGTATATCAGGGCCGGGACGTCGAGGAGACGGCGCGCCTGCTGCCCGCCCGGCATCTGTTCCTGCAGCCCTGCTCGGGGGCGAACATCCCCGAGACGGTCGGATACATACTGAAGCATCCGCGCTGGCGCCTGTCGCTGCAGACGCACAAACTGATCGACATACGATGAACCGCATCATAGCCACGCTCACACTGCTGATCGCCGCACTCACCGCGGCCGCGGCCTCAACACCGGAAGTATCGCTGGTGACCGTCTTCCCCGGCACGGACATCTACGAGCTCGACGGCCACCTGGTCATCCGCATCAACTACGGCGACGGACGCGACGCGGCCGTGAGCTACGGCGAGTTCGACTTCGACGCACCGAATTTCGTCTACCGATTCGTCAAGGGAGAGACCGACTACCACGTCGCCATGATGCCATGGGGCCTGCTGCAGGATGCCTACGCCCGGGCAGGCCGCCGCATGGTCCAGCACACCGTCGACATGGATTCGGCGCAGACGGCGAGGCTGCTGCAGCTCATCGACGTGAACCTGCGGCCCGAAAACCGCGTATACCGCTACAACTACGTCAAGGACAACTGCGCCACACGGCCCCTGCGCATGATCGAACTGGCCATGTGCGACACCATACTGCTGCCCCCGGCGGCGATCGAGGCCAATTCGTCGGTACCGGTGACCTTCCGCAACGTGATGCGCGAGAACCACCGCAACTATCCCTGGTATCAGTTCGGCATCGACCTGGCCCTGGGCAGCGGCATCGACTATCCGCTCAGTCACCGCGAGGAGGCGTTCACGCCGCTGACCATGGACACGCAGCTCGGCGGAGCCCTGTGCGGCGGACAGCCGCTGATCCGCTCGACGCGCGTGCCGGTCGACGTGCCGGCCGACGAGGCCATGGCGTCCCCGACGCCATGGCTGCTGACTCCGATGGCCGTGTGCTGGCTGTTTTTCATAGTCACGGCGGCTGTCTGCGCCCGCGACATACGCCGCCGGCGGGTGACCCGCTGGTTCGAATCGTCCTACTTCGGCATCGCCGGGCTGGCCGGGCTGCTTCTGACGTTCCTGATCTTCGTGTCGGTGCACGAAGCCACGTCGCCCAACTGGCTATACCTGTGGCTGAACCCGCTGTGCCTCGTACCGGCGATATTTATTTGGTTAAAAAAGTGCAATAAGCTGGTATATTCGTATCATTTTGCTAACTTTGCAGTGCTTTTTACAGGTCTGCTGCTATGGCCGTGGATACCGCAGTCAGCCAACCCGGCGTTTCTGCCGCTGGTGCTGTCGGACATGGCCCTTTCGGCGACCTACATTTACGTGAACCGCAAAAAACAAAGAGAGAACAGATGATCACACGACCACAGAAGATGCCCCGGCTGCTCGTAGCCCTGATAGCGTCGATGACCGCCCTGGCGGTGTCGTCGCAGGAGGCGCGCGTACGTCCGCAGCTCGTGGTCGGCATAGTGATCGACGGGCTCGACAGTCAGTACATCGACCTGCTGCGCAACCACTTCGGCTCGGGCGGCTTCAACCGCCTGCTGCGCGACGGCGTAGTCCTGGCCAACGCCGACTACGGCACGAACGTCGACGCCACGGCAGCCACGGCCATGCTGATGACAGGCGCGTCGCCCTCGACGACCACCATCACGAGCGCCGAGAGCTACGACCGCGAGGCCCTGCGCTGCACGCCGGTGCTGCTCGACGCTGCCAGCGCCGGCCAGTACACCGACGAGACCCTGTCGGCCGCGCCGCTCGCGGTCAGCACACTGTCGGACGAGGTGCGCATAGCCGGCGGCGGCGTGACCCGCGTCTACGGCGTGGCGCCCGACGCCCAGCAGGCCATACTGCTGGCCGGACACAGCGGCAACTGCGCCCTGTGGATCAACAGCCGCAACGGCAACTGGGCCTCGAGCCGCTACTACCGCGACGTGCCGTCGAGCGTCGGCAGCCGCAACCGGCTGGAGCCGCTGTCTCTGCGCCTCGACACGATCTCGTGGACGCCGCTGCGCGGCCCCGAGACCTACAGCAGCCTGCCCGACCACGTGACGCGCTACCCCTTCCGCCACACTTTCTCGCGCGGCTCGGCCGGAGTGTTCGACCGCTTCAAGTCGTCGGCCATGGCCAACCGCGAGGTGCTCGACATGGCCTCGCGCCTGATCGACGAGCAGAAGCTCGGCGAGAACGACGGCCTCGACATGCTCAACCTGGCCTTCACCGTCAAGCCCTACGACTACACCGTCAGCGACGACAACCGCTACGAGCTGATCGACTCGTACCTGCGCCTCGACGGCAATCTGGAGCAGCTGTTCTCCAAGATCGACGGCAAGCTGGGCTCGGGCTCGGTGCTCTACTTCGTGGCCGCCACGCCCCCGACGGGCCGCTCGCGCCGCGACGACGAGAAGTGGGGCATCCCCTACGGCGAATTCTCGACCAAGAAAGCGGTGTCGCTGCTGAATATGTACCTGATGGCCACGTACGGCAACGGCGACTGGATCAGCTCGTACCACGACGGACAGTTCTATCTCAACCACAAGCTCATAGGACAGCTGAACCTCGAACCCGACCGTGTGCGCGCGGCCGCAGCCCAGTTCCTGGCCAAGATGAGCGGCGTCGATCACGTATACACGATCGACGAAGTTCTCGCCGGCCGCGGCGACGCGCACCTGGAGGCGATGCAGCGCAATTCGCATCCGAGTACGTCGGGCGACCTGTTCGTGGAGGTCGACCCGGGATGGGAGGTAGTCGACGATATCACCTCGCCGGCCGGAAAAGACCGCATACATTATGTGAAACGCCTGGCCACGGCCACGGCTCCGGTATTCATCATGGCACCGGACGTCGATCCCCGCGTGATCGACACGCCGGTCGACATCCGCGTTGTCGCCCCCACGGTGGCGCGCCTGCTGCGCATACGGTCGCCTAACGGCGCCGCCCTGCCGTCGATGGTGCTCTGAGCATCATGCGATCCGTAACGACGGCTCCCCTTCGACCCCAACCGCCCAAAGGCGGACAATCAAAGCCAATATCAACACTCCGAAGCGGGACGACAAACCGCTGCGGCAACGACACATAAAACAAAATCATGTCATTAGAATCATTCCTGAAAAGCATATTCGGCTCGAAGGCTCAGCGCGACCGAAAGCACTATCTTGAATATGTAAATCAATACATCAACCCGCTGGCGCCCAAGTTCGAGGCCATGACCAACGACGAACTGCGCCAGACGGTAGCCGACATACGCGCCGACATCCACGGCGCCATAAAAGGCGACGAAGACCGCATCGCCGAGCTCAAGGAGAAGATCGAGACCCTGCCGCTCGACGAGCGTCAGCCGCTCTGGGACGAGATCGACCACCTGGAGAAGAACATAAAGGACACGCTGGAGAAGAAGCTCGACGAGCATCTGCCCATGACATTCGCGGCCATGCGCGACGCCGCCCGCCGCTTCGCCAAGAACGAGACCATCGAAGTGACGGCCACCGACCTCGACCGCGACCTGGCCGGCCGCGGCAAGGACTTCGTGACGATCGACGGCGACAAGGCCATCTACAAGAATCACTGGATCGCCGGAGGCAACGAAGTGACGTGGGACATGATCCACTACGACGTGCAGATGGTGGGCGGCAAGGTACTGAACGAAGGCAAGATCGCCGAGATGGCTACCGGCGAGGGCAAGACCCTGGTGGCCACCCTGCCGGTGTTCCTGCGCTCGCTCACGGGTCGCGGCGTGCACGTCGTGACCGTCAACGACTACCTGGCCAAGCGCGACTCGGAGTGGATGGGCCCGCTATACATGTTCCTTGGCTCGACCATCGACTGCATCGACAAGCACAAGCCCAACACGCCCGAACGCCGCGCGGCCTATGCCTGCGACATCACATACGGCACGAACAATGAGTTCGGCTTCGACTACCTGCGCGACAACATGGCCATGGCTCCCGAAGACATGGTGCAGCGCGGCCACTACTACGCCATCGTCGACGAGGTGGACTCGGTGCTTATCGACGATGCCCGTACACCTCTGATCATCTCGGGTCCCGTGCCCAAGGGCGACGAGCAGTACTTCAACGAATACAAAGGCAACGTCGAAAACGTCGTACAGGCCCAGCGCCGACTGGTCAACAACATCCTGGTCGAGGCCAAGGAAAAGCTGGCGTCGGAAGACAAGGACGTCAAGAAAGAGGGCGCCCTGCTGCTGTTCCGCGCCTTCAAGGGCCTGCCGAAGTATCCGCCGCTGATCAAGTTCCTGAGCCAGGAGGGCATGAAGAACATCATGCTCGAGACCGAGGCCCACTACCTGCAGGACAACGCCCGCGAGATGCCCACGGTCACCGACCCGCTCTACTTCGTCATCGACGAGAAGAACCGCAGCGTCGAGCTGACCGACAAGGGCCTCGACGAGCTGACGGGCAAGATCTCCGACCCGAACTTCTTCGTGCTGCCCGACATCACCACCCAGTTGAGCGACCTGGAGCACATCGCCGACAAGGAGGAGCGCCAGGCGCGCAAGGACGAACTGATGGCCGACTACGCCGTCAAGGCCGAGCGCGTGCACACCGTCACGCAGCTGCTCAAGGCCTACACGCTGTTCGACAAGGACATCGAGTATGTGATCGACGACAACAAGATCAAGATCGTCGACGAGCAGACGGGCCGCATCATGGAGGGACGCCGCTACAGCGACGGCCTGCACCAGGCCATCGAGGCCAAGGAAGGCGTCAAAGTAGAGGCCGCCACACAGACCTTCGCCACCATCACACTGCAGAACTACTTCCGCATGTACCACAAGCTCGCCGGCATGACCGGTACGGCCGTGACGGAGGCAGGCGAGTTCTGGGACGTGTACAAGCTTGAGATCGTGGAGATTCCGACGAACCGCCCCGTGCAGCGCGTAGACATGAACGACCGCGTCTACAAGACCAAGAAAGAGAAATACAAGGCCGTGATCGCCGAAATAGAGCGACTGCACGAGATCGGCCGTCCTGTGCTCGTCGGCACGACTTCGGTCGAGATCTCCGAGCTGCTGAGCAAGATGCTGACGATGCGCAAGATCAAGCACAACGTACTGAACGCCAAGCTGCACCAACGCGAGGCCGAGATCGTGGCCCTGGCCGGCCTGCCCGGCGCCGTGACCATCGCCACCAACATGGCCGGCCGCGGTACCGACATCAAGCTGCCGCAGGAGGTCAAGGACATGCAGGACATGGAGATCAAGAAGGGCGAAGCTGTCGGCGGCCTAGCCATCATCGGCACCGAGCGCCACGAATCGCGCCGCGTCGACCGCCAGCTGCGCGGCCGTTCGGGCCGCCAGGGCGACCCGGGCTCATCGGTGTTCTTCGTGTCGTTCGAGGACCAGCTGATGCGCCTGTTCGCCACCGACCGCGTGATGAAGATGCTCGACACCTTCGGCCTGAAGGAGGACGAGATGATCGAGCACAAGATGGTCAACAACGCCATCGAGAAAGCCCAGCGGCGCGTCGAGGAGAACAACTTCGGCATCCGCAAGCGCCTCGTGGAGTATGACGACGTGATGAACAAGCAGCGCAACTACATCTACACGCGCCGCCAGCACGCGCTCAAGGGCGAACGCATCGGCATCGACATCGCCAACATGCTCTACGACACCGTAGAGGCCGTCGTAGACCAGTACGACGGCGACTACGCTTCGCTGACCCTCGAGGTGATGCGCACGTTCTCGATCGAAATGCCCTACGACGAGGCAGAATACAACCGCATCGACCGCGACGAGCGTGTCGAACGTCTGCACGCCGAGGCGCTCAGCACGCTCAACCGCAAGAACGACAAGATACGCGAAGTGGCGATGCCGGTGCTGAAGAACCTGCTCGAGACGACCGACTACCGCGGCAAGATCATCGTGCCGATCGGCGACGGCAAGCGCGTGTTCAATCTGCGCGTCGACCTGCAGACTGCAGCCGACACCGAGGGCCGCTCGATCATCAAGGAATGGCAGCAGGCGCTGTCGCTCGTCACTATCGACGAGCTGTGGATGATGCACCTGCGCGAGCTCGACCAGCTGCGCCAGTCGGTGCAGAATGCCTCGTATGAGCAGAAGGACCCGCTGGTGATCTACAAGGTCGAGGCTTTCCACCTGTTCCAGGATATGCTCCAGCGCCTGAACGTGAAGATGGTGTCGACGCTGATGCGCGCCGCCATCCCGATGCGCGAGCAGGCTCCGCAACAGCAGGCTCCGGCCTCCGCGCCCGCTTCGGATTCGGCATCGGCTCCCGAACAGCCCGCGCAGCCTGCGCCCAAGCGCCAGGCTCCCGAGCTCAAACAGGCAGTCCCCGAGATGCCGCGCAACTACAACTATCAGACATCCAAGGCTCCGGCGCCCGGCGACGAAGCTCAGCGCAAGGCCGCCTCGGCGCCGCAAGGCGAGCAGCAGCGCACGGCTCCCATCAAGGTCGGTCCCAAGGTCGGCCGCAATGATCCCTGCCCCTGCGGCTCGGGCAAGAAGTACAAGAACTGCCACGGGCGCCTGCAGTAACCGGCCCGCAGCCCCCTACTACCACCAATAGCGGCGCAGCCCCCACCCGGCTGCGCCGCTATACTTTATATAAAATGTCGGAAAGTGGTAAAAAATGGGTGAAAAATAGGGAAAATTACGTAAAAAAGGAGTGTAAAGGTCTTTAAATCTTCGAATTTTAGTTACCTTTGTCAGCCCTAAGATATCTGATTAGGGATAACAAACATGGCAAATGACTCTCTGTCGGCCGCTAAGGCTGCGAAAAATGATGAATTCTACACGCAATACTATGACATCGAGCGTGAGATAAATGCATATCTTGAATATGATCCTGACGTATTCCGCGACAAGACCGTGCTATTGCCCTGCGATGATCCGGAATGGAGCAATTTCACACTCTATTTCGCACAGCACTTTCAGACACTGGGGCTTAAGAAGTTGATTTCTACCTCGTACGCGCCTGAAAGCAAAAAATATAAGGCTCCGTATATGCCGTCGCTATTCGAGCAGGACGCGCCTCAATTCGACCCGGATAAGACATCAATCAAAGGCAAAATTTTTGTACTCGACCATGACTTGGACGGGGACGGAAAGATCGACTTCCATGATCTTGAATGGCGCTATCTTGATGGCGACGGAGATTTTCGCAGCGATGAAGTCACACAGCTGCGTGATGAAGCCGACATCATTGTCACCAATCCGCCGTTTTCACTGTTCCGTGAATTCCTCGCCTGGATATTCGAAGCAGACAAGAAATGTCTGATGATAGGTAATACAAATGCCATTACCTATAAAGAGGTTTTCCCGTTAATCAAGGATAATCGTCTTTGGCTTGGGGCAACAGGTTTTTCAACCGATATGGTATTTGGTGTTCCTGAAGGAACAGTGGTTCCTGAAGCGTACAAGAAAAAAGCTGAAAAAATGGGCTATGTAGGCAACTATACACGCTTGGGTAATTCATGTTGGTTCTCCAATCTGGAACATGGTCGTCGCCATCAGCCTCTATCGCTTATGACAATGGAAGAAAATATCATGTATTCCAAACATAAGGACATTAGAGGAAAGGGTTACGCAAAATATGACAATTATGATGCAATTGAAGTATCATACACCGATGCAATCCCTGCCGATTATGATGGTGCAATGGGCGTTCCAATCACTTTCTTAGATAAATATTGCCCGGAGCAATTTGAAATATTAGGGATAACAAAAACTTGGTTTGGAGGAGCAAACAAGGTTTACCC
>ERZ1673743.216-NODE-216-length-100391-cov-16.711410_pt1 | contig 100391 bp, 85 predicted proteins | sample MGYA00580197_ERZ1673743 | MGnify/ENA primary metagenome ERZ1673743 (study PRJEB41218, sample SAMN15661795) | gut metagenome | host: Homo sapiens | place: Canada: London | collected 2015-08-20/2019-03-30 | study: EMG produced TPA metagenomics assembly of...
CGCCCCTCTATTCTCGGATGATTTTTGGGTGACACGTTGACGAAGTCAGGAAAAACTCACTCCGAGTTTTACTGATGCCATCAGTCTTGATTTTGTTCTTGCCGGCAGATTCACTGTCGCCGCCGGCTATTCAATGACCGACAATCCAATCAGGCAAAGGTTTACATCCAATCCCGAATATCCCGAGCGATTGTATCTCACTTGGGGTAATGAGGGCAAAGACCGGAATATATTCATTCATGGGGATGGATTTATCAACATAACAAAATGGTGGAACCTGTATTCAAGTCTGACTTACATGATAACTTCGCAAAAACTCACGGATACGGGGTCGTTCGACACATTCGGCTATCTTCAGCTTGTGGCAAGCACCACATTCACATTGCCTCGGAACTTCAATCTTACTATGAGTTGTTTTTATAATTCCAAAATGAAGATTGGCAATATTACTGTATTCCCTATACTAAATCTTAACCCTACGTTACAGAAACAATTTGGTCAGCATTGGTCTGTTTCAGTTGGCGTTGAGAACATGTTGCAAAGAAAAAGCAAAATCAGAACAGAATCTTCCGGATATAATCGTCTGACATATTCAAAAACTTATGTTACTGCAAAAATAGGCGTCACATACAAGTTCAACTCAGGCAAGAAATTCAGGGCACCGAGAATTGAGAAGAATACTGATAATTCAAGATCCAGTAAAGAATGAAAAGGTTATCAAACGGGCAAGAGCAAGTCATGGCTATCATTTGGGAACACGGTCCTATGACTGTCAGCAGACTGATTCCACTGATAGACGGGCATTTGCACTTCAATACAATATCCACGGTCGTTCGTGAACTTGACCGTATTGGGTTTCTTAGCCATGACAACGAGTTCCGTCCCTTTCTGTATTATCCCAAAGTAATAAAAGATGACTATATCAAAGAACTTGTAGATTCTATCTCTGACAGATTCTTCAATGGCGACAAAGGAAAATTTGCCCAATACATTTAGAATTTACGAAATTATATTGATTACTTGACTTATCGACTTACCGCTCATCTTCCCCAAGGTTTGGTAGGAATATGGTTTTGATATATTTTAGTTGAAATAAAGCATTTTTCTTAAGTGCAATTATTCTTCGGTAATCTGATTTTTATCTTCTACGACCTGATTTCGGAGTTTTGCCGAGACGGGCTGCGGCTGCGCGGGCGCATCTGCGGGCACGTTCAATTTCTTCCTCGTCCTTGCGGTCGCGCCGGTTGTCATCGCTGGATGAACCGCCTCCGCCGCTGCCGGTTGAAACGGTGTCGAGTGCCGTCAGACCAACGAACAATGCAACCGCCATGTCGGTAAGCTCCTGCCAGTTTGCAATCTCGCGGTAATCAAATTCATCGTCAAATATCTGCATGACATCGTTGGGAATGTAGAACTGCGAAGTTTTGCCTCCATGTGTAAGCTCGTATCTCAATGTTCCTTCTTGCCAAGTGGGATAATCCAGAACTTGTTTGTCAGGAGATACAACAGGCTTCGATACAACAGGCGCAACCGGCTTTGTGCCGGATTTCTTAACAGACTGAGCCGACTTAACTGCGGACTGACTATGAAGTTTATTCCATGTGTTTTCAATCCTCGAAGCCGTTAGCTTACGACCTTTGCCAAGCTCGGATGCCTTGAATGTGGCTTTGCCTTTTCCGATAGAATAACCGTAAACGCCTTTCTTGCCGGGACGTATCATAATGGAGTAACCTTTTGCCCGGATCCGGGCGGCATAATCATTCCACGACCATGACGGCATGGCACGCAGTATATCCATAAGGTCGTCTGCAACCTTATCGGCGTTCATCCTGTGAATTTCAGCCGCCGTTATCCAACCTCGCTGAAGAGCCACGTTCTGAGCCGCTTCCTGTGCACGGATGTGAATGTTGTGGTCGTTGTTGGTCTTGCCGAAGCGGTCTTTCCGGCACACTGCGGCGTGAAGATGCGGGATGCCGCTGTCGGATTCATAATGAAGCCAGACCGAGTAGATGCTGTTCGCAATGTTGGTTTTATGTGAATACACCTTGCCGTTTTCATCCTCCAGCTCTATCTTATCGAACTCTTTCACAAAGTCATCCCACAGCTTCTGCCAGTCCTGCATCGTGAAGTTTTCGGTGTGCTCTCCGCCTGGACAAATTTCCATGCGGATAACACTCTTCTTCATCGGCGCACCGGCTTTCATCAAATCCCAGATGCTCGTTGCGTCAAGCTCGCACGGAAGAAGATTGTCCTTAACATGGTAAATCAATTCCGGATTTTTCTTGTTTCTCGACTCGCCGGAGATGTATCTTATACAGTTGATGCCGTGACTTATCGATGCTGCCTTCGCTACCATGTCGGTTCCTGTTCCTTGTCCGTTTCAGATGATGTTCCCGGTACGCGGTTCGGCGAGAAATATCGGTTGATTATATCGGTGATAAGTTCCGCAGTCTTATGGAGGCGACCCAACGCCTCGGTCATCCAGGGCTGGTTGCGGAACATCGCCATGCGCTCGTGCTGCGGCATGGCGTTCAGCATCGAGGTATATTTGGCATAGTCGCTCCGGGCGATTATAAGCTCGTCGCGGACTTTGGTCTGCGCAAATGTCAGACTGGCTTTCGGTTTGTAGCCGTAGGCCCGTGACAGCAGGTATTCGCTGCGGTTCATCCCGCATTGGGCGGCGAGGTCCTCTATCCGTTTCCTCTGCGATTCGCTCACACGGAATGACATGGTGGAACGGCGGCGTTCTCCACCGTTTTCATTAGATTGGTTCATCGGAAGTTATAAGTTGGTTATTAGAATCGTATAAATGATACTGATTATTATAAAGGTCATCGGTGCGAGCCTGCGAGCGGCGTCCCGTTGCCCTGTGCGGCAACGCAAGAAAGCCGTGTATGCAGTGACCGACAGGGAATGTAATACAGCGGCATATCTTGCAACGAAATCCCTGTTTCCTGCTTTCCTGCAGCTTAAGACATACGGCTAACCGTGGGTTAACTATGGGGCAACCCGCAACCCGGAAGATTCACCGTATCGGCTGCCGGAAGCTCAGTCCGCATTGAAAAAGACGGGGTTGCGGATATAAGGCTTGTCAGGGCGGCTCCAGCCCAGTACGGAGGGGAATGTCATCACCGACCCTACAAGTGAACGGCTGGTGTAGATAAGCCCGGCCTGTTCCATCCTGTCAAGGAGATTGCGCAATCGGGTTCGGTTCATCTGCCATTGCTCCGCGAGGCGGAGCTCCGAATACTGCGCCTGTCCAGGTTTCAATGCCAGAGGGCGGCGGAAGTCGTTTGACACTTTCGCATTTACAGCCATTCTTGACAGCAGGTCGTAAAATAGCGTAATATTGGAAATCTTGTCGCCGCGTTTGTTCTCGGTGGTGCCGCTAAGTAGATTCATCACCTCGGTAGTCATTCTGAAAGTAATGATTTCAAAGCGCGACGGTATTTGAAATTTGTATGTTTCCTTGGATAGTTTGTTCATGTGTTCTTGTTTGCATCGTAAGTGCAACCAAAGTGTTGTCGGATAGAAGATAATACACCAGATGAAATGAATCTGAGATTATTCCATGTTTGTTCCGCTATCCGTACAACACTCCGGTCTGCGGTTATAATTGTTACCTCCCTGAAGTTGATGAGTTGTAGAACTGTATCATGCGTACCCCCTCGTCAATGTCAGCCCTGCATCGTGCGATTTCACTGACGGTGAACATCGCCGCCGTCATCTCCTCCTTGTCGAGATAGCGGATTGCAGACTTTACGAGTTGTCGGGCGCGGCTCTGACGGTGTTCCGAAAGTTCCTGCGCGGACATCTCCTTCCTGTTCGTTCCGGAGTTGAGAAAGAGATTGAGACGGTGACGGTCGGAACCTTTCACAGCCGCCGCTTCCTGATTGCCCGCGCCGATGGCGATACAAGCCGCAAGCGCGTCCGCTTCATGTATGCCGAGCGAGGATAACAGTTTGCGCTCAATCTGAATTATCTGCGATTCTTCAATCGTTTTGCTCTTTCTCTCCTTACGGGAGCGATTCGGGGCTGACATCGTTTCGATGCCCGGCTCCGCAGTCTGAATGGTTGTTTCTGTCATGATTTATAAGAATTTTGGTTATGGTCTGATACTGTTTTTGAGGATGTAGGCCTGTGCCTGACTTTCGATTTCCCCGTCCGTTGCGACGCGGACACTGCGCTGCCACTTGTCGAGGTCTTCCGGGTCAAAGTAGCAGAGCTTGCCTCCCGGCTTGTAGTACGGGATGACACGGCGCATCATCAGCTTGTAGAGATAGCTGAGTTTGATTCCGAGATATTCAGCCGCCTCGGTCGGCGTCAACATACTTGGTTTTGCCATTGAAATTCTTGTTGGTTATGAAATTATTTGTGATTTGTTTTCTTGTTCGGACTGCAAAGCTATAATATAGGAATGGAAATCAAACGAAGATGTCTGCTTAAGCCCTTGTCTTTTAAGGTTATCTATGAAAATCGTAAAATCGGCACCGATTTTCGGCACTCGTTCACACCGTTACAGCAGTTTCAATTATGAATGGCAGGGCAAGAAAAATCCCCATGCCGGACAAGGCACAGGGATAATACATTTCTATTCATTTAGAATATATGGAGCTTTTCTACATTGCTTTTGGGCTCATGACATCATCTGATTTTTGATTAGCTTCGGTTCCCGCTTATCCAAAAATTTCATCAATCCGATCAACGGCGGCCTCCTTCTTCTTGTCGATGATTTTTGCGTAAATCTGAGTTGTCTTCACATTTCTGTGACCCAGCATCTTGGAAGTTGTATAAAGGTCAACATCCAGCGTTAGCAGCAGGGTGGCGAATGTATGCCGGGATGTGTGAAATGTTATGTGCTTTTTTATTCCTGCCTGCGCCGTCCATTTTCTCAGGTGGCGGTTCACATTGTTCTCGGCAGGCAATCCGGCGAATGGCTGTGATTCCATCTTGTCATCGTTTTTCTCAGGAAGCCATTCCCTTGCCTGATGCGACAGGGTGAAGTAATGAATTGAGCCTGTTTTCTTCATCCTTATCCCGACTCTCCAACGGTCTCCGTCCTGCACGATGTCGCCCCAGCGCAAGCGTATGACATCGCTGAAACGGAGTCCGCAGTAACAGGCAAACAGATAGGCTCTCTTCACAAGTTCATTGCGACATTCAGTTGCAATAAGCAATCTGAGCTCTTCAATCGTCAGAAATTCCCTCATACTGTCCGGCACCTTGACTTTATCGTTTTCACTTATCTTCATGACGGGGTTCTCAGGGATTACTTCTTCACGGACTGCGGCGTTGAGCACCGTGCTGAAGTAGCACATATAATTCGACTGAGTGCGCAATGACAACGGCCTGTCCTTACTTGTCTTGTACTCGGAACTGAGGAAACGGATAAGACCGAGGCAAAACTCCTTGTCTATATCGCCGAGCAGGGCCTTTGGTCGGTAAAGCCGGATGATCCGCTTGATTGTTTCATAAACTCTCATTCCACGCATACCGGCATCGCTGCGTTTTTTTATATAGGTGTCAATCCATTCCGAGAAGAGCATCTTGGCTCGTTTGGAAGTGTGCCTGAGACCGGCCTTGTTTTCCGTAAGTTCAATAATGTACTGCGACTTTATCTTCTCGGCAGCCGCCATAGTGGTGCGGTTCTGCTCGCGGATATTGGCGTTTATCTCCGGGAGAAGGTATAGTTTCAGGAATTTATAGGAGCGTTGCCCGTTGTTATAAATGTCAAGGTATATGGACTTTGACCCGTTTGCCAGTTCCTTGAATCTGATTCTTACAGGTTCTTTGAGTTTGATGTTCTTTTTTCGTGCCATAATCGAGAGAGTATGATATTATTTCCACTGTATATTGTCGATGGCGTCAGCCGCCGCGTCTTTAACCGAGTCCACCATCCGGGCGTATATCTGCGTATGCTTTACACTTGAATGTCCGAGTAGTTTGGATACTGTATAAATGTCGGTGCCCGAAGTGATCAGAAGTGTTGCGAATGTATGTCTTGCCACATGGAAAGTGACCTTTTTCCTGATTCCGGCAGCTTTCGCCCAGTTCCTAAGTTTCATGTCAAGGTCACCTCTTGTAAAACCGGGGAATACATAATCATCTTCTTCTGCGTTCTCTGGCAACCAATCCAATGCACGGGCTGACAGCGGTATGTCTATTTCCCGTTTTGTCTTCTTCATAACAATCCTGACATATTTGCGGTTGTTCACATCCTTGATGTCAGCCCATCTCATTTTTCCGATGTCGCTGCGACGCAGTCCGCTGAAACATGAGAATATGAAAGCCTTTTTCACAATTCCGTCCCTGCACGGCGTGTCAATCATAGTCTTAAGCTCGCCTACCGTCAGAAATTCCCGCATCCCCTGGTCTGTCCTCACTTTGTCGGCTGTTTCCAGTTTTAACCATGGGTTGTCAGCAATCTTTTCTGCCGAAACCGCTTCCGACAGGGAGGTGCATAAGGCTATACAATATGTCTGTACTGACAAAGGAGCGAGCTTTTTACCTCTGGGAGTTGTATAATCGGAAGTTAGCCTGCCTACGAAATCACGACAGAAGTCTTTATCAACTTCTTTGAGTAAAACGGAGGGAAACAACATCCGGACTATTCTGGCAAGAGCCATGAAGTTTCTTATATTGCCAACACCTTTCTCAGCCTTGGCATCAGATACGGCAGTTATCCAGTCCGATAATAAAAGAGGTTTGTTAGCCTCCACTACCGGCGCATTGAAAAAGGATACGGTTTCTTCCTTGAGAATTTTCTGAGCCTCGCGCATGATCCTCGCGTTCTCGCGTCTGTCTTTTATTGTATTCTCCGGAACAAGACGCAAGCCGAGCGACCTGTAATGGTGCTTGCGCTCCCGGATGGTGTCGATATAAATGGACTTACTCCCATCCTTATTCGGCTTGAATCTTAAGTATATAGGAGCCTTTGCTGTGTTTGTTTTCCCTTGTATTGCCATGATTGAAGAGAGTTATTATTGGAGTAATGCAAAGGTAACAAAAAAATCTGATATGGTAACACAATAGGTAACAAATATTCCTAAAATATAGGCAAGTTAGGTAACACATAGGCATTGTTCAATATTATTTAACACATTGATATAATGATATATAAAGGCTATTTATTCCCTTTAGTTTCTCATAATTTCATAGGATATTAAAATGGGCGTAAAATCGAGAAGAAACGGTTAAAACCGAGTAATGCGACAACAAAAATGGCACCCCGTAAAGAGTGTCATACTAACAGATTATGCTAAATTGTAATCGTTTCTAACTATATAGTCATTTGCCGATGCAGAAGCGGGAGAAGATGGAGGTGAGGATGTCTTGGGAGGAGATGGCGCCGGTGAGGGCGGCGAGGTGGTCGATGGCCTGGCGGAGATCAATGGCGATTAGGTCGCCGGTGAGGTTGGCGTCGATGGCGTCGATAACGCGGCGGATTGCCGCGGAGGCGTCCGAGAGGGCGTTGGCCTGCCGCAGGTTTGTGATCATAATGTCTTCGACGGCGCAGGAGGCGTCGGCGTCGGCGGCTGCCAGGAGGGCCTGCTGGATGGTTCGGAGTGAGTCGGATCGTACCGCCGAAATGGCTATGGTCTGTGTCTCGGCATTCTTTTCGCCAGTTCGCACGGCTGCGCCGAGGGTACGGGCAAAGGATTTAGCTGCGGCGAGGGCGCCGTCGGCGGTGTCGGTCAGGTCCGCTTTGTTGAGAGCGATGATTAGGTGTCCGGGCGGATCTTGGCGGTTAAGGGCTTCGTGCGCACTACGGATGATGCCGGTGTCGAGAGGTCGTGTTATGTCGTTAAGGGCGATGATGATGCGGGCCCTGTCGATAGCGCGGCGCGAGCGCTCGATACCGATTCGTTCGATGGCGTCGTCGGAGTGTCGTATGCCGGCGGTGTCGATGAGACGGAAGCGGTAGTCGCCGATGTTGAGGATTTCTTCTATAGTGTCGCGGGTTGTGCCGTGGATATCGCTGACTATGGCACGGTCATCGCCGGTGAGGGCGTTCAGCAACGACGATTTGCCGGCGTTTGTCGGTCCGACAATTGCGACGGGTATGCCGTCTTTGATTGAATTGCCTGCGGTGTATGATCGCCGCAGGTCGCTCAACTGTCGGTGTATGCCGTCGGCCATCTCACGCAGTCGTGCGCGGGAGGCGAATTCGACGTCTTCTTCCGAGAAGTCGAGTTCGAGTTCGAGGAGTGAGGCAACTTCGACGAGTTGTTCGCGCAGACTGCTGATTCGGCTGGCAAACGAGCCTTTGAGTTGACTGATGGCGATGCGGTGCTGCGCGCGGGATTCGGATGCGATGATGTCGGCGACGGCTTCGGCCTGCGTGAGATCGATGTTGCCGGACAGGAATGCCCGGCGGGTGAATTCGCCCGGAAAGGCGAGGCGGCTTCCGGCTGCGGTTAGCGCGCTGATGAGTTCTCGCTGTACGTAGCGTGAGCCGTGTACGGAAATTTCAACAGTGTCCTGGCCGGTAAAAGATTTCGGGCTGCGGAAGACTGTGGCTACAGCTTGGTCGAGTGGGTGGCCCATAGAATCGAGAACGGTGCCGAGATGCGCTGTGTGGGTGGCCGCTTGACTTAGCGGCCGGCCGCGCCAGATGCGGTCGGCGACAGCTAACGCATCAGGGCCGCTGACGCGCGCCACTGCAATCCCGCCAACGCCCGCGGGTGTGGATATGGCGCAGATGGTGTCGGATGTGTTGTCGAATATCTGTTGCATGGCTTCTCAGTGGTTCCAGGGTGCGAGTGTGTGCTGCGCTTCGACGTATTGCTCGACGTCGTCGGGCAGGGCGCTGAAGAAGTCGAGACCGGTGATGGTCTCGATGTTGTCGATGGAGGTGACGGTCGCCTGAGCGCCGCCGTCGAACTGGTGGTTGGGCATCAGGAAGGCAATGCCCATGGGGGGATCGGCATATGGCGCTATTATGACCTTGAAAAAGCGTTCGGGTACTGGAATGCGCGACTCGCCGATGGTGTCGGTAAGTATGTCGCCGAGCACCGGGCCGGCCACGATGTATAGAGTGCCGTAGCGGTGTGTCCATTGCCTGGTGTTTTTCTCGACGGTGGCCCATGGACCGCCGTTGAGGACATTGGCCTGCGGGCAGATATTGGTCAGGTAGTGACAGTCGTCCATGGCGCGTGTGCTCCATTTCATGTCGGCCGCAGGCGCCATATGACCGCGGTCGTAGCCCGAGCGGCGGTAATCGGCGAGAGAGGCGCAGCCTTCGATACGTCTGTCGGGCTGAAAGCTTGCGTCTTTGCGGTCGGCCGCGTCGGCGTCGGCTTTTTCGGCATCGATTTCCCATGCGACAAACGCGGGCTGATGCCGTGCCGAATCGAAAGTCACCGTGAAGCCTTCATACTGAATGATCCGGTGGCTGAGGCTGTCAGGGTCGCTGACCGTGAGAAGCGAATCTACGGGAGCGGCGAGCGGTTCCGCTGACTTTCCGGGAATGAAAGCCGATGCGACGGCTATGGCCGCACAACCGCCGATGATGATGTAGGCGCGTTTCATGAGTGGCTGGAAAATCTACCTTTTTGTTATATATCAATCCGCAGAACCGCACGCCGGGCGGTATAAGGGGCGATGCGGTCCTGCGGCGTTATGAAACGGAATCAGCGGATGGCGAGAGCCGATGCCAATGCAACTCGCTGGTAGGCGAGCATGCCGGCTGCCGAAGTCTCGACAACGATGGGCTCTGCGTCACCCGGGGCGGGCAGGGCGATGTGGTTGTCGTCGACAAAGCTGAAGATTGTCTGTGACGTGCCGTCCGGAAGGCTGAACGACCACGAACGGTCGTCGGCGTTGAAGTCAAGGCGCACTACGGAGTTGTCGGTCAGATTCTTGATCGTGTAGCCGTCCTTGTCGTTTGTAACGAGGTATTCGCTGTCGTTGCCCTGAATGCGGCGTGTCTGGCTGCTGGCGACGGGGTTTGATCCAGACCAGAATTCGATTGAGTTGATCACCAGGACGTCGGCCAGAGCCGATACTTCATATACGGGTATGATCCAGAAGGCGAAGAAAACGAGTTCGTTGACGAACTTGTTGTCAATGTTGCGGTTCCAGGTCAGGAGCTTGTTGGTCAGGGTAAACGAGCCGATGCACGAGGGAAGCATCATGGCGCCCAGCAAGGCGCATACGACAGCTACTGTTAACTTAGTTTTTCGCATGACTGATTGAATTTATGCGGTTAATAATTGAAGGTTCCGAACTGCGATTTTATGGTCAGGCGGTTCTCGGGTGAGTTTTCGACGCGACCTACCACCTTTGCGTCGATATTGAACGAGCGTGCGATGTCGATCACATCGGCGGCGTACTGTTCGGGCAGATAGATTTCGAAGCGGTGCCCCATGTTGAACACCTTGTACATCTCGCGCCAGTCGGTGCCCGACTGGGATTGGATAAGACTGAACAGCGGCCCCGGGTCGAACATATTGTCCTTTATGACATGCTTGTTCTTCACGAAGTTCATGATCTTGGTCTGGGCACCCCCTGAGCAGTGAATCATGCCGTGGATCTGCGGCCGGAGGGTCTCCAGGATTTTCTTTACGACCGGGGCGTAGGTGCGGGTGGGGGAGAGCACCAGGCGTCCGGCGTCGAGCGGCGACCCCTCTACGGGATCGAGCAGGGCGCAGCCGCCGCTGTAGACGAGCTCCTGCGGTATGGCGTTGTCGAAACTCTCGGGGTACAGCCGTGCGATGTCCTTGCTGAACACGTCGTGGCGGGCTGATGTAAGGCCGTTGCTGCCCATGCCGCCGTTGTACTGCTTTTCGTAAGTTGCACGGCCGTAGGAACAGAGTCCCACAATGACGTCGCCTGATGCGATGCGCGAATTGTCGATTACTTCGTCGCGGCGCATGCGGCATGTTACGGTCGAGTCAACGATAATGGTACGGACAAGATCGCCCACGTCGGCTGTCTCGCCGCCGGTGGAATAAACGCCGATGCCGTGGCCGCGCAGGTCGGCCAGCAGTTCCTCGGTACCGTTGATGATGGCGGCTATGACGTCGCCGCTCACGAGGTTTTTGTTTCGTCCGATGGTCGACGACACCAGAATGTTGTCGGTGGCTCCGACGCACAGCAGATCGTCGATGTTCATGATCAGCGCATCCTGCGCGATACCTTTCCACACGTCCAGATCGCCGGTCTGTCGCCAGTAGACGTAAGCGAGCGACGATTTGGTGCCGGCACCGTCGGCGTGCATGATGTCGCACCACTCGGGGTCGCCGCCGAGAATGTCGGGAATGATTTTGCAGAACGCGCCTGGGTAGATGCCCTTGTCGACATTTCTGATAGCGGCGTGCACATCTTCTTTCGAAGCCGACACACCGCGCATTTTGTACCTTTGGTCGCTCGTGTCTGTCATAAGTCTATGCTGTTTTAATCGTTATTTTAGTCTGGAGATATTGTTTTTGTTTCCGGCCAGCCAGACGATGTCGCCCGGGGCAAAGACCAGGTTGGGGTTCGAGTCGATGAATTCGCCGCCCCGGTTTACGGCTACCACGAGCACGTCGTAGCGGTCGCGCAGAGAAGCGGTTGACGGAGTCTTGCCTATGAGCGGCGAGTTGAACGACAGCAATATCGAGCCAAGTGTCATTTGGCCGGGATCGCCGCTGTCGGCTGCCGCCTTGTCGGCTTCTGCCACAGGAAGCAGGCGTGTGATCTGCTCGTCCGTGCCGATGACGCCGAGTACGTCGCCAGGATAGATGCGCTGTCGTCCGTCGGGAATGGGTATGTTCTGGTAGCCGCGTTGCACGTTTACCACGTTCACGCCGTAAGTCTTCCGCAGATTGCTGTCCATCAGGCGCTCGCCAGCGAACGGACAGCCTGCTCCGACTGTCATATAGGCCAGATGGAGATCGCTCACCACGCGGTTGTTCTTGCCCGAGCGGCGCAGCTCCCGCTCGTTGAGATTGTCGAAGAATTTCTCCTCAATTCGGCTCATATGCCTGGTCAGCTGCCGGTAGAGCAGCAGGATTATCATTACGACGATCGCAACGCCGAGCAGCAGTCCTGCTGTGGCCGAGAACACCGACGCGACGGCATGCACGACGAATCCAAGCGCGATCACACACCTGAAGATCATCAGCACTATGCGTGGTATGTTGTAAGACACGGCGTCATCGCCCTCTTTGACTCTGACAGGCGAGATCAGCGCTATGATGAACGGTGACATGAGCGTTATCTCGACGATGAAGGCGAGCACCGGCCCCCACTTGCCGCCGATATCCGTGAGCCACGGACGTATGTAATAAGCCGATACGACCGATATGGCGATCAGCACCACCGAGTACATGAATGTGCGCCACAGATGGCGCTTGAGCAGAGCGGCCCATGGGGAGCCGGAGGCCTGTTCCTTCTGTCCCTCGTTGTTGTAGCGCTCGATCAGGAAGTGGAGCCGCTGCGGCAGGTGCCGCTCGACAAATTCGCTGGCCGGTGCAGAAAGTTTTATGAAATACGGCGTTGTGAAAGTCGTGATTACAGACACGGCCACGACTATCGGATACAGCTGCGGCTCAAGCACATGCAGACTCATGCCGAGCGAGGCGATGATGAACGCGAATTCACCGATCTGGGTCAGCGAGAATCCTGAGCGTACAGCCACTCGGATCGATTGGCCCGTGATGAGCATGCCGAATGTGCCGAAAATGATCATGCCTATGATCACGACGAGCGAGAGAATCAATATCGGCAGCCAGTACTGGGCAAGGATGCCGGGCTGTACCATCATGCCGACAGAGATGAAGAAAACGGCGCCGAAAAGATCCTTGACGGGCGTTACGACGTGCTCTATCTGCTCTGCGTAGCTCGTTCCGGCCAGTATCGAGCCCATGACGAAAGCTCCGAGAGCGAGCGAGAATCCGCAGTAGACCGAGAATACGGCCATCCCCAGGCACAGACCCATCGACACGATCAGCAGTGTCTCGCTGTTGAGATAGCGGCGGATGTGGTTGAGGATCGATGGCAGCAGGTACACGCCTACCAGAAACCAAATGATCAGGAAGAACATTAGCTTGCCGACGCTCCAAAGCATCTCGCCGCCTTCGACCGAACTGTTGATGGCTATGGACGACAGCACTACCATCATTACGACCGCGAACAGGTCTTCGACGATCAGCACCGCCAATACCAGCGAGGCGAACTTCTGCTGCCGCAGCCCCATGTCGGTGAAAGCCTTGATGATTATTGTGGTGGAAGACATCGACAGCATTCCTCCGAGGAAAAGGCTGTTGATAGTGTTGAAATGCAGTATGCGGCCGGTGATGAAGCCTGCAGCCATCATGCCCGTGACTATGACGAGTGCCGTGACAACAGCCGAGCCTCCGGAGTTGACAAGTTTCTTGAAGCTGAATTCCACTCCAAGCGAGAACAGAAGAACCACGATGCCGATCTGCGCCCAGAACTCGATGTTCTCTACCGTCGTCACCGAGGGCAGATAGGTGAAATGGGGACTTGCCAGAAACCCGGCCACGATGTAGCCCAGTACGACCGGTTGCTTTAACCACTTGAACAGAACGGTGACCACCGCGCCGAGAAGCAGGATGAATGCAAGGTCGCTGATCAGGCTTTCTACGTTCATATATTGATTTGGTTGGCGAGAGTTATGGACTGTGTGGGATAAAGGCTCCTGAAAGAATGGAAGAGCGCCACGAGATCCACATCCTCACGCATTACGACCACGAGATTCAGCCTCGTCTCGTTGTGCTCGAAGTCGTATTCGACATAGAAATTGCTCAGCTGTACCCGTGCGGCGGCCATAGCTTTACGGTAACTGTCGATATTGTCGAGTATGACGGCCACGCGTATGCGTATTATGCGTGATTCCGAACGGGCGCTGACACGGTGTTCGATGCGCTCGAGTAGCACAAGTATGAACAGTATCAGCCCTGTGGCGATTACCGAGATGAGGTATAGGCCGCAGCCTACGGCCATGCCGATGGCCGAGACCATCCAGATGCCGGCAGCTGTTGTGAGGCCGCGCACCGACCCCTTCATCTGGATGATGGCGCCGGCACCCAGGAAGCCGATACCTGATATTACCTGCGCGGCGATTCGCGTGGTGTCGCCTTCGAGGACACCTTCGTAGCGTTGAGGCACGTAAATCGACAGTATCATGGCCAGGGTCGAACCCATGGCGATCAGCGAGAACGTGCGCACGCCGGCTGACTGGCCGCGGCGGCGCCGCTCGAAACCGACCACGCTGCCCAGAAGCATGCTCAGCAGCAGCTGAAAGCATCCGGCGGTCAGATTGACCTCGGTCGATGATATCGCGTCTATGAAATACCCGAATACATTCATTATTTAAGCTCGAAGTGCCGGCTTATGAGACGGAAATTGTCGGCAAAAAGCTCCACGGTGTACTGTCCGGCCGAGAGAGCCATGTTTACGTCCCAATAGATCGTGACGCCGCCGATTTCCTCGCCGGCGTATTCGATCACCTTCTTGGCCGTGGCGTCGAGTGTGGCGCCTTCGAAGCTGAACGATCCGCCGCCGGGCAGCAGCTGTCCCGAGGGCGACACGATGCGCAGATAGATGGTCTTTGCGCCTACGGGCGTCGAATTGTTCTGCGGTATGGTAAACGTCACGCAAAGCTGCCGCGCCTTGGCGACCTTCTTTTCCACTTTACCTTTCTTGTTCAGGGCAGTGAGGTTGAGGCCGGTGACATTGAGCTTCTCTGCCAGCGTCATGCGCTCCGATAGTTGTTCGTTCTCGCGCGAAGTCTGCTGCACGCGGCTGTTGAGCTGTTCGTTGCGGTCCTTGATCTCTGCGTTCTCGGTGCGGAGAGTCTGGTTCTCGAGCTGCAGGCGGTTGATTTCCTCTACGTAGTGCTTGAGCAACTTGCGCAGGCTTTCGATCTCGCTCTTGAGGCGGTTGATCTCGGCATTGCTCATGTTGCGCTGCGAGCGCAGTTCCTGTTGCAGTTTTTCGATCTGCAGGCGTGCGCTGTCATATTTGGCCTGCAGGTCGCGCTTGACCGAGTCGTCGAGGATAAGCTGCCGCTGGTTCTCGAGCTGGCTGAATTCATCGTTGAGCTCGTTGTAAGCGTCCTGCAGCTCGCGTTGGCTTGCGTCAAGTTCGGCCTGGGCCTGAAGTGCGCGGGCCTCTTCAATCTGCTGCTTCTGATCCATTGTCGATACTACGAACCATGCTATCACTCCGATCAGAACCACGATCAGAGCAGCTATAATCCAGATCAGGGTCTTGTTGGATTTGCCCGGATTCTTATGTTCGGGTGGCTCGGACGCGACGGGCTCGGCGGGTCCCTGCGGTCTGTGGGGAACTGCAGGGGCTCCGTGATTCTGGAAATTATGATTTGTGGCTCCCGGGACTACTGTCGGAGTCTTTTTGAAACCGGGATTCATGCTGTTTGCCGGATTGCCGCTGTTGGCGCCTTCTGCCGGACGATTATCTGAATCTGCCATCTGATCGTTAGTTTTGTTATTTCGGTCACAAAGTTAGAAAAAAGAAACCAATCGGCAAAGCAATCGCGCGTGAACGTCTGAAAAAGCCGATGTCACAGCGCTCACGGATTGTAGAGATCGGTATTGTAGAAATCCATGATGCGGCGCGCAAGCGCGAGGGCTTCCGCAGCCGGCGAGGCGGCATCAAGTGACGCGGCACACTCATAGTCGGAAATAGCCTTGCCCTTTTCGCCAAGACGCCACCGGGCGCGTCCACGTTCGAAGTAGAGTGCGGCAACCGATGCACTGTCCTGTGACTCTGCGGCAGCCGAAATCAGCGAGTCAAGCTCTCCGATCCTGGCTTCTATCCGCTTTATTTCATCGTTTTTGTCGTTTTGTACCATCTTGTAAACTTTTTTTGCTAACTTTGTGTAAAATTAGATATAATCTTTGAAAGGGGCAAGCGCTCCGCATATTTAATGACGGTTATGAAAAAAAATCTGATACTTGCGGTTCTGCTCGGCGTGTTTGTTACTGCGACGGCGGCCGATCCGATGGCTACCAACTATACAATGCGTCAGTGCGAAGGTTCGCTGACGCCTTACCCTGCAGAGGTCAATCCTGCCGTATTTCCGGATTCGCTGCAGCCGGTCTACATAAATCATGTCGGCCGTCATGGTTCGCGTTATCCTGCCTCAAGCGCCAACTGTCTGAAAATGCGCGCGGCTCTGCTGCGCGCCGATTCGCTGGGCACTATCACGCCGGCCGGCCGTCAGCTGATGAAGCTCAACGACCTGGTCATTGCATGCAGCGAGAATCAGTGGGGCGCCCTCGACTCGCTTGGCATGGCCGAGCAACGCGCCATAGCCACCCGCATGTTCTACAATTTCGGGCAGATATTCAAGGGCGGCTGCACGGTCGAGGCCAATTCGTCGTATTCGCCCCGGTCGATGATGAGCATGTTCTCGTTCGTGCACCAGCTCGACCGTATGGACAACCGCATCAACTTCAACACCTCGACCGGCCGCGTCAACAACGCGACGATGCGTCCCTTCGACGTTGACGAATATTATAAGCAATTCCGCGCCGAGAACGGCTGGAAAGATGCCTATGACTCATATTTCGAACAGGCGTGCCCGCTGACAGCTATCCGCAAGGTACTCGGTGAGCGCTATCCTTTCGGCAGCGACGCCGAGGCTCGCGATCTGGCCATTACGGAGTACTATGTCGTGGCCGGCTGTCAGTGCATGGGTATTGATCCGGAAGCAAGCCGGTTCTTCACCCGCGAGGAATACAACGCCCTGTGGTCGTGCTTCAATCTGCGACAGTACCTGCAGCGCACGGCAACCACCGTCTCGACCGTGCCGGCCGACATTGCCTCGCAGCTCGTGCAGGATCTGATAGCAACGACAGATGCCTTCATCGCCGGCACGAATCCGGCCGTGGCCAACCTGCGGTTCGGCCACGCTGAGACGCTGATGCCTCTGCTGTCGCTTCTGCGTCTCAAGGGATGCTATTATATGACGAATTATTTCGATACTGTAGCGCTCCACTGGCGCGACTTCGACGTGGTGCCTATGGCTGCGAATTTCCAGATGATTCTGTTTCGTGCAGAGAAGTCGGGCCGCTACTACGTCCGCGTAGATGTCAACGAAACCCCCGTTCCGCTGCAGCCCGGCGACAGCGGCACATATACCGAATGGGGCGAGGCACGGCGCTATCTGACCCGCTGTCTCCCCCTCTACGCCCAGTAAAAAGCCCTCGGCACGTTGCCTCCAGGTCCCGCGGGAGGAATGTCAAATTATATATAAAATTCGGTGATTCGCATCAAAATGTTGTGTTTTGTGTGAATTATCCGAATATTTTGTATATCTTTGCAAAAAATATTACGATATTCCACTATCACTATTATTCATATAAACCTTTTCACATTTTAATGAAAAAAATTCTACTTCTTTCAGCCGCGTTGGCTGTCGCAGCCACTGCTGCGGCGCAGGCGCCTCAGAAGGTGCAGGCGCGTTTTGCCTCCCGTCACGCCTCCGGCGTCTGTGCCGGTGCGGGCCGTATCAGTCACGACGGCAAGGTGTCCGTCTATTCCGCTCCCGACGGCCGTACCGTCAAGAAGGTTGCCGTACCGCAGTTCGGCAATGTAATCCGTCCGCAGTTTAGCCGCGCTGCCGCACGTGCCGAGGCGCCCGCTACAGCCGACGTACTTTTCGAAAGTTTCGAAAGTTGGGACGGAACGACTGCAACGTGGGTTCCTGACGGTTGGGCCGTCGAGTCCAAGGGCGATGCTTCGCTGCTGTATTACCAGAAATGGTACCCCTCCGCCCAGCCTCAGTTCGGACCGGCTCCGACCGACGGTGACTATATGTACGGAGTCGTATATGCCGGTGTCAGCCAGGATGAATGGCTGATATCTCCTGTCTTTACGCCGGGCGAAAATATGAATCTCTATTTCGACATGAATGTCGATCCCTTCTGGTTCTACGATTCTTCGGACGGTGCGATCAACTGGGATAACATGACTTTCGTCGGAGAGCCTAAGATCGTATCGGATCTCAAGGTATGTGTACGCGAGGAAGGGGGGCAGTGGGTTACTGTCCGGGATTTTGCCGAGGAGTGCAAATCGATGACTGTTATGGAGATGCTTAACTACAATCCTAATCAGATCCTGCTTCCTCAGAATGTCGATCTTTCGGTCTACACGGGCAAAAAGATTCAGTTCGCATATCAGTACGTGGGCGTCGACGGCAACTCATATTATGTCGACAATATCCGCGTGGGGCTGCCGCAGCTTGACGCTCCCGTGTATATGATGCCACTCTCGACCCAGTACTGGGGCTTCGACCGCGATCTTAACTCGGTCAACTTCACCAGCGCCATCTTACCGGCATTCGACGATATAGTATTCTCAAGCTACGACTGGGTGCCTGACGCAACTTACAGCTGGAGCTACAATGACCCCGCCGACACCGACAACTGGCTCACCGAGGAAGGCGACATGCTGACCGTAAGCTACGGCACTGACTACACCAATGACTTCACCACCCGCAGCAATCTGTACTATCTGCCCACGCTCAGCGTCTCAGCTCCCGGAGCGGCTTCAGCCGACTATAAGAATCCGGCCGACTATATGCAGATCGGCGGTATGCCCAACTTCAAGTTCAACGACGGCACTGCCATCGAGATGGGTATGCTGCCTTTCCAGATCCACAACGACGGCCTCGGAGTATATACTTACCGGCCCGATTTCGGCGTTTCGATACCGGTCTTCGGATATGACGACCAGACCGACAATTTCTGGAAGTCGTATTCTTTCCCCGAAGAAGAAGACGCCAATAACCCCGACAATTCTGTGCGGATGACAAAGATCATCAACATGATATATCCGTCGGCGACTTATGCTATCGTGGCAACCGGTGTTCATATCCCTGCCTATACGCGCATCATAGGCGGAAATGTCGAGTTCACTGCGACCATCCATCCCATGGTGTTGGATGAGGAAGCCGGCGGCTTTATTCCTGATTTCAATACTGTCGTGGCCCGGGCTTCGCTGCTTGGCAAGGACATTATGATTCTTTCAGAAGGCGACGACAGCCCCGACCTCTCTGATCTGTGCTTCACATTCGACGCTCCTGTAGCCCTTCAGGCTACCGACGATGTTCAGGCCTTCGTCGTTGCCATCTCCGGCTTCAATAATCCTGAAGTAGGTTATTTCTGCCCCTTCCAGCAGCTCCAGGCATCTGACATCCCTATGGCTTTCGGCTGGCTTTACAAGGAGATAACCTATGACGGAAGCACCCGCAGCTCCATTTCGCCCCTCATGGATCTGGATGCCGACGAACCTATGATGTGCGCGTTTGCCATAAATATCGAAGGCTTTATTCCCTGGCTTCACTGCGAGGCCGAATCGATTGAGATCAGCAACAACGGCACCGTCGTAGGGCTCGACAGCTATTATGCGGCCGAGGATCTCACCGTCACCGCTCCCGAATGGGCTATGGCAACTCTGACGGGCCGCTACGGCGAGACTGCACTGACCGTAAACGCCGAATACTCCGACACCGCCCGTGAAGGCGAACTCACCGTCAGCGCTCCCGGCGTTACGAAGACCTTTAAGCTCATACAGCCTGCAGGCACTGGCCTTGGTATTGAAGATGAGATCGCCGACGCGGCCTCCGATACTGTGACCGCCGTATTCGATCTTGCAGGTCAGCAGCTAAAGGCCGACACCCTCCCCGCAGGCGTGTATCTCGTAAAATACGCTTCCGGTAAAGTCCGCAAGGCCATCGTGAAGTAAATCACGGTTATATTGATAATATTCCAGCCCCGCCGGTCTGACCAAAGACCGACGGGGCTGTTTGCGTTCGCGGATTATTCCGGGGCCGGAGCCGTACGGTTGTCAGAGCATCTCAAGCAGCCGATCGAGATCGTTTTTGTCATCGCGGTCACAGCCCGCCACATACACCAGGTCCTTCGCCCTGACTACGGCATCTGCGATTGCTTCGGGAGTGAAGTCGGCGGCTACAACGGCATTGCTGCGCGCGGCGAGCTGCTCTCGTGCGCCGGTGAAGTCGGTGGCGACGATGGGAGCGTCGAATACCTTTGCCTCGGCCAGCGTGATGCAGTAGCCCTCGTGAAGCGACGGTTGCAGATAAAGGTCGGCGCCGGCCATGAACGGATAGGGGTTGACCTGTGTGCCGTAGAAACGGATGTAGTCGTCGATGCCCGCTTCAAGTGCCAGGCGTCTGCACTGCAGTTCGGTGCGGCCGCCTCCGACGAGGTGCAGGACGGCATTTATGCCCCGTTGGCGCAGCAATGCTATAGCTTCGATGGCCAGGTTCTGGCCTTTCTCGCGGTTGAGGCGCCCGACGGTCACTATATTGAGCGCACCGTCGACACGCTTGAATGCCGACGGCTGCTGCGAGTCGCGTTTTATGGCCGACGGCGATATTATGTTTCTGAACAGTTCGGTCCGTGAGGCAAGTTCAGGATATTTTTTATTGAAAATCTGCCGGCCGGTCTCCGATACGACGAATATGCGGTCGGCATCGGCCATCGCTCCCATGACCGAACGGCGCGAGTTGAATGCTTTCGAAACGTCGAAGTGAATCCACATGGCCTTTTTTCGGGCCCGGATATGTCGTCCGATGTAATAGTCAAGGTATTCGTGTGGCGACGCATAGCTTACGGCGAGATCGAATTCCATGCTCAGGGCATCGTCGCCGCGGAGCAGACGGCTCACGACGTACTTCTTGTCGCCGGTCAGCTTCGACTTCGTGAAGGCCCACAGATCGCCGAAAGCTTTCGTGCGGCCGTGCATGAGATTGCCTGCTATCGTGCTTAGCGGACGCTGGATGAGCCCGATGTTGCGGTAAAATGGCTCTATGGTGTGCACGTGTACCCAATCGGGAATATACTGCATGAACCCACCGAGGGGAGCCATCAGAGCGACGTGTACCTCGCATAGATCGCGCGGCATGGCGTCGAGCATACCTAACAGAGCCTTCTCCACACCGCCGACATTCATGTAATATAGAGCGAAAAGGACCTTTTTCATAACCTGGCCTGTGTTTTTTTCTTAAGATGAAATTTGACAAGGATTTCCGAGCGCGTCTCGCTGTCGATGGCGAAGTTCCACGACAGTATGCCCAGTACGGCTGTGGATGCTGCGCCGGCGGTCAGAAATGCGAGCCACGGTGCACTGAAAATCTGCCATACGGCAAGGGCGGCCGCGAATGCCGGAACAATGAACAGCAGCGGACGCACCACCGCTCTGCCAAGAAACTGTCCGAAAGCAAACTGGGGCATGAGCCGCCTAAGTATCAGCCCTACAGCGGTTATCACCGTAAACATCACCGCTATATGTAGTGCATAGACTATCCACGGAATCTGTGTAAGCCTCAGAAGCAGCCACATCGTCGGAATTTCGACAAGATAGATCACGCCGGTGGTGATGCTCATTGTCTTGATGCGGCCGGTGGCGTGAACGCCGCAGTTGAGCGTGAAGACCACCAGTTCGGCCGCGCCGGCCACAAGCGTAAGGCGGCAGAACGCAGCAGTATATTCGGGCACCTCCTTGAGCCACAGATCAAGTAGAAAATCCATGCCGACTATGGCCGGAATAGCTATCAGTGAGATCATGAGCAGCGAGTATTTGGCACAGTTGACCATAAGCCGCTGCATATACGGAAAGTTTTCGGCCGCATACTGCTGGATGATCTGAGGGCGGAAGGCCGAAATGATGGTGGTGCCGAACTGTGTGATGGCACCGCTGACCTGCAGGTTGAGCCCGACGGCGGCGTTGAGCGCCTCGCCGCCGAAGCGGTTCAGTATCACGGCCACGCTCTGGAGTCTGAGGCTGTAGCACATGTTGCCGAAGATGTCGGCCAGCGAGAAGCCGAGCAGCGAACGTACCACCTCGCGCGGTGTGCTTGCCCGGCGTCGGCATTCCTCGAAGTTGCGCCGGGCATATGCGATGAAGCATGCCAGCGTCAGGACTGTGACGGCAAGCATCAGCGCCGCATAGATGATCAGTGTGTCGAGTGTGGCGAACAGCGCCAGCGACAGGGCTACGCCGAACTTAAGGAAGGCATTCAGCAGCGTTATCAAGGCAAGGGCGTCCATGCGTTCGTGCGCGATGACAGCCGCAGTGAAAGGCACCTGTATTATGGTGCACACGCATGCAGCGAGCGACAGCTGGAAGGTCCAGTTGGCTGCATATAGGCGCGCCGGCTCCACGACAAGGTGATTGTTGACGTACCACACGCCGGCAGTTTCGCCGAGAATAAGCACGGTCAGCGCTATGGCGGCGTGGATCAGCACCGATGACCGGAATGTCTGGCGCAGGCGCTCGGAGTGGCGGCGCCCCATTTCGAAGTTGAGGAAGCGCTGTGTGGCGCCGGCCATGGAGCCGTTGAGAAATGCAAATATCGTGACGATGGCAGCCACGACATTGTAGATGCCGAAATCGTCGACACCGAGCGTATCAAGCACCACACGCGACGTGTATAGAGAGATCCCGATGGTCAGGATCATGCGGCCGTAAAGGAAGGCCGAGTTGCGTGCGATGCGTCGGTCGGTGGAGCTGGTCATGAGGCTGCCGCGGTTGGGTTGTCTTCGGAGTGCCGGACCTTCAGGGGGGCCAGGTCGAAGCCGAGCTGCCGCTTATCGTTCAGGATGATCGATGCATAGCACAGTCCTACAAGATGCAGGCTTATGGGTCTGATCAGACCATCCATGCCCGAAAAGCCGATGATCACAAATATCACGGCCACCGATATGTAGTACGATGCGTAGGGCACCTTCCTTATGATGAACCAGAGCCCGATGAAGAAAAGCACGTGCATTATCAGACCTAAGAATCCTATGTCGAGCAGTACCTGGAAAGGCATACTTTCCACACCGGTGGCCACTTCGACAGCTTCGTCGGGATTGCCGTAGAGGTCGTTGTCGATAATGAACTTTTTCTTGGTCGTTCCCGCGCGGCTCAGGAAGCCGAATCCGATCCATTCCCGATCCATACGGAAAAGGAGCTCGAGTTTCGGTATGATCTGTGCGCCGCGGCCTGTGGCGAACTCGGCCAGGTCTTCCTCGTCGGCCTTGGCCGGATTAAGATCGGTGAACTGGTCGATCTGCGACTGGATGCGCAGCGCGCTGGTCGATGTCTCTACACCCTCGCCGTTGATGTAGGTGGTAGGCGGCAGTTGCTCATCGATGAAGTATAAGACTGTTACGGTCGCTATTATGCCTATGATGTAAAGCGCTACTTTTTTGCCGGACACGCTGCAGAAAAGATAGATGAGCACAAAGGCCATAGTGAATGTGAATGTGCGTGCTATAAGCAGCGAGACAATGATTAGCGCCCACTGTATCTTCGAGAGTTTGTATATCCGTGCTGTCGGATATATGATCAGCAGCATGAGATAGAGGCCTGTAGGCCATCGCCGCGGAAATTCAAAGCTAAGCGGGTTGAACCACGGATCGTAGAACGTCGAAAATATCTTCAGTGTGTTCCAGCTCGGATCGCGCGGGAGCAGCAGCATGCCGTTGACGAACAGACAGTCGATGGCGTAGAACGAGCAGATGATGAAGACATAGATGTACATCTGCCGGAAGAACTTCCTTATGTCGAATTCCTCACCCGAAAATATTAGGAAGGGGACAAAAAGATAAATGATCGCCATATACGATCTGAAGCCCATCCACTGAACGGTAAGCGCCTCCTCGCTCTTGAACATGAAGTAGAGCAGGCCTAAACCGTACAGAGCTGTCAGAAATACTATTTTTTTGAGGATCGTCGGCTTCCGCAGCACGACAATCGCCACAAGGCTCAGTGCGAACGCTATCAGCGAGATATTCAGATACGTGTCGCTTTCCGAAAACAGTGAGTATCCGCCGAAAAAGATGGTTAGCTGTATTACGAAATCGTAGCGGTTCTCCTTGAAGCTGCGTATGAGCAGAATGGCTGCGAAAAGTAGACCGAGCGGCATCTGCAGACCGATAAGCGACAGCGACAGCAGAAACAATGTCGGCCATAGGTATTCGCTCCACTCGATCACGAGCGGTTCCTTGCTGCGGCGCGGTCGGCCTGCTGTCTTTTTATGCCTTGCGGTTACTGCGGTTGTCATCGTATAGCTATGCAAGAGCCGACCGGCTCCGCGTTGTTCGGAGCAGGTCGGCTGTGTGGGTCATGATCAGTGCTTTGAGCTGTGATATCCGTAGGACTTTTTCGTTTTTACACCGTTTACCACTACAGAGAGCTTCTTCAGACGTTTTTCTTCGTGGATTTCCTCGATGAAATCGACGTCGGATGTCGATGTGACGTTGACACGTGTCACATAGACGGTGGCATCGCAGATGCGGTTGAGCGTGAATGTGTCGCTGACCATGCCGACGGGCGCGCTGTCGACCACGATGTAGTCGTACATTCCGCGCAGCGTTCTGAACAGCTCGTCGACCTTGGGCGAGGCGAGCAGCTCGGCGGGGTTGGGCGGAACCGGGCCGGCCAGAATGATGTCGAGCGTCGGCAGATCGTTCTCAGGGCCCTTTACAATTATGGAGTCAAGGCTTACGTCCGACGACGACAGATACTGTGTCAGGCCGTAGCGGTTGTTAATGCCGAGATATTCTGACAGCCGCGGCAGACGGATGTCCATTCCCACCAGGAGCACTTTCTTACCCAGCAACGCAAGCGAGGCTGCCAGATTTATCGAAATGAACGTCTTGCCTTCGCCCGACTTCGACGACGTCAGCAGCACTACCTTGTCATTGGCATCATTGAAGATGAACAGCAGGTTGGCGCGCATGAGGCGGAAGAGTTCCGATGTCGATGAAGTGTCTGTCGGAGATACGACCATCGCTTTGCCGGTGTTGTCGATGCACATTTCTCCGAGTATCGGCGCCGAGGTGCGCTGCTCGATTTCCTTACGGGTCTCAACCTTGCCGCGCAGCAGCTTCATCAGGTAGAGGTAGACGGGCGGGAGCACCAGGCCGAAAAGCAGAGCTATGATCATGATCGACATCTTGCCCATGCCGATGGGTTTCTTGAGCGTGTAAGGTTCGTCGACGAGTTGTCCCTTAGGAACGGCGTTGGCCAGAAGCATCGCATTCTCTTCCTGACGCTGGCGCAGGAACAGGTAGAGCTGTTGCTTGACCTGGAGCTGGCGGTTCATGTCGATCGTAGTGCGCTCCTGGCCCGGCACGCTGCTCAGGCGCCCGGTGGTCTGACCGAGTTGCTTGCGCAGGTCGTTGATGGCTATGCGGGTGCGACTGATGTTCTGGTTGACGGTCGATATTATGTTGGTTCGGTAGGTGTCGAGCCGGTTGTTCATGCGGATGATCACCTGATTGTCCTCCTTGACGGTGTGCAGCATATTCTGGCGTTCGGCTATCATGCTGTTGTAGGCGTTGATTACCGATGCGGCGGCTTCGTTGTCGACGATCGTCGGGACAACCTGGTATCGGTTCTCGGGGTTGTCGACGAATTCGAGGGTCATGCGCAGGACTTCGAGCTGGGTCTCCTGTGCGAGCAGCTGGGCCTCAAGGTTGCCGCGCTTATTAGTCTGGTAGGCGGCTTCGGCGCGCACGTCAACTATCCCCTGGTTCTCCTTGAACTGCTGAATGTTGCCTTCGGCGTCAGATAGATCGGCACCGAGGAGGGCCAGTCGTTCGTCTATGAACTCGGCTGTCTTCTGGCCCTGAAGGTTCTTTTCGTTAATTCCGCGGATGTTGTACTTGTCGATTACGTCCTGAAGGATCATCTCGCCCATCACTGCGTTAGGTGTGTCGTAGCTCAGTTCGATGACGTTCGACTTCTTGTTGGCGATTTCGCTGGTGATGTCGAGCGCAAGGTCTTCGGCGGCTGAGTGGTAGCCGGTCACAAGAATAGTTGAAGTGACGGCTTCGCCCTTGGGATAGAATTCGGTGCGGTCGACAGTGAATTCGCCGAAATTGGTCTTGAAGGTGTGGGGCAGCTTGATGTCCTTGACATCCTCGATTTTGCCGTATTTGCCTTTGATCTTTACGTCGGCAAGGCCGTCTTTATCGACTTTTACTTTGAAAGTGAGGGTCGATTTGAGTGTGTCGATTATGCCTGCGGCGGCGTATACGTCGATCGGATAGTTGGGATAAGTCAATTCGGATTTCAGGAATCCGGTGCGCACGTAGTGCGTTTTGTTCAGTCCCAGGTCGCGGACGACGTCGCGGTAGAGCGAATGGGATGTGATCACGAAGATTTCGTCGTCGACGTAACCCGACGAACCGAACAGCTCGCCCAGGCCCCCGATGGTCATCATAGGGTTGGATTCCTCCTGGACGATAAGCACATTGGCGCGGACGCCGAACTTCTGCTTGTACATGCGGCAGAAGAGGAAGCCGAGCACAAGACAACAGCCGACGGAGATGACAAAGAGGTACCATTTCGACCAGTACAGCTTGAGGGCGCCCCTTATGTTGATGATATCTGAATGATTTCGTTTAGCCATTTCTGAAGACTTGGGGAAGATGTTATTTTACGGTAAGGGCTATGACGAGCGAGGCTATGACGGAGGCCGCGCTCACGACGGTCGACACGACTGTCAGCTTGTAGGCGTTGTCCTGGTTGTAGCGCGAGTTGGCCTGGCGTATTTCGTTTGGTTCTACATAGATGTAGTCGTTCTGCTGAAGGTAGTAGTAGGGCGACGTCAGTATGTCTGAACTGTTGAGATTTATATGTGCGAATTTGCGTTCGCCGTTCTCTTCACGGATTATCAGGACGTTCTCGCGCTGCCCGTATGGCGTGAGGTCGCCGGCGGCCGACAGGGCGTCGAGTATCGAGAAGCGGTTGCGGGTTACGTTGATGGTCGACGGCTTGGCTACTTCGCCGGCCACGACAACGTTGAAGTTGACAAGCTGTACGGTCACGACGGCGTCTGATACCTCCTTGCGGACCAATTCCTTGATTTTATCCCTGAGTTGCTCCGTGGTGAGACCGGCCACGTGAAGTTCTCCGATGTAAGGAATGTCTATGTTGCCCTCAGGCGACACGAAATATGTCTGCTGGCGCGGGGTTGAGGTCAGTTTCAGTTCGGCGCGTGTAGCCGGGTTGCTGATCGGAAGGTTGTACTGCGCGGTGGCTTCGGGGTACGACGACACGATGGTGATGAGCAGCTCGTCGTCGGGCTTGATCACCGGCGCGTAGTCGCCTGTAGGTAGTGTCCCTTCTTTAATTTCTGATATATCAGTGAAATATGGTAACGTCGTTTTTGTCGAGGAGCATGATGCCATCGCGGCTGCTGTCAGCAAAATTAACGCATAGGTCTTAAGTTTCATCTTCTTCAGGTCTCTTATCTTATGTTTTAGTTGTTTCTATAACGAACGGTATAGTTAATTATTGTACACGGGGCTAAATTTTATGCCGGTTCATGTTCCGGTGAATAGCCGCGTGAGGATTCTTGACGGCCTCATGAGCTCTATGACCATGCACGTGCATCCGACGACCGCTGCGGCAGCGACTGCAGCCGTAAGGGCCACCGGCACGAAACCCGGAAGCATCGGCCTGAGCCAGGTTTCGGCCGTCTGCATCGGAAACAGCATGAAATAGTGCAGCAGGTATATGCCCAGACTGTTGCGTCCAAGATACACCCACACCCGCACAGCCGCTGACGGCCCGTCGGGCCGGCCGTAACTCGCATCTGTCCATGGCCTGATTACGGCTATCGCTATCATGGCCAGCGGAATGTGCGAAACCAGCCGCGACACGAAAAGGACTGCGTTGCCGAGATGGCGGTACTGTACGTTGACTGTCAGACAGCCCGCAAGCACTATGATGGCCAGAGTCATAGCTACATCGCTGTGAAGTAGCCGGGCGAAGCCGTCCTTGTGCCGGCGTGCGATCACACCGATGAGGAATGGAAAGGTATAGCAGCCTGTGGCGTTGAGCTGCAGCGGCTTGTCGATAGCCGGAAACAGTTTGCCGGCGGCAACGATGGCCACTGAAAGGACCAAGGCTGCGGCGATCGACAACGGGGTTCGGTGAAGTCTGTGCAGCAGTTTGGCAGTGGCCGCATAAATTACCATGATCTCGAACAGAGAGACAGTGAACCAATACCCCTGCTTGCCTGCCGAAAGCCAGAACCATCCCAGCGAGGTCTCTTCGTGCCGGTAGAGGCCCAGATGATTGTAGACGAGGATATACAGGCTGCCGACTACAGCCGTAGGCAACATGAGCTGCACGAAGCGCCTGCGCAGGTCAGGGCGTGCGACGCGGCCGTCGGGCAGGAGCTTGTAGCTGAACCAGCCGCTGATGAAGAAGAACAGCGGCATGTGGATCGAACCTATGAGTCGGAAGGGCACGCTATCGTCCATATCCGACATGCACAGACACAGCACATGCCCCATCACCACCATATAGATGGCGATGCCTTTGAGTACATCGAAATAGTGCAGTCGTTCCTTGGGCGGCATTTGTCGTGTGATAACATCCCCGGAAAGCGGCGCTTCCCGGGGCGATTGGCGTTAGTGGAGGAGTCAGATGGTCAGTTGACGCGGAAGCGGTCAGAGCCGTCGCGCAGGAAGACTACGGCCTGATTGGCGGCCGCGATGCCGGCGTTGATGTTTGCCTCGGCGGTCTGTGCGCCCATCTTTTTGGGCGTAAAGAATACGCGGCCGGCGAAGCGGGTGGCCAGGTCGTCGGCATTCGTGGGCATGACATCAGCCACATATTTCAGGTCGGCACGCTCCTGCAGCGCTTCGGCAAGGCCCTGCTCGTCAATGACTTCGCGGCGCGCGGTATTGATCAGCACACCCTGGCGGGGCATAAGCGTTATGAGGTCGCGGCCGATCGATCCGACGGTCTGAGGTGTGGCCGGTATGTGGATCGACACGAACTGATTGTCGCGGTACAGTTCCTCGACCGAGTGGACGGGCTGTACTCCGGCGGCAACCATCACGTCGTCAGGGCAGAACGGGTCGAAAGCCGATACTTCCATGCCGAATCCGGCCGCGATGCGGGCCACGTTGCGGCCTACCTGCCCGAAGGCCTGGATGCCGAGTTTCTTGCCCTTGAGTTCGAAACCACTTGTGCCGGCATACATGTTGCGGGCGGCCATCACGGTCAGACCGAACACGAGCTCGGCTACGGCATTGGAATTCTGGCCGGGAGTGTTCTCGACGATGATGCCGCGTTCGGAAGCAGCCTTGAGATCGATGTTATCGTAGCCGGCACCGGCGCGGACGATGATCTTCAGGTCGGGCGCAGCGGCCATCACTTCGGCGTCGATCTTGTCGGAGCGCACGATCAGGGCGTCGGCTGTGGCGACGGCTGCGAGCAGGTCGGCCCGGTCGGTGTAGCGCTCGAGCAGTTCGAGCTCATAGCCGGCGGCGTCGGCGACGCGGCGGATGCCCTCGACTGCCACGGGTGCGAAAGGTTTCTCGGTGGCTACCAGTATCTTGTTCATGAGTTTGCGATTTTAAAGTTTGTATTCGAAGTCCTTCATCGCCTCGATCAGCACCTGCACGCTTTCCATTGGCAGCGCGTTGTAGAGAGATGCGCGGAAGCCGCCGACGGAGCGGTGACCTTTGATGCCGACGATGCCGCGTTCGGAGCAGAACGATACGAAGTCGGCCTCGCGGTCCTTGTACTGCTCCTTGAGCACGAAGCATACATTCATGATCGATCGGTCGGCCGGATCGGTTACGGTGCCTTCGAACACGTTGCTTTCGTCGATTGCTTTATACAGCGCGGCTGCCTTGGCAAGATCGCGGCGTTCGAGTTCTTTCAGGCCGCCCAGGCTCTTGTAGTAGCGCAGTGTCTGCAGCGCCGAGAAGATCGGAAGCACCGGCGGAGTATTGAACATCGAACCTTTCTTGACATGTGTGCGGTAGTCGAGCATCGTCGGGATGGCGCGGTCGACCTTGCCGAGTGCGTCGTCGCGGACGATGACCAGTGTCACGCCTGCGGGCGCAAGGTTTTTCTGCGCTCCGGCGTAGACGGCGATGTACTTCGAGAAGTCGATCGGACGCGAGAATATGTCCGAGCTCATGTCGGCGATAAGCGGGCATGGCACGTCGGGATCCACGCGCAGTTCGGTGCCGTAAATCGTATTGTTTGATGTGTAGTGGAAATACTGCGAGTCGGGTGCAACCTGCCAGCCCTTGGGGATGTAGGTGTAGTTGGCTTCCTTCGAGGACGCCACCACGTCGACTTCGCCGAAGAGGCGGGCTTCCTTGATGGCGTTCGATGCCCATGTGCCCGTGTCGAGGTATGAAGCCTTGCCCGATAGGAAATTGTACGGGATCATGCAGAACTGCATCGAGGCGCCCCCTCCCAGCCACAGGACGGAGAATCCTTCGGGTATGCCGAGAATCTCCTTGACCAGCGCGGTCGCCTCGTCGATCACCGCCTGAAATTCCTTGCTGCGGTGCGATACCTCCAGGACTGAAAGGCCGGTGTTGGCGAAGTCAAGGATGGCTTCTGCGGTGTTTTTGATAGTGTATTCGCTCAGGATCGATGGTCCTGCGTAGAAATTATGTTTCTTCATACCGTTCGTAGTTAGGTTGTAAGTTTTACCGTTGGCAAAATTAATCAAACATATCGGTTTTGCAAAACATATCGGCGAATATTTGTGGTTTTTATGCTTTTTGAACCAAAGCGGGATTTTTTGCTTTGCAAAGTCGTTTTTAATGCCTATATTTGCGAAAAATTAGAACCTTATGGCAGAAAATGATCCCCGGGGGATTCCTGATCCCCGACGTACACAGCGCAGAGTATGGGCTCCCGAACAGACTGAGCCGGCGCAGGTCGATCCCCGCGCCACGCAGCGCAAAGTCTGGACGCCGGAAGCGACCGGGGCCGCTCCACGCGCTGCGGCCAATACCCGCGCCACGCAGCGTATCGACCCGGTAGCCGTACCTGTGACGGCCACTGAGCAGATGAAGCCCGAACCTTCAGCGCCCGACAGCGGCTGTACGGCACCATTCAGCCCCGGTCCTAAGAAATCGAAAGCATGGCTGTGGATTCTGCTTGCCGTGATTATCCTTGGCGGTGGTGCCGGTGCGTGGTATTTCATGAACTCCGATTCGAAACCGAGGATTACTGATGACGAGGAGGAAAAGGATGCTGTCGAACTGCCCGAGCTCGATGATTACGAACGGCCGGAACAAGTTGAAGTGCTTGAATACAATGATGCCGATGCCGAGCAGATTTTGGCCGAAATGGAAGAACTACAGGAGGAGCCTGCGAAGATCGCGATAGTAGACGAGCCGCGCAACCGCGAAATCCGTTCGCAGGAAGAGATTCAGTCGGGTGCTGATGACCTTGAAAGAAATCCTGCCTCGACACAGACTGCCAACGAGCAACCGCGCACGGCTCAGCCATCGGATGACGTGAATCTCCCGATTGCTATGGTTGAGCAGAAGCCCTCATTCCCCGGAGGTGACGCAGCCATGTACAAATGGCTTGGCGAGCAAATCCACTATCCGGCCGACGCTGCAGAGGAAGGGGTTCAGGGTCGTGTAGTTGTGCAGTTCATAGTCAAGAAAGACGGCAGTATTGCAGACGTGAAGGTCGCACGCGGCAAGCACCCGTCGCTTGACCGCGAGGCCGTCCGTATAGTGAAAGCAATGCCCCGCTGGTCGCCCGGCCGCAACAACGGGCAGTCCGTCAACGTGTCATACACCCTCCCCATCACGTTTAAGCTTCAGAACTGATTGTGCTGCGCCTGGCCCGACTGAGGAAAATCGCATGGTTGTGGCTGGCGTTTGCGTCGGCCGCTTTCGCGCAGATGTCCGCACAGACGGAAAGTGTTGCTGGACCGCTTGTGGCAGTTTCTGACACGACGATATATGCGGTGAAGGATGTCGATGTCAAGCCGCAGTTTCCCGGCGGTGATGAGGCTATGTACCGATGGCTTGCCGATAATATTAATTATCCGGCTTCCACAATTGATACAGGAAGACAATTTAAAATAATCGTGCAATTTGAAATCAGCATAGCGGGTAAAATTGAAAATATCATATTCATAAAAAAATGTGGAATACCTCAGCTTCGTAGGGAAATCGTTCGTCTGATCGAATCTATGCCTGATTGGTCGCCCGGATATGTGAATGGCATGCCGGTGCGGGTCAGATATTTATTGCCGATTACATTTCGTCGCGAGTAATATGGGGTTCAGGATTAGTTTCCTGCCGTAATACAGATTCCCGCCTGATGGAAAATCATCGGACGGGAATCTGTATATATGGGTGAATTGTTATTTCGCGTAGCCGACGGGATTGTTCAAGGCCGGGACGTAACGCTCGTCGAGGCCGAGCAGTCGGCGGATGGCGTCGCTGTCCATCGTGGCACGCGGGACGGTGGCGAGGCCGTTGGCGGCGCAGAACAGGTTGATGTTCTGGCTGACTATGCCTGCATCGGTAAAGCCCATAAGCAGGCCTTTGTCGGCCGGCAACTCGAATTTGTTGAGGTTGATGACCATCACGACCGATATAGGAGTGTCGAGTACGAATTCCTGGCTGAAACCGCCCGGCATTCCGGCGAGCAGCTGCCGGTGGTCGCCGTCGGCGACCTTGTCGAGCGCATTGTTCTTGAAGTCGTAGAGCGAGACGCCGTCGGCGCTGAATATGTAAAGATCAATCTCCTGCGAGTTTAGCGCTGTCGGATTGGTACGCATATTGGTCTCCGGGCGGTTGATGCCTGCTGCTGACCAGAGGAGGTTGGAGAGCGTCTGCGGGTCGATAGGCCGGTCCGGATCATATTCGCGTATGCTGCACCGCTGCAGCAGCGCGCTGTCAAGGCTCATGCCGCCGGTGTGCGTGGGTGCGGGCAGGGCGATCTGAGCCATAGTGTCGGTTATTGTCATAGCTAAAGCTGTCAGTAAAATGATTATTTTTCTCATAATAACTGATTAAGGGTGTATAAAGTTCAACCGGCCGACGTTCTACCACTCGCAGGTGAAGGAAACGGTCGGAGTGGGGGCCGGAATTGGCGGGTGTAGCTTCGTGACTGTCAGGCTTCCGGCCGTGATCTGCGGGAATGCCGCCGCGACGGTCTGCCGGATGCGCCAGGCCAGATTCTCGATAAGCATGGCTTCGGAGGCGCATTCGCCGACGATCACCCGGGTGACGTCGGCATAGTTCAGCGCAGCCCCGATGTCATCGGTGCGCATGGCTTCCGAAGCGTCGTAGTGCAGACGGGCCGAGATCTCGAATCGGTTGCCGATGCGGCGCTCAGCCTCGGCAACGCCTACGCGGGCAAATACTTTTAGCCCCGTAATGTCGATGTAGCTCGCCTTCATTTGCGCTTGCGGCCCTTTTGCTGGCTGCGGCCTTTTTTGGACTGTTTCTGATGCTTCGGCTGCTTCTGCTGGCGCGAGGCAAGAGCGGCTGCCGCAGTGCTGAGGTCCTTGAGCGACTTGGCCGGATGCTTTTCGTCGACGATGACGAAGTCGAGCTGCTTGCGGTCGAGATTGCAGCGGGCGACCTGCACCTGTACCTTGTCGCCGAGACGGTAGCGGTTGTTGTGCCGCCGTCCGATAAGGCAGTAGTTGCGCTCGTCGAAGTCGTAGTAGTCGTCGGCAAGGTCGCGCACGGGTACGAGGCCTTCACACTTGTTGTCGTCGAGCTCCACGTACAGACCCCATTCGGTCACGCCGGAGATCACACCGTCGTAGACCTCGCCGAGATGGTCGTTCATGTATTCGACCTGCTTGTATTTGATTGATGCGCGCTCGGCGTTCGCAGCCAGTTGCTCCTGGTCTGATGAGTGCTTGCATTCCTCCTCGAGCTTGTCGACATTGACCGAGCGGCCGCCCTTGAGGTAGCGGTCGAGCAGGCGGTGTACCATCATGTCGGGATAGCGGCGGATCGGCGACGTAAAATGTGTGTAGTAGTCGAAGCCAAGGCCGTAGTGGCCGATGTTGGTCGTGGTGTATATGGCCTTTGCCATAGAGCGTATGGCCAGGGTCGACAGGAAGTTTTCCTCGCCTTTGCCCTTGACGTCGTCGAGCATGCGGTTGATCGACTTGTTGACGTCGCGGGCGGCGCCTGACGTGCGCAGGCAGTAGCCGAAAGTCTTGGCCAGCGAAGCCAGATCGCTGAGCTTGTCGGGGTCAGGCATGTCGTGCACGCGGTATACGAATGCCTTGGGCTTTTTCTTGCCTGAGGCTTTTCCTATGTAGGTGGCTACCGTGCGGTTGGCCAGCAGCATGAATTCCTCGATGAGTTTGTTGGCGTCCTTTGACTCCTTGAAGTATACGCCCGTCGGATGGCCGTTCTCGTCGATGTCGAAGCGGACTTCGGCGCGGTCGAATTCTACCGATCCGTTCTCGTATCGGTCGGCGCGCAGGATCTTGGCCAGGCGGTCGAGCGTCCGGATCTCCTCGACCAGGTCGCCCTTGCCGGTCTCGATCACTTCCTGCGCCTCCTCATAGGCGAAGCGGCGGATCGAGCGCGTGACGGTGCGTACTATGCGGCTGTTGATGACCTTGGCCTTGTCGTCCATCTCGAAGATTACGGAGAAGGTGAGCTTGTCCTCGTCGGGGCGCAGCGAACAGATCCCGTTGCTCAGATGCTCGGGGAGCATCGGTACTACGCGGTCGACCAGATATACTGATGTGGCGCGGTCCTGAGCCTCGCGGTCGATTATGGTGTCGGGGCGCACGTAGTGTGTCACGTCGGCGATGTGGACGCCGATCTCCCAATTGCCGTTAGGTAGCTTTCGTATCGACAGGGCGTCGTCGAAGTCTTTGGCGTCCTTGGGGTCGATCGTGAATGTGGTGACGCCGCGCAGGTCTTCTCGCCTGGCCACTTCCTCGTCGGTGATGCCGGCTCCAATCTTTTCGGCGGCTTTTTCGACGGCCTCCGGATACTTGTACGGCAGACCGAATTCTGCCAGGATGGCGTGTATCTCGGCGTCGTTCTCGCCGGCTTTGCCAAGCACATCGACGATCTCGCCGCGCGGATTGTTGGAGTCGGAGGGCCAGTCTGTAATGCGGGCTACAGCCTTGTCGCCGGTCTGGCCGCCTTTAAGGCGCGGACGCGGTATGAGGATGTCGGTCGCCAGATACTTGGAGTCGGGTATGAATGAGGCGAAGTGCTTGTCGACTTTCAGTGTGCCGATAAATGTCTGATCCTTCTTCTCGATGATTTCGTTGACTACGGCCTCGGGCTCGCGGCCCTTGACGCGGGCTGCGATCGTCACGGCCACGCGGTCGCCGTTGAGAGCGTGCATCGAATTGCGCTCGGCCACGAATATGGCTTCGCCGTCGTCGTCGATGATCACGGAATTCTTGCCGTTGCGCAGGCGTACGAACGTACCTGTAGCGGCGATGCTGTGGCTTGGAGTCTTGTACTTGCCGGGCGCGACCTCTATCAGGTCGCCGTCGTATGCCATTTCAGCCAGGTACATGGCAACGCTACGCAGTTGCTGAGGCGCCTCAGCGCCTATGGCGGCTGATACCTGTTTGTAGTTGAATGTTTTGGTTGAGGGATTGGCTATGTATTGGTCGACAAGAGCCCGCAGGGCGTTGGTGTCGGCCGATGTTTTCTTCGTTTTTGCCATAACTGTGATGGTTGGATGTGTAGTGTTAGCTATATAACGTCAGTGTCAGGCTGATTGTTCGGCCGTGCGATTCCGCCGGTCGGAAATCGAAGCGCCCGGCCGGTTGGGGCCGGGCGCTGATATGTCAGGCGTCGATATTCGCGTAAGTGGCGTTGGATTCGATGAAGTCGCGCCTCGGTCCGACATCCTCGCCCATCAGCATCGAGAAGATGCGGTCGGCTTCGGCTGCGTCACTGATGTTGACCTGCTTCAGGATGCGGTGTTCGGGACTCATGGTAGTGTCGCGGAGCTCTGTGTCGCTCATCTCGCCCAGACCTTTGTAGCGCGATACGGTAGTCTTGCCGCTGTGGGTGTCGATGAATGTCTGCACCTGCTGGTCGGTCCAGCAATAGTCTTCGGCCTTGCCGCACTTGCATTTGTAGAGCGGAGGTGTGGCCAGGTACAGATAGCCCTGCTCGATGACCGGGCGCATGCGGCGGAAGAAGAATGTCATAAGCAGCGTGGCGATGTGGGCGCCGTCGACATCGGCATCGGTCATGATGATTATCTTGTGGTAGGCCAGCTTCGAGAGGTTTACGGCTTCGGGGTCGTCGGGTGTGCCGATGGTGACTCGCAGGGCGCGGAACAGGTTGGTGATTTCCTCGTTCTCAAGGATGCGGTGCTTCATGGCCTTCTCTACGTTCAGAATCTTGCCTCGCAGTGGCAGAATGGCCTGGAACTGGCGGTTGCGGCCTTTCTTGGCTGTACCGCCTGCCGAGTCACCCTCGACGAGGAAAATCTCGCAGTCCTCGGCCGTGCGTGACGAGCAGTCGGCGAGCTTGCCCGGCAGGCCGCCGCTCCATAGAGGCGATTTGCGCAGCACTTTCTCGCGCGCGTTGCGGGCTGCGTGGCGTGCCTGGGCGGCGAGCACTACCTTGTCAACGATCTTGCGGGCTTCCTTCGGATGCTCCTCCAGATATGTTTTAAGAGCGTCGGAGACGGCCGTCTGTACGGCACCCATAACCTCGTTGTTGCCGAGTTTTGTCTTGGTCTGGCCCTCGAACTGCGGCTCGAGCACTTTGACGGAGATTACGGCCGTCAGACCCTCGCGGAAGTCATCGCTGGCGATCTCTACCTTGGCGTTCTTGAGCAGGTTGTTGTCCTCGGCGTATTTTTTCAGAGTAAGAGTCAGGCCGCGCCGGAAGCCGGTCAGATGAGTGCCGCCCTCGATGGTGTTGATGTTGTTGACGAACGAGTAGATATTCTCGTTGTATGTGTTGTTATATGTCAGGGCCACTTCCACGGGCACGCCCTGGCGCTCGGTGTTAAGGTGGATCACGTCGTCGATCAGCGATTCCTTGTTCGAGTCGATGTATTCGACGAAGTCGCGCAGGCCGGTGCCCGAGTAGAACGTCTCGGAGAGCGGTTCGCCCTGATCGTCGCGCACGCGCAGGTCGGTCAGTCTCAGCGTGATGCCGGCATTTAGGAAAGCCAGGTGGCGCAGACGTGTGGCCAGGGTGGGGAAGTCGTATTCCGTGACGGTGAATATAGAGCCGTCGGGCTTGAAGGTGATGATGGTGCCCGTATGGTCGCTCTCACCGATCACTGTGAGTTCGGAAGTCGGCTTGCCGCATGAATATTCCTGCATGTAGGCTTTGCCGTTGCGGTGCACTTCGGCCCGCAGATAGGTCGACAGGGCGTTGACGCACGATACACCTACGCCGTGAAGACCGCCCGACACCTTGTAGTTGCTCTTGTCAAACTTGCCGCCGGCATGGAGCACGGTCAGTACGACCTCGAGGGCGCTCTTGTGCTCCTTTTCGTGCATGTCCACAGGAATGCCGCGGCCGTCGTCGACGACGGTTATCGAGTTATCTTCGTTGATAGTGACACTTATATTCTTTGCATAACCTGCAAGGGCCTCGTCGATAGAGTTGTCCACGACTTCGTAGACAAGGTGATGAAGGCCTTTGGCCGAGATGTCGCCAATATACATGGCCGGGCGTTTGCGCACGGCCTCCAGACCTTCGAGGACCTGGATTTTATTAGCGTCGTAATTCTCAGTGTTTTCTGACATATCGATTTTTTTTCATTGTTTTACTCTGCAAAGTTACGAAAAAAGTATCAATTTTCGAGTCTGGTTCTTATATATAATAATGTGAAAAAATCTCAACGAAATTTTTTCGAAAAAAATGTCTCAAAAATTTGCGCGGTTCAAAAATAAGGCGTAACTTTGCATCGCTTTTGAAAAAGACACGGGGTGTAGCTCAGTTGGTTAGAGTACGCGTCTGGGGGGCGTGAGGTCGCTAGTTCGAGTCTAGTCACCCCGACTAAGTCAAAAGCCCGAGGCTGTCAGTCATCTGACAGCCTCGATTGTTTTATGACTCAAGCGCCGGAGTTATTTAAAATTTGTGAAGAAATACGGCTAATGGCGGGCTGCCGCTTGTTTGTCCGGTAAAATTTCGTAACTTTGCGTGTTCAAATATGCTTGAATGACATTTATGCGCAGATACATATTATTTCTGTTGGTCGGACTTGCCCTGACATCGTGCGGCGAATACCAGCGCGCGCTCAAGAGCAACGACTACAACTATAAGTTCGAGTTTGCCAAGGAGGCCTTCGCCCAGAAGCGCTACGTGCAGGCCGCGACCCTCTTCAAGGAGTGTAGCACAGTGTTCAAGGGCACCGACAAGGCTGAGGAGGCTCTGTATCTGCTCGGCCTGAGCAACTACGAAAACCGCGACTATATCAGCTCAGGAGCCTATTTCAAGAGCTACTATACCCGCTATCCGAAAGGCAAGTATGTTGAACCTGCCCGCTTCTATTGCGGTTACGGCTACTATCTTGATTCGCCCGACCCGCAGCTCGACCAGTCGACTACCATACAGGGCATCGAGGAGCTTCAGGCATTCCTCGACTTCTTTCCCCGCAGCGACAAGGTGCCTATGGCCCAGACAGCCATCTTCGAGCTTCAGGACAAGCTGACACTCAAACAGCTGCAGAACGCGCAGCTCTATTATAACCTCGGCAACTATATGGGCAACAACTACGAGAGCTGTATCATCGTGGCCCAGAACGCTGTCCGCGACTATCCATACTCGAAATATAAGGAGGATCTCGAACTTCTCATCCTCAAGGCCCGCTTCCAGGAGGCTGACCAGAGTATCGACGAGCGCAAGCTCGACCGCTTCCGTGAGGTTGTCGACGAATACTTCTCGTTCATCAACAACTATCCCGACAGCCCCAACCGTGCCGAAGCTGAGGATATATACAAAATCGCACAAAAATACGTTCACGACTAAATATAACAATGGACTACAAGAAATCAAACGCACCGCTGAACACCGTCACCCGCGACCTGGTGGAAATGGCCGAGCCGACCGGCAATATCTACGAGACCGTCAGCATTATCGCCAAGCGCGCCAATCAGATCGCCGGCGAAATGCGCCACGACCTTGAAAAGAAACTCCAGGAATTCGCTTCGCTCAACGACAATCTCGAGGAGGTAAGCGAAAACCGCGAGCAGATCGAAATCTCGCGCTACTACGAGAAGCTGCCCAAGCCCACCCTGATCGCCACGCAGGAGTATGTTGAAGGCAAGCTCTACTATCGCAACCCGTCGAAGGACCGCGCGAACCTCGACTGATTTTTTTGCGGATTTTTTGCGGCTGTTTCAATTTATTTCACTACCTTTGCAGCCGATAAACTCAATATATTATTAACTTTATAAATCATCTCAAGAATGCACTTAAATTCTGAAGAAAAAGTACAGATCTTCGAGAAGTACGGTAAGAGCAAGACTGATACTGGCTCGCCTGAAGCGCAGATAGCATTATTCTCCGTCCGTATCGCTCACCTGACTCAGCATCTGAAGTCAAACCACAAAGATCATACTACAGAGCGCGCTCTTAAGATGCTGGTAGGCAAGCGCCGCCGTCTTCTCGACTATCTCATGAAGAAGGACATCAACCGCTACCGCGCCATCATCGCTCAGAAAGAGCTTGGTATCCGCAAGTAAGCCTCAGCGCCCGCTTAAAGATTACAATGCCGGACCGGCAGTCACTTCATGCGTGACCTCCGGTCCGGTTTTTTATTCTCATGCCGAGCGGACGGTAACTTTTGGCGCACTTCGCGTGTTATAAGACTGAAGCAAAAAACATGACAGATATGAAACAGATCATCACTTCGATAGCAGTAGCTTCCGCGCTTGCGCTTACGGCGTCGGGATGCTCGCTTCTCAAATCAGGCAAGGAAGACGGCGTCAGGGGGTCGTCGGCGACTCTCGTCATATATCCCTCGACTGTCGGAGCCGATAACTCGTCCGCATCCGTGACACAGACACAGCCGTCGGCCGCTCCCGCTGACAAAAAACAGTCACCGGAGGCTTCGTCCCGCATAGCCGGCGAATGGACCATCGTACAGGTCGGTTCAACCTCCATTGACCGCGACGAGGATATGCCGTACATCAATTTCGTGCCTGAAACCGGCCAGTTCTATGCCAATAACGGATGCAACACGCTCAATGGCTCGTATACCGTCAGCTCCGATGACGTGCTGCAGTTCTACGGCGTCCTGTCGACCATGAAATACTGTGCCGATGTGAAATTCGACACGGAGATCAACATGATCATTACCGACAACAAGCCTTCGAAATTCACCTGCACCACTGTCGGTTCCGAGTCGTTCATCGATATTCTGGATGCCCAGGGGCGCAGCGTGATGAAACTTCGCCGCGGCGACCTGTCGTTCCTGAACGGCCACTGGGAGGTGAAGTCGATCAACGGGCTTGAGAAACTTGAGGCTCCGGCCGACATTTTCTTCGACGTAGCCGAGCTGAAGCTCCACGGCAATACCGGCTGCAACTACTTTAACGGCGATATGTATCTTGATCACCGCCGCAGCAATGCTGTGGATTTCAGTAATATGGGAATAACCCGCATGGCCTGTCCATACACAGCGCAGGAAACAGCAATGCTCGTCGCTCTCGAGCAGACAGCCTCGGTAATCAATGGCGGCGGCGATCAGGTGATGCTTCTTGACGCTGACGGCAAGCAGCTCATGACTCTACACCGTATACCGATGGACAAAAGCGTAGATGACTGACCGTTATTACATGTAAGTATAAAAAAATCCGCCCTCAGGCGGATTTTTTTATTGTCCTGCTTGGTCCTTTTACCGGCGGCAGAATTCCAGGATAATGTCGAGCACCTCGGGCGATATAGTCTCGCTGATGCTGCCGTATTCGGAGCTGTCGCCTGTGTCGGCATGCTGGAAGAGATGGTTCAGGCCGGGCATCGAGATGATCTTTGCCTGCGGCACGGAATTGCGGATTGCGCTGAGATTGCGGTCGCAGTTGACCTGTGTGTCCTTTTCGCCGTTCAGCGCCAACACCGGACAGCTTATCCTGCCGAGGAAGCTGTCGGGATCTATCGTTAGGAAGCAGTCGAACCACGGTGTGCGCTGTTTCACCGACTGCGCTATCTCTGCGGCAAGGTTATCCGGAATTTCGATGCTGTTGGCGGCGATAATGGCGTTGACGTCGATACCCTCTACTGTACCGCGCGAATACTGTGCGGCCATTTCATCGAAAATTATGGAAAGGAGCTTGCACATGGCTTCGCGTGTGGATTCGTCGAGCCCTGTCTGCTCGGCGCGGTGCCTGTTCTGGGCGATCAGCGTCTCCCTGGCTCTGACAGCCATGCCGGCGAGCGATATGATGAAATCCGGGACACCGTCGGACGCGAGCATCAGAGCTATTGTGCCGCCTTCGGAGTGCCCGAGTATGCCTACACGGCCAATGGCGGGAAGAGTGCGGGCAAACTCTACGGCGCTTCTGGCGTCGTCGCGGAATGTGTATGTGGTTGATGAGGCGAAGTCGCCCTGCGAGCCAGCTGTACCGCGGTCGTCATAACGCAGCGACGCCACGCCGTTGCGCGCCAGCCAGTCGGCTATTACGGCGAACGGCCGGTGCTCGAAAACTTCCTCGTCGCGGTTCTGGGGCCCGCTTCCGCTGACCATCACAACGAGCGGAATATTCTTCGATAATCCTGCCGGCAGAGTGACGGTGCCGCTCAGCACAGTTCCGTCGGCCGATGTGAAGGTCGTGTCAACCGTCGTGTAGGGGAACGGCGCGACAGGTGTCTGCGGCCGCCGTGCGCTCAGAGGAATTTCTGGAGTCAGCGTCAGGTCGAAGCCTCTGAGAAACTGGCGGAAACGGCCTCTGATGCGTTCAGGGCTGACCGATGCGCGGTAGATGATGCCGAGTTTCGGATACCGCACCACCAGCGAGTCATCGGTACAGTGGTCGACCGTCATAGGCAGGCTTTCCTTGCTCTGCATCGGAGACATGAAGCTGCAGGTGGGCTTGCCGACGGAATCCGTGCCGAAAGTCAGGACTATAGGCAGCTCGGCCCTCCCGGCATTCAGGGTGCCGCGCCAGCTGCCGCTGAGTGCGTCGGCCGAAAAGCTCATTGCTGCGGTCAGTGCTGTCGCGATAACCGCAGAGATCGTTTTTGTCATAGCGAGATTACTAATTCTATTATTGATGCTATCAGTCGTCAGGATCCTCGATGTCGAGGTTGAAGAGCGCCAGGCCTTCGGCTGTCATGAACTCGCGCAGCTGATATGAATAGAAGGGTATGGCGATCTCGCCCTGCGAGAAACTGGCGGCCTCATACGGCTCGTATACGAAGACTATCGATCCGTCGAGCGCTATGTAGTAGTTGTCGTTGGCCGGCAGCGAGTTGATGTCGGTCTTGCCTATCTGCCGGGCAAGATCTTTGGCGCGCGACGCTATCACTCCGGGCAGCTCGGCTATGCCTTCGGGCGTGAAGATATACGAGAGCGGCATCAGACAACCTTTGTCTGTCAGATAGGTTATGTAGCGGTTGACGGTAAGGCCGTGCGCATCGCCGGGCTGATAGATTTCTTTGCTTATACGGTATGTGAGCAGGTGGGGTGTGAGTGAGAACACATAGCCCGAGATGATGGTATTCCCGTCGGAATAGAACTGCTGGCCGGGGCGCGTCTGCGTCGGTTCGATCTGGTAACCCGACTCGGAGGCTGCGGCCACGAAAGCGCTGTTCATAGCCTGGGCATGGTCAATGCTGACGGTGTCGAAAGCGGCGGCTATGATCGTGTCCTGAAGTTTGGAGATGTCCTGATTGTAGATGACCGTAGGCATGACTATCGATGCCGAGTCGAAGTACACGAGATCAGAATCGCGGTTGAAATCCTTGGCCGAGTTGAGCAACGTGTATGTGGCGCTGCCGGTCATGGTCGAGAAAGCTATGGTGGAGTTGTCCGTCTCGGCTTCCTTTTTGCAGGATGAGGTTCCGGCAGCAGCTATGATCGCAAGTACCGTTAAGACGGGTAAAAGTCGTTTCATTTTTCTTCGCTTCTTTGATGTATAAATTTTTAGGGATAAACAAATAAAGATTAACGATAGTTTGAGGGCGCCAGCAGCGTCTGATATGGCGCGACCGGTTTCGGGTGCCGACCGCGCTGCCTGGCTTTGGCGCGCAGCTGCGGATTGGCGTCGAGATACTCGAGAAGTGCCAGACGTTCGGTCACCTGAGGCGCATCGGACTGCGGATTCGACGCGTCGAGGTGGAATCCGGCCCGGCGCAACGCGTCGATGTATGCGCGGCCTCCGTAGCCGGCCCATTCCATATAGCGGTATGCGACGATATCGGCCTGAAAGATTTGTTCGGGCGTGTAGAGCATACCGTACCGGGGCGAATGGTCGATGGCCATGAGCGTCACGGCCGCCATTGCTGCAAGTTCGATTGCGGGCGAATAGTAACCGTCCGTGGCCTGGTCTGCGATGATACCGGCTGCTGTGATTGCAGCAGCTCCGAAAATCTGCCAGAAACGGCGCTTGTTGCGGCGTGATTTCTCCCATTTCGAATGCGCGTAGGCATGCTGCAGGGCATAGTGGGCTCCCTCGGCCGAGATGAGCGCCAGCACGGCCGCTGAGTCGCAGCCGAGCAGGTCATAGAGTGGCTTGGTGATGAAAAAATAACCGTTGGGGTAACTGAACGACGCGATGTCGGATTCGTCTGTTACGCTCATGATGGCTGTAGGTGAGATGCCGCGCAGGCCCGAGCGGTCGATGATACTCTCGCTGAAACTGTACAGTGAGCCGTCGACCGGAACCTCGCGGAAGTACGTGTCGCAGGCCGACAGGGTCGAGATCATCACTCTCTTGAGGTCCTTGTCGCCCTTGCCGCTCATCGATTTGGCTGTCTTGCGGAACTGTGGGTCGGTCATCTGCAGCAGCGACCAGAACGAACCGGCGTCGGGAGCCGCCATCACCGTGTCGGCGACGTCGTATCTGGCTATAATTTTTGCGAAATCGCCTTCGTTCATGCCGCTCGCTCCAATGGGTACGAGGCAGGCCAGCGTTGCCAGGGCTATGATAATGATTCGTCGGGCGGTCATCGTGGTTTCCTAAAAACACCGGGAGCAACCGTGCGCGGCAGCTCCCGTTATTTATACATCAGTGTGTTATCTCGTTCAGCGAATGCGGATCTTCTGTCCGGGCTTGATTTTCGACGAAGTGGTCAGGCCGTTAAGGCGGCAGAGGTTACGGACAGTGGTGCCGTTGCGCGAGGCGATGCGGCTGAGCGAGTCGCCCGAACGGACGGTGTAGTATTTCGAGCCGCCGCCATTCGATGCGGAACTGCCGCGAGAGCTGCTTGCCGAGCCGTATTCAACTTTGTGCGTCGCGCGGTACTGCTGGGCGTAGGCCTCATTGGCGCGCGGGTCGAAGTTGCGGGCTTCCTGATAGTGGTTTTTGTCGAATGTATAGAAGTCGGTATGGGTTGTCTGGTTGGGAAAGTCGAAAATTGCGGCGGGGTTAATGGCGTAGCCCATGTAGCGGGTCTCGAAGTGAAGGTGCGAGCCGAATGAGCGGCCTGTATTGCCTGCCAGACCGATCGGATCGCCTGCGCGGACGTATTCGTCGGGTTTGACGAGGAATTTGGTCATGTGGCCGTAGACGGTCTCCAGATCGTTAGTGTGGCGGATCACCACATAGTAGCCGTAGCCGCGGGCCTCGTATTTGGTCAGGCGTACTTTGCCGTCGAATGCTGCGCGGATTGTATCGCCTGTGTTGGCCTTTATGTCGATGCCTTTGTGCATGCGGCGGAAGCGCGGACGGTATCCGTAGGGCGATGTGATGTAGCCGGGGTGGGGGATGTGGAAGTTGCGGACGTCTATTACAGCTGTCTGGGGCACTTCAACGCCGCTGTAGCAGTTGACGAAGCCGCTGTTCCAACCTTCAGTGTAGATGTCGAATTCAGGTTCTTCTTCCTCTCCGAACAGCGTTTCAAGGTATTTGGTGGTGTTGTCGACTTCGACCGATCCGGTTCCCTGCATTGCGATAAGATCGCCGTGCTGCTGGGTATGCTGGCCGGGAAGACGGTAGTTCTGTGCTGCGATGCCGGCGCTGAATCCGAGGCTCAGTGCGAGCACCGCTATTGTGGAGAATTTTCTGGAGAGTGTCATTTTTATCTGCATTTTATTCGGAGAGATTGGTTTATGCTTTATGTCGGTTACAGTTCGTCGGGAGCGTAGATCGAGGGCTGAGTCGGCATATCGTAGCTGAAGAGTTCCTCGGGGCTGAAGAAGCGGTTGATTTCGATTACCGCATTCTCGGGCGAGTCGGAGGCGTGCACGATGTTTTCCTGGCCTGACATGCCGAAGTCGCCGCGGATAGTGCCTGGCGCGGCGGCACGACAGTTGGTGGCGCCAACCATCGAGCGCACTACGTTCACCACGTCCTTGCCCGCGAGTACCATCACGATCACCGGGGTCGAGGTCATCGATCGAACCAGCGACGGGAAGAAGGGACGGTCGACAAGATGTGCGTAGTGCTGACGGAGAATTGCCTCGTCGAGCTGCATCATCTTGATGCCGTTGATGAAAAGGCCCTTGCGCTGGAATCGGGTGATGACGTCGCCCACAAGGCTGCGCTTGATGGCTGACGGTTTTAAGATAATGAACGTTTGCTCCATGGTTATGTTAATATATGTTTACGCTTTTCGCGAACACTTCAAAGGTACGGAAATTCTTTCTTTTGTGGAACTTTTTAAACCTTAAATTTTGCTAAACGATTTTACAAACTTATATTTTATGAATATAAACATTGGATAATTAGATTGTTAATCAAAAATATGTTATACAACATAAATTCTTGAGCGGCTCAGATGACTGTTCCACGCGTTGTTGCACAGTGTTAAAAGAATGCAACAAACAACAAAGCCCCGGCCGGGGCCGAGGCTTCGAGTATGCTGTCGAGCTGAAATGTTACATGTTCATGCCGCCGTCGACCTGGATGACCTGGCCGCTTACATACGACGACAGATCCGAAGCGAGGAACAGGGCCACGTTGGCGATATCCTCGACCTTGCCGCCGCGGCGCAGGGGAATTTTCTTGACCCATTCGGCGCGCACGTCGTCAGGGAGCGCGGCTGTCATGGCAGTCTCGATGAAGCCCGGGGCGATGGCGTTGGCACGGATGCCGCGCGAGCCTACTTCCTGGGCGATGCTCTTGGCCAGAGCGATCAGGCCGGCTTTGGATGCTGCATAGTTAGACTGGCCTGCGTTGCCGTGTACGCCGACTACGGAAGCCATATTGATGATCGAGCCCGAGCGCTGGCGCAGCATGACGGGCAGAACGGCGTTGATGAAATTGAACGCGCTCTTGAGGTTGACGGCTATCACGGCGTCCCACTGCTGCTCGGTCATGCGCATCATCAGGCCATCCTTGGTTATACCGGCGTTGTTGACCAGAATGTCGATCGAACCGAAGTCGTCCTTTACCTGCTTCACGACTTCCTGGGTCTGCTGGAAATCGGCTGCATTCGAAGCGTACCCCTTGGCCTTGACGCCGAGAGCGGCGATCTCGGCTTCGGTAGCCTTGCCGTTTTCGTCGATTACCAGGTCGGTGAATGCTATGTTGGCGCCCTCCTGGGCGAAGCGCAGCGCAAGGGCCTTGCCGATGCCGCGGGCCGCGCCTGTGATCAGGGCGGTTTTTCCTTCAAGTAATTTCATTTCTTTCGGTTTAGTAGTTTTGATGACGCAAAGTTAGCAATTCTTTTCGGAATTTTGTGTAACTTAGCGCCGCAAACATTCATTTTATCGCTATGATTGAAGATATACTGCGCCACAACCGCGAATTTGTGGCTTCGCGCGGCTACGAACGGTTCGCCACATCCAAGTACCCCGACAAGCGCATAGCCATAGTCACATGCATGGATACGCGTCTGGTGGAGCTTCTGCCCGCAGCTCTGGGCATTCGCAACGGCGACGTGAAAATAATCAAGAATGCCGGAGGCACCATCACCAATCCGTTTGACTCGACGATGAGATCACTTCTGGTGGCCGTGTATGAACTCGGTGTGAACGAGATTATGGTCATAGGCCACACGGGTTGCGGCGTGCAGGGCATGAATGCCGGGGAGATGCTGCACCTTATGAAAGAGCGCGGTGTAAGTGAGGAGCACATAACTCTTATGCGCCACTGCGGCATAGATCTTGACTCGTGGCTGCATGGTTTCGACGACACCCGTGCAGCCGTCGAGGAAACGGTCGATCTGGTGCGCAACCATCCGCTGATGGCCGCTGACGTTCGTGTCGCCGGCTACATCATGGATTCTCTCACAGGCGAGCTGACTGTAATCTGACCCACGGGAATCTGAATACAGCGGAGGCTGCGGCATTCAAGCCGCAGCCTCCGCTGTATTATCTGTGAAATTAGATTATTTGATGCCGAGCTTGGCCTTGACGGTAGCGGTCAGATCTACGACGTCAGCACCCTGATAGAGCACCAGGCCCGGATCAGCGGGAAATACAAAGGTGAAGCCGCCTTCCTGGCCTACAGCCTTGATGGCTTCGGTCATCTTGGCCTGGATAGGAGCCATCAGCTGTTCCTGCTGACGCTGGAGATCCTGAGTGGCGGTGGTACGGAACTGCTCAACCTTTGTCTGACGCTCCTGAATGTCCTGCATGCGGCGTTCCTTGATGGTCTCGGGGGTGTTGGCATCGTTCTGTATGGCCTGAAATTCAGTGACGAGCTTGTTGAGTTCCTCGACGAGTTTCTGGAACTCGGCTTCATATTTCTTGGAAGCTTCCGTGAGCTGAGTCTGCATTTCGGCCACTTCGGGCATAGCGGAGATTACTTGGTCGATGTCGACAGTGCCGAATTTCTGGGCTGCGGCCGACAGAGGCAGTGCTACGAGCAGTGCGATGATGATTTTCTTTAACATGATATAAATGGTTTATGTGTTGATATTATCAGTTCTGGCCGTATCCAAGCCGTGCGAGCACTTCGTTGGAAATGTCTATCGACGGGGATGCGAAGATGATATTCGACGATGAAGCGCGGTCGAAGATTGCCTGGTAGCCGCGTTGCTGAGCGACCTGCTTGATGGCTTCGTAGACTTCGTCCTGAATTGGCTTGAGGAGCGACAGGCGCTTGTTGTAGAGCTCTCCTTCGGGGCCAAAGTACTTGAATCGCAGGTCGGTGGCTTCCTTTTCTTTGTTTACGATTTCCTGCTCACGGGCCTTGATTTGCTCGTCGGTCAGGAAAACTTTGTCGGCCAGGAAGTTCTGGTACATCGTCTCTGCTTCCTTGCCGACGGCTTCCACTTCGCGCTGCCAGCGCTGCGACAGCTGGTTGAGCTGCTCTGAGGCCATTTCGTATGAGGGTATGTTGCGCAGGATATATTCCATGTCGACCAGGGCGAATTTCTGTGCTGAGGCTGTAAAAATGCCTGCAAGCACGAGCGTCAGCGTGAGGATGAGATTTTTCATGTGGCTTAATTCATTAACTTGTTATAATGTTTAAGACGTTTGAGATTCAAAAAGGTTTACACCACCCCGTGAATTAGAATTCCTGACCGAGAATGAAATGGAAGTGAGAGCCGCCCTTGTATCCTTCGACGCGGTCGAAGCCGTAGGCCCAGTCAATACCCATCATGCCTACCATAGGCAGGAAGATACGGACGCCGGCGCCGGCGCTGCGCTTGAGCTCGAAGGGATTGAACTTGCTTACGCTCGTCCATGCGTTGCCTGCCTCAAGGAATCCCAGTGCATAGATCGTGGTCGTCTGCTGAAGCATCAGAGGGAAGTGCAGCTCGAGAGCCATGCGGGTGTAGGCATAGCCGTCCTTGCCCCAGGGTGTGAAGGCTCCGTTGTCGTAACCGCGCAGGGCGATGGTCTCCGTGGCGTAGGTGTAGGAGCCCGACATGCCGTCGCCACCGACATAGAATGTCTCGAACGGTGATTTCAGATATCGGTTGTATGAGCCCAGGAGGCCGAAGTCGGCGCGGGTCATCAGCACCGGGGTGTAGGTGCCGTCGGCGTTGCACAGGGGGGTATATGTGCGCGACTTGAAGCGAAGTTTCCAGTATTCTATCCAGCGGTACATCTTTTTCTTGGCGGCGGCCGACGCTTCGGTGTTGGAGTTAGCCACCTCGGAGATGGACTTCCAGTCCTTCTTGCCGAAGAGCGATGCCGGGGGCGTCAGCGACAGGTTCAGCGAGAACTGCGAGCCGCTGCGGGTGTAGATTGGGTTGTCGATCGAGTTGCGTGCCAGTGTCAGTCCCAGCACCAGGGCGTTCGACGTGCCGTTGTTCATGTAGTAGAGATAGTCCCAGTTCTTCAGATAATACCAGTTGTAGCCGAGTTCGGCGGTGAAGGTGAAGAAGTCGTCGGGCCACTTGAGACGCTTGCCGAAACCGATGTTGACTCCGACCATCTGCAGGACCTTGTTGGGGTCGTACGACTGCTGGTAGGAGTTCTGATAGTAATCGTCGTAGCCGTATCCGTAGCCATATCCGTAACCGTAGCTGTAGGGATTGTAGTAGCCTCCCGATGCCCAGCGCGAGTTATAGAACGACGAGTTGACGCCCGTCTGCCGGCTGTAGTAGGCTGAGAATGACAGCGAGTTGGGGCGCTTGCCGCCGAACCACGGGTCGAGGAACGATATCGAGTATGCCTGATAGTAGCGGGCATTGGTCTGGGCCGAGATGGTGAATGTCTGGCCTTCGCCCTGCGGTATGATGCCTTTGTAGGTCGACGGATAGAAGAGGTTCTTGATCGAGAAATTGGTAAACTTCAGCGAGAGCTTGCCGATGATGCCGGTCTGGCCCCAGCCCATCGAGAATTCGATCTGGTCGTTGGCTTTTGATTCGAGGTTGAATACGAGGTCAACCGTGCCGTTCTCTTCGTTCGGCTCGGGCCGTATGTCCATATTCTCGGGGTTGAAGTGGCCGGTCTGGGCGATTTCGCGGGCCGAGCGCATAAGGTCGCTCTTGCTGAAAAGTTCGCCGGGGCGTACGCGGAGCTCGCGGCGGATCACTTTCTCGTAAAGACGGTCGTTGCCGTTGATGATCACATTGTTGATGCGGGCCTGGGGACCTTCGACCATGCGCATTTCCAGTGAGATGGAATCGCCGTTGACCTCGCGTTCGATTGGCACGAGATCGAAGAACAGGTAGCCGCGGTCCATATAGAGATTCGACACGGCGTCGTCATCTTCGGTCAGACGTTTGTTCATCTGTGTCTGGTTATAGACATCGCCGGGAGCCATACCGAGGAATTCGTTCAGCAGTTCCGATGGATAAAGGGTATTGCCGACCCACGATATGTCCTTTATGTAGTAGCGCTGTCCTTCGTCGATGGTGATGTATACGTCGACGCGGTTGTCGGAGTATTGTACGACGCTGTCGGCCACGATGCGTGCGTCGCGGTAGCCCAGCTCGTTGTATTTCTTGAGAATCAGGTCGAGGTCGTTCTCATAGTCGCTGCGGACGAATTTCTTCTGTCGGAAGAGGTTGAGAATCTTGCCGTTCTCGTTGGTCTTTTTCATCACGCGCTGGATCTTGTTCGATGACATTACCGTGTTGCCGGTGATGTAGATCTTGTGTACGCGCATCTTGTCGCGTTTGTCGACGGCGATGTCGACGATCATCTCGCCGGGAGCCGACAGATCCTCGTGGAGGGTGATGTTGACCTGGGCGTTGGAGAACCCTTTGTCGCGGAAGAATTTCTCGACAATCAGCTTGGCGCGGTTGACAATGTTCTGTGTGATCTGGTTGCCTTTCATCAGGTTGAGGCGATTCTGCAACTCGTCTCGCTCGCCTTTTTTCATGCCTATGTAGTTCACCTGCGAGATTCGGGGCTGCGGCGTTACCTGAAGCACGATCCAGGCCTTGTCGCCGTAGATTTTGTCGAGCGAGAAGCGGGCCTGCTGGAAGAGTCCCTGGCGCATGAGCCGCTTGGTGGCCTGGGTGATGTCGTCGCCGGGGATGGTGACGCGCTCGCCGACCTTCAGGCCGGCATAGCCCAGAATGATGTCGGGATCGTAGGTCGGGGCGCCTTCGACGCGGATGTCCGCGATCTCGTATGTGCGCGGCATCGACGTGTATACGACGGTCGGGTTGAATATCGTGTCTGTCTCGGTCTGGGCCTTGGCTGCGGTGAAGCTCAAGGTAGCCGAAATGACGAGCAGTATCTGAATCAGTTTATGGCGCATAACGTGAAAGGAATTCATTGGCAGTTGGTGACTTGATCGCCGGTGAGGCCGAAGCGGCGCTGGCGTTGTTGATAGTCGGCTATTGCCTTGGCGAAATCGTTTTTGGTAAAGGCCGGCCAATAGGTATGGGTGACGAAAATCTCGGTATAGGCAATCTCCCAAAGCAGGAAATTGCTGATGCGGAGGTCGCCGCCGGTGCGGATCAACAGGTCGGGATCGGGCATGAAAGCGGTCGACAGTCGCGTCGAGAGGGTTTCGCTGTCGATATTTTCAGGATTCAGAGTGCCTTGAGCTACCTCTGAAGCAATGCGCTGCGATGCATTTACTATGTCCCAGCGCGCGGAGTAGCTGATGGCGAGCACCAGGCGCAGGCCGGTGCAGTGGGCTGTGTCGGAGATGCATTGTTCGAGGCGTTGGCGTGCCTCGTCGGGCATGCGGGCCGTGTCGCCGATAACGCGCAGCGACACATTGTTTTTGATCAGGTCGGGGGTCTCGCGTTCGATGGCGCTGACGATCAGATGCATCAATGTGTCGACTTCGGCCTTGGGCCTGTTCCAGTTTTCGGTCGAGAAAGTATAGAGAGTCAGATATTTGACGCCGAGTTCGGAAGCCGCTTCGGTGATACGGCGTACCGTCGTGACACCCTCGGCGTGACCTGCCGAGCGGTCGAGTCCGCGCTCGACGGCCCAGCGGCCGTTGCCGTCCATGATGATGGCGATATGGGCGGGAACGCGGTTTGGATCGAAATTTTCGGGCACTTTCATGGGTGTCAGTCTACATAGTGGCAGGTCTCGCAACGCTTGCCGAATTCATACGAAATGCCGACTGTAAGGCGCGATACCCAGTCGGTGTTCTTGTAAAAATCTGTTTTGATCAGGTTTATGTCGGCGAGATCGGGGCCGTCGACATGGTCGCTGAATATTTTTGTCATCGAGAATTCGATGAAAAGATTGATGCGTTCGCGAGGCTTGTACTTGAAGCCGAATGCCATCGGCAGGGTCGGCGCCACGGAGGTCTTGCCGCCGCTCGTCGCGATGCCGAGACCTATGCCGACGGCGAGGTAGGGCGTCCAGCGCTTGAGGCGCTTGTATGTCTCGCCGATGCCGTATGGGAAGAAATTGGCCTCGCCGCGTACGTTCAGGTCTATTACGGTCGAGGTGAATTCATAGTGTGCTCCGTCGGGGAGTACGTTCGATATGTCGGCCGTATTGCCGCTGAGCGACTGCATGCCGAGCGATGCGCGCACGGCCCAGCGGGTGTCGATGATGTAGCGGCCGGCAGCATCGGCCGTGAAGCCGGGATGTCTGAAAGGGTTGGTGGTGTTGGCGTCGCCGATATAGCCGCTCATGCCGATGTTGGCGCCGAAGTCGAACTTATACGGCGCAGTCGGAGCCTGCGCGAAGCATCCGGGAGCGGCGCATGCGGCGGCAAGCGTCATGGCTGTGATATGTAATCGGATCGACGACATCAGTCGTTTATTCTACGGGTTTGAGACTTAACAGGTTGATGACTCCGCGCCATACGTTGTTCGACGTCTGCCCACTGTCGTTGACGCCTCCGAAAAGATAGATGTACGGAACTTTCCATGTCTCGCTCGGCACTTTTACGGCGGGTCTGTAGATAGAGCCCGACATTGTCGACGAGATGGTGAATGACTGGGCTCCGCGGAATGCCGGTATGTACGTGGGCAGCTGGAGACTCGGACCGGCCTTCGACCAGGTGATGCCGTAGTCGTTGGAGATGTATACGGTGCCGTTGTTCATGCCGTCGGCCTTGCGGCCGCCGATGGCTACCAGTGTCGGGATCGAGCGTGTGGTCCAGTCGGCCGCAGTGCGCACCGTGAAGTAAGGCGCCACGGCTATGCCTTCGAGGCCTTCTGGCAGGCCGCGTTTCGATATTTTGGCCCACGACGAACCGTCAAAACCCCATGTGTCGGCCGAGAGAGAGCCGTCGGTCTTGCGGCCGCCGACAATCAGCATCTGAGGCGTGTCGCTCATGGCGAACGCATATGTCACGGCCGGAGATGTGCCGCTTACGGGCATCCCCTGCGGCAGTGGAGTCGTTTTCGTGCCTGGATATGTCTGGAGTGTCCAGTTGCCGGCGTTGTCCTTTGCCGCGCCGGTCAGTGTGGTGCCGTAGCCTCCGTATATGGCCGACCATGAGCGGCCGGTTGAGGCCCATGTCGAACCTTCGTCGGCCGAACGGTAAAGCATCCCGTCGCTACATATAATATAGAGGGCATCATCGATGGCTGTGAATGTCTCAAGACGTGGGGCAGCCGGGAAGGTGACGCTCTTCTTGCTCCATTCGCCCATATCGGGGTCGGCGCCGGTGATGGCGTCGAGGCTGCTCTGCAGCGTCGCCAGGCAGTAAGCGCCCTGAAATGCCGTCAGGCAGTGCAGCGTGTTGTTCTGACGCACGGTGCGTTGTTCGGTCGGGTAGGAGAAGCTCGACGGGAGTGTGCGGCGGTCGAGCTGATCCCATGAAAGTGAGTCGGTGTTCTCTTTGTATACGTTCACCGTGATGGTGTATGTGCGCTCGCACAGGCCGTCGGGCGACACAACGCGGAGTTTCACCGGATTGGTGAAATCGATCGTGTCCGATGAGTTGGTGATGTAGTTGTAGGTCGTGTCCGACTTTCCGGCGCGTTTCACTGTCAGCTCGGCTACGGAAAAGCCGTTGAGCGAAGTGATCACCGGCGTAAGGGCCGTCACTTTCGTGCCGTAAGGCATCGGTGTGGCGTTGTAAATCTGCCCTTTTATTAGGTCGATGGAAAAGAATACCGAATCGAGGTTGGCGAGTATGCTGTCGTTTTTGCTAAGGTGGAAAGTGCGCACAGCCGCAGCCGAGTAGGTCTCTTCGACGTAGTCGGTAGTCGAGGAATTGCACGAGCCCAAAGCGGCTATCGACGCCCCCACAGCAAAACTTATTGCAAGCTTCTTTATCATGATGAACAATATATTTCAGTTTGCAAAGTTATAACTTCGCACGAAAATTAGGGCAATAGTCGGGCGATAAATGATGTAAAAAGTATGAATTTTATAGGTTTTTAACGCTAAACAGTCCGTTGTTGGAGAATATCTCCACGCGGTTACCGTCAAAAATATCAGAATGTACGGGCTGCCGCGCCAGAACGGGCGCACGGACGGCCCCATGGCTGCCGAGTGCCTCGGGCGAGGTCTCCACGCGCGCCATATCCCACAAGCCGGAATTGATAAATGCCTGCAGCACAGCCGCTCCTCCTTCAACCAGAACTGAAGTTATACCTTTCTTGTATAACAAGCTCATTACCTGGCTGAGCGGGATGTCGCCGGTAAAAGTCAGAGGCTCTGATGCAGTTGATATGTCGGCTTTGCCGATTCGGCCGCGGCGGTCAAGGATTACGGGGCGTGGCTGCCTCGCTGCCGGCCATAGGCGACAGTCGAGACGCGGCCTGTCGGCCAGAACGGTGCCTGAGCCAACGAGGATTGCATCGTGTAGCGACCTCAGCCGGTGCGAGAGTGTCGAAGTCAGCATGTTCGAGAAGCGGTGCGGCATACCGTCCGGTCGGTCGCTGTCGATGAAACCGTCGGACGACTGCGCCCATTTGAGTGTAATCCACGGCCGCTGCTGCTCGTGCGCGGTCATGAAGCGGGCGTTGAGTTGCCGCGATTCTTCAGCCAGCATACCGGTGGCTACCTCCACGCCGGCCCGGCGCAGCATGGCTATGCCGCGGCCCGATACGCTTACAAATGGATCAGTGGCGCCGACGACAACCTTTGGAATGCCGGTGCGGATAATCAGTTCGGCGCAGGGTGGCGTCTTGCCGTAGTGCGAGCAGGGCTCCAGGGTGACGTACATGGTCGAGTCGGCGAGCAGGGGCCGGTCAGACTCGCTGACCGAGGCGATCGCGTTGACTTCGGCATGGCCCTCTCCGCAGCGCCGGTGATAGCCTTCGCCTATTATGCGGCCGTCGGGCGCCGCTATCACTGCGCCGACCATCGGATTGGGAGATGTGGCTCCGCGACCATGGGCGGCGAGTTCGAGAGCGCGCCGCATATATTTCTGATCAGTTTCCATATATAAGTGGTACAAATTTAAGAATATTTGTGCGTAAAATGTGACATTTTTACAGTTAAATTAAGTAAAAAATTATGATTTATAGCCATAATATCTCATACAATGCTGAAAATTGTGATAAAATTGTTGATATTTTGAAAAGATATTCATACCTTTGCCGCGTGTAAGCATAGATGAATACACAATTGTTAAAGTCGTTTATTTCCAATCATTAAAAGTAATACTTAATCCAATGATGAAACTTCCCATGCCGTCGTTACTGACAGCGGCCGCTGTTCTGTTTTCTTACGCTACGGCAAGTGCAGCAGTCGGCAACATCACCGGAGCTGTAGATCTGACCCGATAGGCCTATCGTCTCCACAACTCCCATGCGGCCTTCTCCGGCGAGCGCTCGGCACGCATCGAGGCCAACAACCGCATTGTCTTTCCCCAGCCATGGCGCGCCGACGGCGCCGATAGCTATAAGCCTAACCATACGCTCGGCATGGCCAGCAACTGCGGCGATATCGACGGGCCTGATGGCAAGCTGTGGTACTATACGATCGATCTCGACAACAAGGCGATAGTCCACAACCAGTATTATACCGAACTTGTGCTCCAGGCATATCACATCAAGATATACGATGATAACCACAAGCTGGTGGGCACGATCGATGACAAGATGCGCTATGCATCCGACGAAGTCCGCGTGCCTCAGTGCGACGTGCTGCCTGTCGTAACGCGCCATTTCTTCAATACCGACGACCGCATGGAGATCGCCGTAGGACTTGCTGTCAATTCCAGCACTCCCGGCATCAATCACTACCGCACCGTCGTATATCAGCTCGGCGGCGAGAAGGACGGCGAAGGCTACGACAAGATTGTATACACGCTGCCCGAACTTGTGGCAGATGTGCTTGACGCCTCAGTGCCCGGCGGTCCCGAAGAATTCTATATGACACTGGCTCAGGAATTCATCATAGGCGAGTATCCGTCGGATCAGGACGGCACGCAGGCTGTATGGGACTATTATACCGGCAACTATATCCAGCTCGATACATACGGGAAGGCTGTCGACAGCAAGGGGCCTTCGGTCATCACAAGCCACCGTGTCCATCATCTCAACCTTCCCGGCGACCAGGAGAGCGCCCAGTATATGATCGGCAAGATGGTCGACGGTGTGCCATATCTGGTATACTCGCAGTATGAGGAGCCGTTGTTCACGCCGTTCTACAGCTATCTCGACGATATGGAGCAGCGCGAGACCAACAATCTGCACATACAGGTCGACGTCCTGCGCGACGGCAAAGCCGAGACAGTGCAGACCACGCGCATCCCCGTAATACGTCCGACCGGCGAATACAACGCCGCCTTCTTCTCGATAGGCGATCTCCGTTACCGCGAGGACATCGACAACAAGCATTACGGTACCGACGGAAAGTTTGCCTTTACCGTCCGCCGCAGCGACTATGTGAGCCTGGCTTCCGAATCGGGTGTCAACAACTTCTATATCTATAAGCCCGACGGCACCCTGCATGCCGTGGTGTTCGAGAACGTTCTCGGCTTCAACATCATGACCGACGTTCCCGGCAAGGATCCTCAGGTGTTCTTCGTAAGCGCCGGCGATGCAGGTTATGTCTACAGCTTTTTCGATATGTATTCATGCAAGGTAGCGGCAAGTTTCCCGTACATGCTTGAGGTCGAGGATTCCGACCCCGATGTCATGACCACCAACATCGACCGCGTGCCTTTCGGCGATTCATACCGATATGCAGCCGAGCTGCGCCTGCCCTCCGAGGAGGACGATATCGTATATCTGCGCGTGGCTTGGCTTGACAACCAGGGCAAGCACATCCGTACCGACGAAGTCAACATAGGCTCCAATGTGATGTATCCCCAGTGTTTCATCAATGGCTCGGTGCTCCAGCCCGGTCTCATCCACAGCGACAGCGAGATGGAATATCTCGTCCTGATCAAGCGCGGCAAGGGCGACGGTTCGGTACAGGAGGAATGCTACATCGCCCAGCCACGTTCGGAAACAAACCCCGACGGTAAGCTGCTGATCTCGTTCCTTCCCGAGGAAAGGGGCAACCTCGCAGGCGTGTACATATATCCCGGCGCCGACACGCCGTTCCTGTCTGTCTCGTATATCGACTCCGGCCGCACGAGTATCGGCACGGATTACTATAATCTGCCTCTTGACAAGGCTAATGGAATCACCGACACCTTCACTCCCGGCGATGACCTTACTGTTGCCCCCGACGGATGTATGATCGTGGCCGGCGCACCTGTGGAGATCTTTACTGTCCAGGGTCAGAAAGTGGCTCAGGGCGCTGCCGGGTCGACTGACATTACCGATCTTCCCGCCGGCATATACATCGCCCGCAGCGGCAGCTCGGTACGGAAATTTGTCAAGAAATAAATTCAGAGCAATCATTGCAAAAATGAAAATTAGATACATTGCAATTCTGGCCCTCTTCGCCGTTCCGGCGGTCATGCAGGCCCGTACACTTTCCCCCGCGGAGGCGCTCGGCCGCATTGCCGCCCAAGGCGCCCCGCAGTCCGTCGCTGCCCGGATTCGTACGTCGGCCCCGGAACCAGCCTATACATCCGTAACCCGCGGCGGCGATGCCGCAGTGTATGTCTTCGGAACTGCCAAGGCCGGCGAAGGCTTTCTCGTGGTCAGTGCCGACGACTGCGCGCAACCTCTGCTGGGCTATTCCGACTCCGGAACTTTCGATCCTGACGCCATACCGCCTCAGATGAAGTGGTGGCTCGAGGAATACTCGCGCCAGATCGAATATATGAATGCCCGCGGCATCACGGCCGGAGCGCCCATGCGCGTCGACCGTGCGCCTATCGCTCCCCGGATAAAGACCGACTGGGACCAGGACGCTCCGTACAACAGTCAGTGTCCTATCTATGGTGCCTCGCGATGCTATACCGGCTGTGTGGCAACTGCCATGGCCCAGGTGATGAACTACTGGAAATATCCCGAACGCGGCAAAGGCTCCATCAGCTATGATTCCGAGTCGATACAGAAGCGTCTGACTCTCAATTTTTCGCTGAAGGCTTTCGATTGGGACAATATGCGCGACATATATCTCGACAACAATTGGACCGACGCCGAAGCCGCTGCCGTGGCCTATCTGATGAAGGCCTGCGGCTACGCTGTGAAGATGGATTACGGCACTGATTCGTCGGGCGCCCTGGCCATGTATATCTCGCGCGGCCTGGTCAAATATTTCGACTACGATCCGAACATCAGCTACGTTCTCCGTTCGTCGTACCCCACAAGCCAGTGGGAGACTATGCTCTATGAGAACCTCCGCGACGTTGGACCCGTCCTCTACGGCGGCGGCTCGCAGATCGGCGGCGGCCATTCGTTCGTCTGCGACGGCTACGACGGCAACGGCTACTTCCATTTCAACTGGGGATGGACCGGCATGAGCAACGGCTATTTCTCGCTCGACGCCCTGGACCCCTATTCGCTTGGTGCCGGTGGAGGATCGGGCGGCGGCTACAACTTCACGCAGGATGCCGTGCTCGGTATTCAGCCTCCTACGGGCAAGCCTGCAGCAGAGCGTCCGAAGGCTATGATGCAGACCGGATCGCTTGTAGGCCGGATCGCCGAGAACGATTCGCTCAAGATCGGCCTTACCGGCGAGGGCGAGTGCATGTGGGTCAACTATACTCCCGAGACCCTCCGTGTAGTCTTCGGTGCCATATTCGAGCCTGTCGGTAATCCCGATGCAGCCAAGGGTATGCAGGTGAGTGATATACGTTTTGAGATACAGCCCGCTTACGGCACGGGGCCCGCATATTTCAAGCCTTTCGTCGACCTTCGGAAGGCCGGACTTGCCGACGGCACCTACAAGGTGACTTTCGCCACCCGCGCGGTAGGCACCGACAACGATGATACCCAGCCCTGGGTGCCTGTAGGGCATTCGTGGGGCTTCTACAATTACTTTACGCTGACCAAGAGCGGTGCCGACTATGCGGTCGTCAACGAGCCTCTGCCCGATGTACGCGTCACCAAAAGCGCTGTCGTGGGCGGCCTGTACTACGGCATGGTCAACAAGTTCAAGATTACCGTTCAGAATAATTCCGATATAGAGATTTCGCGTGGCTTCGCTCCTGCCTTTGCTGTCGACGGACAGCTGAAAATGCTTGGCGAGAGCATCATGCTGACGCTGCCGCCGCATTCGACTGTCGAACGCGAGTGGGCGACCCCGCTCTATCTCCTCGACCGCTACTTCGGTGTCGACAAGTCGGTGATCGTCGATATGGCCTATTTCGACGAGACTACTTATACGTTCTTTTCGATTCCGAGAGCGCTTCCGGTAGTGATGCAGCCCAATCCGGGTGTGCCGCGCATTTCAGTCATAGGCTATCCTAAGGTGCTCAACGCGGAGGCCGTTTCGGAGACTGTCGATGGCGTCAATACCGTAATCTATCAGATCGCCGACAAAAACGACATACAGATTCAGGCCGACGTGCGTCTGCTTGGGGGGAAGTTCGCCTATCCGATGTACGCCTGCGTGGCCGCGCCTGCCCAGGATAACCCGAGCCAGATCGCTCTTGCCACCTATGCGGGACATAATGTGATTTTTGACGAAGCAGGCACGACGCAGACTTTCACTACTTCTGTCAGCTTCCCCGAATGCGTGCCCGGACAGCGTTATACCGTCATGATGGGCTACAACTACGGCGGTCAGCTCGTGCAGATCGGGCCGAGTGTCTGCTACTTCCGTCAGGGACCGGCCGGTGTCGGGGATGTAGCTGTCGACGCTGAATCAGTTCCGGTATTTGACGGCGCAGCCGTCATGGCCGACGGCCGTATCGACATATACGATCTCGGCGGTGCTGTCGTGGCGACGGGAGAAGACCGCGTCGACACCGGTGCGCTCGCTCCGGGCGTCTACGTAGTTCGATCGCAGGGCGGCACACTAAAACTGTGCATCAACTAATCTAATCATTTCCAATATCAACTTTATTAACTTACAAGCAATTCTATGAAAAAGCTTTATTCTTTGCTGCTTGTCATCCTGTTCGCCGCCGGCCTCTCGCAGGCACGCGCGGAGGAATTTTCGGTGACATTGAAGTGGGACAAACCGGATGCTGTCGAGTTTAAATACGGCGGTACATCGCTGGGTGCCTCACAGAACGTTGTACTCGAGGTGCCTCAGGGTGCCACCGACTATGTCTTTACCGCTACTACGAAGGCTAAACCACTGTTTGTGGCCGCTAAGGAGGGTTTTAAAATCATCAAAGCGACTTGTGTAAGCGCGCAGGGTGCCTCGTCGAATATCGCGGTAAGTAATCTGAACGGTGTGACGTATCTGCGCCTCAACCTGAGTGCATGGAACAGTCCTCTGATAGGCGGAACCGTCACTATCGAGACCGAGGCCCTGCAGACCGCGTCGTCTTTCACCGTTAAGGTCAACGACTGCCTCGACAAGATCAAGAAAGTGTATCTCGAACCCTCGAAGAAGGAAATCACCCTGACCAACGGCTCCAACACGGCCGAATTCACCCCTGGCCAGGATCAGTCGCTGACTATCGAGGTAACCGACCGCCTGCATCCTGAATTTTACACTGTGACGCTCAACGGTACCGCCGTGGCATTCGACACAGAGAGTCAGTGTTTCGTAATCTCTCCGCTGGCAGTAAACGACGTCCTCGAGATCTCATATACCAACACTAATCCTGTAGAAACTGTGACGGTGGAGCTTCCCGAAGGTCTCGAAGGCTGTATCCAGTCGCTCTACGACACGAGCGCCTTCCAGGCAGTGACCCTCACCGACGGCAAGTTCCAGGTCGAGCAGGGCCACCGCGTGCGCGTGATCATCAGCGAGGACTTCCTTGTCAAGACAGTGACTTTCAACGGCGAGACCGTTGCCGAGTGGGACGGTGAGGAAGGCGTCGATATGTTCAGCTTCGTGGTCAGCGCCAGCGGCGTGCTCGCTTTCGAAGGCTCAGCGAAGGTCTACGAAGATATCACTTACACCGCTTACGTCGTATGTCCCGAAGGACTTAAGATCGTGGCCGGCAACCTGCTGACAGGTTATTTCGTAACTCTCGCCGATGGTGAGCCCATCACGGAGGACATCGTTCTTCCGGCTCTCGGCAAGCCCGCACAGCCCGCTTATACCATGAAGCCCGGCGAGGCGCAGAAGTTTACATTCACGGTAAGCGAGAAGTACGGCGATCTCAATATCCTGCCCCAGGAGGGCTACTGGATCCGCACTCAGCGTAATTCGGCCAAAACTTTCCTTGATCTGCCTACCACGGACTCCCCCATCTATATCGTTGCCGAGAAAATCGAGGATGACGCCAAGGCCAATATTTTCGTATCTATGCCCGCTGACCGCAAGATGGCGCTGGATGCCAACACGATGTATGGCTGCATGCAGGGGTGGAAGTATGCCGACGGATGGAGCGAACTGTCGTTCGACAAGGACTATATGTCGCCTTTCTCGGCCCGAGTTCAGGGTGAGCAGATTGATCCTACCTTCTGTTTCTACAACGGCGAGTCTGTATCGGCCGACGAGTACGGCAAGTTCGCTTTGCCTCTGGCCGACGGCGATGTCGTGAAATTCTTTGCTGACGGAAAATCTCACTCCTCCGACGCCCTGACAGTGACCAACCTTCACGGTGCGGTTGAATATGAGAAGACCCCCGATAACTTTGTGACCTATACCGACGGCACCAAGCTCGTCGACGGTACAGAGGTTAAGGTTACCGTCGCCAATGGCTACACTCTGAAGGTCGACGGTACAGAAGTCACGCTGACCGATGGCGCATATTCGTTTGCAGCCAGCGGTGCTCCCCAGCCCATCGAATTCATCCCCGGCGACGAGATACTCACGGCCGTGCTGACGCCCGAGTCGGGTTCGACCCTCCCCGAACTGACCGAGATTCTCGTCTCATTCCCGCTTGCGACGTCCGTTGAGCTCGCAGGCATGGATATTTCCGAAATCACTCTCGTAGGAGCAGGCAATGTATGGGGCAATATTTCCAGCCAGACTGAAATAGAGAAGGTCGAGGGTGCCGATGTTCCGACTTTCGCCGTAAAGTTCCTTGCCGCTCCGACCATCAATACATCCTATACATTTATCATCACGGAAGGCTTCTTCAAGGTGGATGGCGCCGATTCGAAGCAGATCATGGGCACATACGTTCTTGAGAAGGAAGGCGATGTGAACTATATGTTCAATCCTGACAACGGATTTTTCAACGCTACCGATCCATATCTGACCATCGGCGTCGTGTTCCCGGACGATCAGGTAAGCGAGGGCGAGAACTATGCGGCAATCAAGGTTACCTTTGACGGCGTAGAGCTCACCGATGCCGACTATTTCGGGGGCGCCATGGAGAATTTCTACATGATCATGTTCAACAGCGCTCTCAACAAGGAAGGCGTCCTGACCATCGACATCCCCGCCGGAGCCCTGAGCCTGTCGGGCAAGCCCAATCCGGCTATCAAGAACAGCTGGACCGCTGTGATACCGAGTGAATTCACAATGGAGGTCGAGACTAAACCGACCGCCAACCCCAACGACATTCATCAGATCGATGAAATCACCGTTTCGTTCCCCGGCGCCAAGACTGTAACCCGCTTCGAGGATGCCGCCATCAATCTGCGTCTGAAACCCGACTGGAGCAAACCCGGCAGCCAGGCCTGGAGCGCAACCGCCGTGGTTACCGAAGTCGAAGGTGCCGATGTCCCGACCTTCAAGCTCACATGGGATAAGCTTCCGACGGAATTCGGCGACTACATCCTGACTATCCCTGACGGAGCTTTCACTATCGACGGAGTCGCTTCCTCGGAATACTTCACCAAGACCTATTCGCTGACTACCGGTGTCGCAGACATCACGGTCGACGGCGCAGCCGATAACGCAGTCTTCAATCTGCAGGGTATTGCCCTCGACTGCGAATGGGACGAACTTCCGGCCGGATTCTATATCCGCGGCGGTAAAGTCGTGCTCAAGAAGTAAGCGGTTCTTCCCTTTACTGATACAGACAACCCCGCCGGAGCGAACGCTCCGGCGGGGTTGTGGTGTTTATAGGACAGTTATCAGAGACCTTTGCGCTTGGCAAGCTGGCGGTCGAGGGCTTCGAGCGCCAGATCGATGGCTTCCTCAAACGAATCGGCGGTCTTGTCGGCTACAAGTTCCTCATGCTGAGGTACGGCAACCTTGACTATGGCCTGTTTGTTCATAGCTGTTTCGGGCTTTACGACCTTGAGGCTGACTTCGACGGTGGTAATCGACGGATTATGGCGAGCGAGACGCTCGGCTTTCTTGTTGATGAAGCTGACGAGCTTCTCGCCTGCTTCGAAATGAATGGCTTGGATGCGTACTTCCATAGTTAGCGTTTTTTTTGTGCGCGTGGATGCGCGAGTTGATAATTCTGTTTTAATTCGCTATATGAGAGATGAGTGTAAATCTGGGTTGTCGACAGCGAGGCGTGCCCGAGCAGATCCTTGACCGCATTGAGTCCGGCGCCGTCGTTGAGCATGTCTGTGGCGAATGAGTGGCGCAGCCAGTGAGGAGTGGGCGACGCCCCCGAGCCGGCAAATTCGCGGCGCACGATTCCGCGAAGCATCGCATAGGACATCGGGCGTCCGTCGGATCGGACAAAGAAAGCCGTCGAGGCTGTGGCGGGGCGGATTTGGCGGTATTGATCTATCATTTGCCGGAGTTCGTTGCCGAAAGGAATTATTCTTTCTTTATTACGCTTTCCGAGGACTTTTAGTTCGCCCTTTCCGCAATTAACGTCGGTGTCGAGTAGCCCGGTCAGTTCGGATGCCCGCATCCCGGTAGAATAGAGCATGTCGATGGCCAGGCGGTCGCGAACGGCAGTGAAGTCGGTCGGGTCGACCGGCAGGTCGATGACGCGGGCTGTGATGGCAGGAGCCACTACTCGGGGCAGCGTCTTGGCCATGCGGCCCGGAATGAGTTCGGCGGCCGGATTGGTCTTGAGTCCGAAGCGCTTCATCATGAAGGTGAAGAAGGCGCGTAGAGTCTGTATTTTGCGCCGGATCGACCGCTGCGTAAGGCCGTCGGAGGCAAGCTGAGCTACCCATCCGCGCAGGTCATTGATGTCGATCGTGGCCGGATCGGCGTCGTCAGTGCCCAGATAGCCGAGCCATTGGTTCAGATCTCCTTTATAAGACAGAACGGTGTGGGCCGAAAGATTCAGCTCACACCGTATGTAGGTTAAAAAGGCTTCAGTCTGCTGCTTCATTTCTGGCCTCGGCGCTGCGGCTATGATAGTCCGCAGTGACTTATGCCACGAAATTAAGCATTCCTTTTTATATTGGCAAATAAATCGGCGAGAAAACTCGCTTCAGGCAGCGAAAATTTTTATTCTTCGACTGCACGCAGCTTCTGCACGTAGACCGCCTTCATCATTTTCTTGCGGTTGGTGACTGACGGCTTCTGGAAAGCCTGACGGCTGCGGAGTTCTTTAACGATGCCTGTGCGTTCAAATTTACGCTTGAATTTCTTGAGAGCGCGTTCGATGTTTTCGCCTTCTTTTACTTGTACGATGATCATATTTTTAGTTTGTTGTTAATTGTCAGATTGAGGTGCTTATAATTTAGCGGGGCAAAATTACGCATAATTTTTTGAATGGCAAATTTTTTTATGTCAAAATCGCGCAATTTTTGCATCGCTGCGGGTCAAAAGTACTATAGTTGCTTTTTGATCAGTGCCGACACCTCCTTTTCGCTGATAATTCTGGGTTACAAACTGTTTGTTACTGATCCATTGTGCGCAGGAGCTCGTCGTTGTCGCGGGTGCGCTCCATGCGGTCCTTGATGAATTCCATGGCTTCGATGGAATTGCGGTCCGACAGGAATCGGCGCAGGATCCACATGCGGTTGAGGGTCTCGGAGCGAAGCAGCAGGTCGTCGCGGCGGGTACTCGATGCCATGATGTCGACTGCGGGGAATATGCGCTTGTTCGAGAGCTTGCGGTCGAGCTGAAGTTCCATGTTGCCGGTGCCTTTGAATTCCTCGAAGATCACTTCATCCATCTTTGAGGAAGTCTCGGTCAGCGCGGTGGCGATGATGGTGAGTGATCCGCCGCCTTCGATATTGCGGGCCGCACCGAAAAAGCGCTTGGGCTTCTGCAGGGCGTTGGCGTCGACGCCGCCCGAGAGGATCTTGCCCGAAGCCGGAGACACGGTGTTGTATGCGCGTGCCAGACGCGTGATGGAGTCGAGCAGTATGACCACGTCGTGGCCGCACTCGACCATGCGCTTTGCCTTTTCGAGCACGATACCTGCGATCTTGACGTGGCGGTCGGCCGGTTCGTCGAAGGTCGATGCGATCACCTCGGCGTTGACGCTGCGGCTCATGTCGGTCACTTCCTCGGGGCGCTCGTCGATGAGCAGGATCATGATGTACGTTTCGGGATGGTTTTCTGCGATGGCATTCGCGATGTCTTTAAGCAGAAGTGTCTTACCGGTCTTGGGGGGCGCGACGATCAGGGCGCGCTGACCCTTGCCGATCGGTGCGAACATGTCGACGACGCGGGTCGAGATGTTACAGGTCTCGCCGCCGCAGAGATCGAATTTCTCGTCCGGGAACAGAGGTGTGAGATGCTCGAACGGCACGCGGTCGCGGATGAATTCGGGCGAGCGGCCGTTGACGCGAAGCACCCGCGACAGCGGAAAATACTTTTCGCCTTCGCGCGGAGCGCGGACCATAGCTTCTAATACATCGCCCGTCTTGAGACCGTAGGTCTTGATCTGCTGCTGGCTTACGAGTACGTCGTCGGGCGATGCGAGATAATTGAAATCTGACGAACGCAGGAAGCCGTGACCCTGAGGCTCGACCTCAAGCACGCCCTGCACTTCGAGTATATCCTCGAAATCGTAGCGTTGGTTTGGGTTCAGGCGCTGATCGGCGACAGTTTGCTGCTGATTGCCGCTGTTGTTGTTTTTGTTTTTCTTTTTCTTTCCCTGGTTTTGGTTCTGGCCCTGAGGCATGGGCTGGCCGGGTTCGGCAAGTGTAATCTGCTGGGGCTGCATGGGCATCGGCTGCTGGCGTTGCTGCGCGCGGTCCTGCTGCTGTTCCTGCTGCGAGCGCGGCACAAATTTACGTCCCTCGCCTCGTGGAAAGAATGAGCTGAAGTCGCCCTTGGGGTGTATTTCAGGCCGCTGCTGGGGCTGCTGGTCGGCTTCGGGAGCCTGGGCCTGTGTTTCAGGCTCTGAGGCAGACTGCGCGGGCTCTGCGGCTGCTTCGGGTTGCTTGGCTTCGGCCGGTTCGGCTGCTTCTGGCGCCGGAGCGGCTGCCTCGGGTGCGCCCGCTTCCTTCTTGGGGCGTCCGCGGCGCTTCTTGGGCTGTTCGATGGCCGGTTCGGTCTCGGATGCCGGCTCGGCTTCAGCTACAGCGGCTTGAGGTGCGCCTGCAGCGGCGTCAGCCGCGGTTTTCTCGGCTTCGGGCTTGGCAGCCTTGCGGTCTTTCTTTTTCTTATTCTGATCGGGCTTGTCGGTCGGGGCGGCATTCTCGCTGGTGTCGGCCTTTTTCTTGCGGCCGCGTTTTTTAGGTTCCTCGTCGGCTTTTTTGAGGGCGGCGGCTTTGGAGGCCGCGCCGGCTATGGCCTGCTCGTCGAGGATCTGATATACGAGTTCCTGTCGCTGCGACAGATCGATTTTTTTGAGTCCAAGGGCTTCGGCTGTTTGCTTGAGTTCAGCGTCGGCCATGGAATTTAGTTCATTTAGATTATACATAATGTCTTGATTGAGCGTCGCTGCCGGCGATTAGGGCAGTTTGCTTCAAAATGTTGCGAAAGGTTTTGTCAGGTAGTGTTCTTTTGGCATCGTCCGCGGTGTGGAATCCGCATAATGAGCCGGTTTAAGAGAAGTAATCGGAATGAAGATGATTTAGGGGAGGAGAGCGAACCGGATCTTTCTGATCCCGATTGCGGTGCAAAGTTAGTAATTTATTTTTTAATTAACAACCCCTTTGTTAATTTTGTTCGCAACAGCTTGTGTGTCTATATAAAAAATAAAAGCCGACCGATCGGTCGACTTTTATATTCTTTTCTGTAAGCTTTACTTATTTTGCAGCTTCAGCGGGAGCGGCTTCAGCGGGAGCAGCTTCAGCTTCAGCGGCGGGAGCAGCGCTGTCGGTAGCTTCAGCTTCAGCAGCGGGAGCTTCGGGAGCGGGAGCTTCAGTAGCGGGGCAGCTGTCCTTGCAAGCGGTTGAGTCATTAGCTTCGGCGTTCTTGTCACCACCGCATGCGAAGAGCGATGCGCTGAAAGCTACAGCAAGTAAAAGAAGTAACTTTTTCATTTTTCTTTTTTGATTAAAATAGTTAAACAATTGTTTAGTGCTTCAAAAACGTCACAAAGTTATAGCTTTATTTTCTAACAAAAAAATATTTTTCTGTTTATTTTCCGCAACGAAAGACGGCAAATTGCTATTTTAACAACTAAGTGGCTGAAATATAATGCGTTGATTTAAATGTTAAAAATCATTTATTAATTAAACCTTTTTGTTCGGATGCTATCGCATTGGCCATTACGACGGCTTTCGTGATATGATCGCATATATGGTCGCGGCCTATCAGGCGGTCGATTCCGGCGTGTTCGAGCGACTCGCGCACGTTGGGACGCACGCCTGATAATACAATATGTATGCCTTCGCTCTGCGACGACTTGATCAGAATCTCCAGATTGTGGAGGGCTGTAGCGTCGACGAACGCGACCTTGCGCATGCGGATGATGCGTACCAGAGGCTTGTCATGCATGGTCGAGCGCATGAGTTCGTCGAACTTAGTAGCAATGCCGAAGAAGAACGGGCCGTCGATCTCGTAGACGCTGACACCCTTGGCTACGTCGAGTACCTCATGAGTCGGGCTGTCGGTGCCTTCGTTCACATCAAGCTGACCGGAATAAGCCTTGACTTCGGTATTTTCCATGACACGGCGCAGGAAAAGCACTACGGCCAGCAGCAACCCTATCTCGATGGCGATGGTCAGGTCGAAGATCACTGTCAGGAAGAAGGTGACCAACAGAACCGATATGTCGCTTTTCGGGGCGTGGAATATACCGATGATGGTACGCCAGCCGCTCATATTATATGCGGTGATGATGAGCACGGCTGCAAGGCATGCCATGGGGATGTAGTTGATCAGCGGCATCATGAACAGGAAAATGATCAGAAGCACAAGCGCGTGGACTATGCCTGCGACAGGGGTGCGTCCGCCGTTTGTGATGTTGGTCATGGTGCGGGCGATGGCGCCGGTGACCGGAATGCCTCCGAAGAAGGGCACGGTGATGTTGGCAATGCCCTGGCCGATGAGCTCGGTGTTGGAATTGGTGCGGGAGCCGGTGACGCCGTCGGCTACAGTGGCCGAGAGCAGCGATTCGATGGCGCCCAGCACGGCGATGGTGAACGCCGACGGCAACAGCATGTTGATGGTGGCCATGTCGAGTACGAAAGCGTGGGGGCGTGGGATGTCGGTGGGCATGTCGCCGAAGCGGTCTCCGATGGTCTCGACGTGGAACCAGCCGGTGAAGGCCGACAGAGCCCATGTGGCGGCTGTCACGATGATAATAGCCAGCAGGGCGCCGGGGAGTTTCTTGGATATGAACGGAGTGCCGACGATAATGCCGAGCGATACCAGGCCTGTGGCCACCGTGGCCGGATCAACCGAGGTCAGGCTGCGCAGGTACAGCCCCCACTTGGGGATGAACTGCCCGGGGATGTTGGTCAGTCCGAGGCCCAGAAAATCGTTGATCTGAGTCGAGAAGATAGTCAGGGCAATACCGGCCGTGAAGCCTACTACGATGGGGTAGGGAATGAACTTGATGACGGTGCCGAGCCGGAACAGTCCCATCGTCACAAGTATGATGCCGGCCATGACGGTCGCCACGGCCAGACCGGTGAGGCCGAACTGGGCGATGATGTTGTAGACGATGATGATGAAAGCGCCCGTAGGGCCGCCGATCTGTACCGAGCAGCCGCCGAAGAACGATACCATAAATCCGCCGATGATGGCAGTGACAAGACCGATTGTGGGGCTTACTCCCGATGCGATACCGAAGGCGATGGCAAGCGGCAGGGCGACGATACCGACTACTATGCCGGCGATGATGTCCTCGCGGAGGCGTTCGGTGGAGTAGTTGCTCAATGCGCTCCAGAGCTTGGGGCGCAGGTTGAGGGCTCCTGTGATACTCATAATGTGATACCTTTTTACTTAGAAAAATATGTTGTCCTATTGAAATCGGCCGCAAAGTTACTGTTTATTTTCGAGATACGGAAATTTTGAGTAACTTTGCGTTGCGAAGCCGCCCGGAAATCCGGCTCCGGGGCTGTGCGGCGGCGCAACTCCCCGAAGCAATTTACCCACATTTATAGAAATGCGTTATATATTATCAGCCTTACTAATTTTTGCAGCAGTTATGTCAAACGCTCAAAATGTCTTTTTTGAAGAATTCAACACCGTGCATTCGACTCCGCCCTTCAAGTCGATCGACAACTCGCAGTGGCTGCCGGCCATCGACCGCGGCATAGAACTCGCGCGTGCCGAAATAGATGCGATAGTCAGCAATCCCGAGGCCCCGACCTTTGCAAATACCGTCGAGGCGCTCGAAGCCAGCGGCAAGGATCTAAACCGTGTACTCAACGTGTTCTTTCCCCTTCTGTCGGCGAATGCCGATGACGAGATGATGGAAATCTCAATCACGGCCTCCGACAAGCTCAGCGACTATTCTACTTCGATTATCCTCAACGAAGGTCTGTGGAAGCGTGTAAAGGCAGTGTGGGATGCCCGCGAGAGCCTCACGCTCACGCCAGAGCAGCGGATGCTGCTGCAGAATACCTACGACTCGTTCGCACTCAACGGATCGAACCTTCAGGGCGATGACCGCGAGACCTACCGACGCCTGTCGGCCGAACTCTCGAAGCTGACCACACAGTTCGGCCAGAACGTGCTCAAGGAGCTGCCCACATATGAAATCTGGCTCACCGAGGCCGACCTTGCCGGTCTGCCCGAAAGCTCGGTGGCCGCCGCACGCGACGCCGCTGCCGCCAAGGGGCGTCAGGGCGAGTATCTCTTCACGCTCGACCAGCCCGTCTACATGGCTTTCATGAAAAATTCGTCGCGCCGCGACTTGCGCGAGAAGATGTGGCGCCTCTACTCGGGCCGCAACACATCCGGCGAATATAATAATGTAGAGATCCTCAAGCGCATCGCCGAGCTCCGGCGCCAGATCGCCAATCTGCTCGGAGCCGAGACTTACGCCGATCATTCGCTGCAGCGCACTATGGCCAAGAATCCGGCCGGCGTGTATGACCTTCTCGACCGCCTCCGCGAAGCCTACACCGGCCCGATGCAAGCCGAGATGGCCGCTCTCGGCAAGTTTGCGAGCGAGCTCGAGGGCAAGCCGTTCGATATCATGCCTTGGGACTACTCGTACTACGCCAACAAGTACAAGGCAGCCAACTACAACTTCGACGAGGAGGAGCTGCGCCCCTATTTCGAGCTCAACAACGTGATCGACGGCGTCTTCGGACTCGCCACGCGCCTCTACGGCCTCAAGTTCACGCCCAACGATAAGATCGAGGTATACCATCCCGACGTGAAAGCTTTCGACGTGACTGACGCTCAGGGCAACTTTATCGGCGTGATCTACACCGACTTCTTCCCGCGCGCATCCAAGCGCCCCGGCGCCTGGATGACCGGTTTCGCCGACCAGTTTGTCGACTCCGACGGCATCGATCACCGGCCGGTCGTGTCGATCGTCATGAACTTCACCAAGCCCACCGCCGACACGCCGTCGCTGCTGACGCCCTATGAGGTAGAGACCTTCCTGCATGAATTCGGCCACGCTCTCCATGGTCTGCTCACCAAGGCTCACTACAGCTCGCTGTCCGGAACTGCCGTCTACCGCGATTTTGTGGAACTTCCCTCGCAGTTCAACGAGAATTATCTGACCGAAAAGGAATTTCTCGACGGCTTCGCCCGCCACTATCAGACAGGCGAACCCATCCCCGCCGAACTTATCTCGCGTCTGATAGCTTCGCAGCAGTATGGCGCCGCATATGCCTGCATGCGTCAGTTGATGTTCGGTTATCTCGATATGGCATGGCATACCGCCACGGCCCCCGTCGAGGACGCCGTAGCTTTCGAAGCCGCCGCCATCGAGCCTGTGAAGATCTTCGAACCGGTAGCAGGCGCACTGACGTCACCTCAGTTCAGCCATATTTTCGCCGGCGGCTATGCGGCAGGCTACTACAGCTACAAGTGGGCCGAGGTGCTTGACGCCGATGCATTCTCGCTGTTCAAGGAAAACGGTATTTTCGATCCCGCCACGGCCGACAGCTTCCGCACCAACATCCTCGAGCGCGGCGGCACTGAGGATCCGGCCGAACTTTACCGGCGTTTCCGCGGCCGCGATCCCGAGATTGATGCCCTGCTGCGCCGCGACGGCATCAAGAAATGAACAGACTTTTAACAGCATATTTCAGCAGTATAGCCCACCGGAAGCTCTGGAGCCTCTGGTGGGTTGCTCTTGTCGCGCTGGTCGTGATCGCTGTCGGATTCGCCGTCGACCTGCGAGTGGCCATCGTGGGCTTCATGCTGCTGCTCATCGTCTATCCGTTGGCGATGACGCTGGCGGTCTTCTCGTCGGCCCTGCGGCCCGAAGTCGTGCGCATGGCCGGCGTGGAGTCGGCCCGAGTTGCCGACGGCGCCTTGCTCTTGTTCGGCGGCGACGGCAGCGAAATAGGCTCCGTGAGCCTCGACGGCCTGCGCTCGGTGAGCGAGTCGGCAGGCCTTATCCGCATCACCGACAGCACACATCGGCTCGTGATCGTGCCGGCCGAACTGCTTACGGCCTATGAGCGGACTGCACTTTACCGCGCTGTACCCGCCGAACTTTCATGAAGATCGATGACCGGAATGCCCCGAACGGCTGCCGTGTCGGCGTACTGTCGGGCGCGTCGGCGCGACAGTTCCGCGCCTAATACTATGGTGTCGGGCCGGCAGTGCCCGAGCAGCATGGCCAGCTTGCCCTTGAAGCGAGTGCCAAGCAGCAGATAGTCTACTGTGCATGTGTCGCAGGAAGCCGAGCGCGAGGGTATGGCGATTGTCCGTCCGGCGGCACACAAGATTTCGCCGTCACGCGACAGGCGCCCTATCGCAAAATCACTTTCCGGAAATATCACGGTGTCGATTCCGCTGACGGCTGCGAAGCCGCGGAGCCGCTTCGCCAGTCGTTGAGCGACTGATGCGTGGTCGCGGTCGGCGGCGGTGTGTATCACCGCGCACCTGGATCCGTCGCGGCATACGATGGCTGTGGTGCCGGCCGCGCGAACGAGTACGATGTCCGACGCCGCTCCGGCCACAGACGCGGCCGGCCATGCCACAGATACGGCCGCGACGGCGACCGCGGCCGCAATCCATGTCTTGCGAGAGCGCATGTGCGCAGCCAGCGCCGTCAGCGCTATTGCAGACAGCATCGCAGCCACGAACCACGGCTCGACGTACACGTCGGATATCTCGCCCCATGGAATGGCCGCGATGCGGTCGACGGCTACGGATACAAAGCCGGTCAGACCGTCCATAAAGTCTGCGACCCATGTGTGCGTGATGCCGAGAGCCGATGTGGCAATGAGCAGCATCCCGCCGGTCATCCACACCGGCATGACGGCTGTGGCCAGCAGGTTGCCCAGGAGAAATATCAGCGGAAACCGGTGAAAGTAAAGCACAGTGAGCGGCACTGTGCCGATGAAGGCTGATACCGACACCGCTACCGCAGCCATAATATTGTAGGGGAGGCGTTTGCGCGGCGACACCGGGTTGAGCAGCCCGGCGAAGGCCAGGATACCGAGTACGGCGCTCACCGACAGCTGCAGCCCCGCCGCGAAGAGGCTCGACGGCCATATGGCAAGAATGATCAGCAGCGCCACGCACAGTGAATTGTAGGGGTTCGTATGGCGTCCGAAAGCCAGACCGAGGGTGTAGACTGACGCCATGATCACAGCCCTGACCACCGACAGCGGTAGTCCGACGACAGCGGCGTAGCACCATACAAGGATGACCGAAAGCACCAGCCGAAGGCGCCGCAGACGATAGACGGCGCGCATCGGGTATAGGAGCAGCGACACGAGCAGGATGATGAAGCCGACGTGAAAACCGCTCAGCGCCAGGATGTGGGCAATGCCGATGGCGCGGAAATCCTCGAGCAGGTCAGCGGGCAGTTCGTCGTCGTAGCCGGTGATGATGGCCGACAGCAGGGCAAACGTACGGTCGCTGACACCGCTGTGGGCCAATTGTGCGACAAGCCATTCGCGATATCTGTGAAGCGCGCGGCGCAGGCGGCTGTCGACGCCTGTTGTCAGTAGCTCGTTCTCGGCTACAAAAGCCGTTGCGGCTATGTCCTTCCGCATGTAGTATGAGGCAAGGTAGTCTTCGGTCGCGAGGTCGTTCCACACGGCGGCATCGCGCAGCGCGAGTGTGCCGGCAGCCCGGTCGCCGGGCCTCGGGAATGCTCCGCCGGCGGCTGCGCTTATCTCGGCGCGGAAGGCGGCAACTGGAATCCCGTCGACCGAATCGATCTCCATGATCAGTCTGATGCCCTGCGGCGAGCCCCCGGATTCGATCACTGCGCCGCTGCAGAGATGTCGCGAACCGTCGGTGAAGGCCGCGTCGGTCTTGGGCGTGGTTAGGAAAAAGTTCCACCAAATCAAAATGCCTGCGCACAGACCCAGCAGGGGCAGCAACGCAGGCACTTTGGTGAGCAGAGCCTTCATAGGCTTGGAATGACCGTCACGACACGGTCTCTATGACGACGAACAGACTTGAAATACTGATTATTATCCACAGAGCCACGGCCAGCAGCAGCGGCTTGATGCCGACCGACTTGATCATGCCGAGCGACAGCGAGGCGCCGATCATAAACAGCGTCACGACCATGCCGCGGCGTGCGATCCACACCATAGAGTCGACAAACCATGTCGGTAGAGGCACATATGTGTTTACGATCATCGCCAGGACGAAGATGAATATGAACCAGGGAATGGAGATCTTGCCTGTCTTGTCGCGGAAAATGAACATGGTGGCGAATGCCAGCGGAATAATCCACAGCGCACGGGTCAGCTTGATGAGTGTGGCCGTCTGCAGTGCGGTCTCGCCGTAGATTTCGCCGGCGCCTACCACCGACGAGGTGTCGTGGATGGCGATGGCGGCCCAAGTGCCGAACTGAGTCTCGGTCATTTCGAACATATGTCCAAGTGGCGGGAAGATGAACAGCGCTATGGAGTTGAGGATGAAGATCACACCGAGCGAGACGCCCATCTCGTCGCTGTCGGCTTTGACGACGGGGCCTACGGCAGCTATGGCACTGCCGCCGCAGATCGCCGTGCCCGAAGATATCAGATAGGCAGTCTTGCGGTTGATGTGCATCCAGTAGCCGATGGTCACTCCGAGCACCATGACGCCTATTACCGATACGACGGTGAACATCATGCCTTCCGAACCGCTTTTGAGCGATTCCTGTAGGTTCATGTTGAAGCCAAGGCAGACCACGGCGACTTGCAGAAGGTATTTGGATGTCTTTTTGTTGAATTTCGGACACGGATTGTGCATCGTGAAGGCGAATACGAGTCCGGCAGCGAGAGCTATCGGGGCGGAAATGTTCGGGATTCCCAACAGCGGCAGGGGAAAGATAATCAGGGCAATGAGCAGAATGTAGACTGCGCGGGATAATTCTTTCATTATAATAATTTCAGATTGGTTTACCGTCAGATTATATTTAATATCTCGATTTGTTTACTTTTTCCAGATGTTCCACGACACGAAAGCCTGAAGTAACAGCATTTCGAGGCCGTTTTTTGTGACCGCGCCGGCTTCGGCTGCCTTTTTAAGGAATAGTGTTGTGCCGGGATTGTAGAGCAGGTCGTAGCATAGATGCTGCGGGGTGAGCGCATCGTAAGGCAGTGGTGGACACTCGTCGACGTGCGGATACATACCCACGGGCGTGGTGTTGATTATCACCTTGTAGTCTTCGAGCAGCGCCGGAGTCACGTGTTCATATGTTATGGCTCCCGGTTTCTCCGAGCGTGACACGCGCACGCTTTCCACTCCGAGGCCGTCGAGCGCGTGTGCTACGGCCTTCGACGCGCCGCCGGTGCCCAGTATGAGCGCCTTGCCGTGGACGGCCGGGTCGAGCATCGGGCGTATCGAGTCGCTGAAGCCTATGTAGTCGCTGTTGTAGCCCTTGAGGGATATGCTGCCGTCGGGTTGGCGGAATACCTTCACGACGTTGACGGCGCCGATGAGACGTGTCTCCGGGTCGAGACCGTCGAGCATGTCTATGATTTTTTCCTTGTAGGGGATGGTGACGTTGAAGCCCGCAATGTTGGGGTGTGCGGCGAGTATGGCCCGCAGTTCGTCGAGCGCGGGAATCTCGAAATTGACGTAGCGGGCGTTGATGCCCTCCGACTCGAATTTCTGGTTGAAGAAACTCTGGGAGAACGAATGCCCCAGAGGATATCCGATAAGCCCGTACAGGCGGTCATATTTCGCTAAGTTGCTCATAGGCGGGATTTGGTCACTGTGCTGATGATTTTGTAATGGCGAAGGTGGTGATAATCGGATAGTGGTCGCTGTTGCGCGGAGTGGGACGAGTCATCTTCAGCGGCTGCAGGGCACCTCGGTAGAGAGTGTGGTCGATGCGGAAGTAAAACCGGTTGGCGTAGTAGGTGATCATCGGCCCGAAGCCGACCTCAGGATAAACTTCCTTCATGTCGTAATCGGCGAGCCGACGGAGAGTGTAACACCCGGGCACGTCGTTGAAGTCGCCGGTCACGATGACATTTGGGCCTCCCAGACGGGCTATGTAAGTGCCGAGGCGCTCGGCGTCGAGCTCGCGGCCTTCGGCGGCCGTCTGTATTTTGCCGAGCAGCTGCGATTTTACGTCCTTTACGTTCTCGCGCACCGACATGTTGTTTTTCTTAAGGTCGGTGATGTCTTCGTAGAGCAGCTTGTCGGTCGGCCGCAGGTTGTACGACTGCAGATGGACATTGAATAAAGTTATTGGCAGCCCTTCGATTTCCACGCGGAATACGGCTATCTCGTTGCCCTTGCTTTTGGCGTAGCCCGTAGGTATCGACTCGACGGGATATTTCGACAGAATCATCTGTGTGCGCCCGTTCATCAGTATGTAGGGATAGATACGGCTGAGCGAGTCGACCTGGGCGTGCGGCATGGGCGTCCTGTTGTTGAGCGGTATGAAGCCGCCGGCCTCCTGCAGGCATACAATGTCGACCGGATTATTGATCAGGAACGACAAGGCCGGATTCAGGCCGTCAGGATAGATGCTGTCCTGCGACTGGAAGTTGCAGATGTTGTACGACATGAGGGTGAACTTCGGACAGTGCTCATATTTGCTTTCCGACGGACCGAAAAGGTTGAGCGGACAGAAATTCCACAGCGCCGGAGCGCAGACAATGAAGGCGAGCAGATTTATGACGAGCGCGCGGCGGTTCCACAGGGCGTCCGTCACAGTCGTGACAGTGAAAGCTATGATCCACAGAGGCATGAGCATGACCATGATGCAGATGCCGCGGTAGACCGACGGACGGAAGTCGCCACCGTACGAAGCCATTATAAGTCCGACGGCCGAAACAAGCGTAAGCAGCGTGAGGATGACTTTCAGTGCCGTCTTCCACCATCTGCGTCTGTCCGATGCAGTGCGTCTCGGTTCAGTTGTCGCTTTGCTGCGGCTGTGCGAGTTTCTTGCGTTCATCGTCGGTTAGTGAGGCGAAGCCTGATGTACGGGCTTTGTCGAGAATTTCTGAATGATCTGATATAGTACGCCGCGGAGGCCTGACAAAGAGGCCGCAGACTATGCCGGCGGCAATGCCGCCTATATGTGCCACGCTACCGCCGGGATTAGCGCCGCGCAGCCCCCAGAGTATGGCCGCCAACCCCAGTCCGATGGCTGCAAGTGCCGCAGGTGTGCGGCGCAGGCGTGCGGCTATGTTTCTGTCAGAGGCAGGTAGGGCCGCACATACGGCCAGCACGGCGGCGGATGCGCCTGTCAGCGATGCATGGGCAGATCCGGCAGCCGAGGCGGCAGCTGTGAATATCAGTCCTCCGGCAACCCCGCCGCCAAGGTAGGCGCCGGCCAAGCCCGTATGTCCCGCACGGCGCTCGTAAAGTGCGCCGGCGATTATAAGGACGGCCAGATTGACTGCCAGATGCCCGGGGTAGGCGTGGCTGAACATGTAGGTGAGCAGCGTCCACGGACGGGCCACGGTAGCGGCCATGTCGCCCGGCTGGCTCAGCCACGCAGTGTCAGCGCCCTGCGCCCACGCGGCAATGTAGACCGCAGCGTTGGCCACGGCGAGCACGGCGGTCGCCCAATATGTCCGCAGGGTGCTGCCCATCAGTGTGTCAGAAGAACCAGTGATTGTTGAAGACTCCTTTTTTCTTCCAGTACAGTATCAGCAGCAGGCCGGCTATCATGCCACCCAGATGGGCGAAATGCGCCACGTTGTCGACCATATTGCCAAGCCCCATGGCCAGCTCGAGGATGCCGTAGCCGATGACCAGATATTTGGCCTTGATCGGAACCGGAATGAAAAACAGGTAAATCGGTTGGTTGGGGTAGAGCATGCCAAATGCCAGAATGATGCCGTAGACAGCTCCGGAGGCGCCGATCATCGACCCGTTGACGAGCTGGTTGATGTTGGCCGCGGCCGGATCGATGAAATTCAGGTTTTGCTGCAGCGCTTTCCAGCCTTCGGAGCATATGTATTCATAGCTAAGGTCGGCCGGCAGCATCGGTATGTAGTTATGGATCATTATGGCGAAGACCCCCATCTGTATGAAAGCAGCGAACAGTCCGCAGCTCACATAGTAGAAAAGAAACCGCGCTGAGCCCATGCTGCGCTCGATGATGGCACCGAACATCCACAGGGCGAACATGTTGAAAAACAAGTGGGCGAAGCTCTCCTGAATGAACATATAAGTGAATAGCTGAGCCACGTTGAATGCAGGCGAAGAAAAATAGTGCAGCGATGCGAATTTCATGACGCTCGCGCCCAACGAGGGGAACAGATTTATGGCTGCCCAGATAATTACATTGATTATCAGCAGGTTTTTGGTTACCGGAGGTAAGGGCGGGAATCTCATTGTGTGGGTTTAGTATTTTGATATTATCTGCAAAGGTACGATTTTTCCTGCGTATGGTCTAATTAAATTAATTTAAAAAAATTCGGGAGCCGATTTTGAGGTCGGCTCCCGGTGTTTTATAGACAAAGGAAAAAATAGTTGTTGCTCTAAAAAATAATACTAATTATGAAAACGTTTCTATCATTCTTATTTTAGGATCAGTAAATTTCAGCCGGTGCGACCTCGATCTCGCGTCCCATCTGGATGACGTTGGTGAGGATGATGTCGTCGTTGAAGATCATGATGTCGGCGTCCTTGCCGTAGCTGATGGAGCCCTTGCGGTCGTAGACACCCATGATGCGGGCCGGAGTCTCGGAGGCCATCCGGGCAACATCCGCCATCGGTATCTTGGCCTTGAGTACGCAGGTGCGGATCAGACGGTCCATCGTGGCGATCGAACCTGCCAGGGCCGAGCGGTCGGCGAGCTTGCAGACGCCGTCCTCGATGATGACGCGCGGGTCGAAAGCCGTCTTGCTGTCTGAAGCGGCGCAGGCCAGGGCGTCGGTGATCAAGGCTACGCGGTCGGTCCCCTTGAGCTTGTGGATGAGCCGGAGGATCACCGGCGGTACGTGGATGCCGTCGCATATCATCTCGACGTTGATGCCATCGCGGAGATAAACGGCTTCGACGGTGCCGTCGTAGCGGTACATACCTTCCTTATGCGAGGCGGTCATGGCGCAGTAGAAGTGCGTGGCGAGGTTGAAGCCGGCGCGGTAGCCGCGTTCGACCTCTTCGTCGCGGGCGGCGGTGTGACCCAGGGCCACCACGACGCCTTTGCTGCGCAGGTAGCGGGCAAACTGCTCGGTGTTGGGGAGTTCAGGAGCGGCATCCCAGCGCTTGATGCACTGGAACTGCTCGATCAGGGGCACATATTCGTTCGGATCGGGGATGCGGATGTTTTCCCGGAGCTGGCCGCCGGCCATTTTCGGGTTGAAGTACGGGCCTTCGAGGTGGAGACCCAATACTCCGTTCATCGGGTCTGTCATCAGTTTCTCGCAGGTGACGGCAGCGTCGCTGATCATCTGCGCCGTCGATGACGACAGGGTGGGGAAAATGCTGGTGGTACCATGAGCGCGGTGTGCTTCGATAGCGGTACGGAAAGCCTCCTCGGTCGTCTCCATGAAGTCGCTGCCGCCGCCGCCGTGGACGTGAATGTCGATACCGCCGGGCAGCACGTATCCCCCTTCGGCATCGATGATCTTGTCGGCGGTCGAGAGACGGTTGCTGTGGTTGAGCACGTCAAGGATGGTGGTGTCCTTTAGCAGGACCGAGCCGTTTTCGACCCATCCGTTGGGTGTCAGAATCTTTCCGTTTAGGATTTGCGTTCTCATTGGTGGTTTTGAATAATCGGTTTATTTAAGGTGCTGCAAAGTAAGAAATTCTTTCGCGATTCTGCAAGTGGAATAAATACAAAATAACAATTGTTAACAAATTTTTAGTTTTGTGTCAAAGATGCCATTTCAGAACCGTAGGACAAGCTCCACGACTATGCGGTCGCCTTGTCCGTCGGCCGCCCGGAAGCCGTGATGGTAGAAGTATTTCTCGTAGTTGGCCCGAATGTCGGCGAACAGGTTTTTCGATCGGAAATGCGAGATGGTGGCGCCGGCCGTGATGCGGTTGCGGGCAGGATCGGTCGTCGACAGTCGGCCGGTCTCGTCCGGGGCCGCGTTGCTGTGGTCGGTCATGCCGTCGAAGCGCCCCTGCAGAGACATATAGTTGAAGATTCCGGCGCGCACCGGGAAGCGGTAGTCGGCGTAGGCCAGATACCCGTGGCAGGCGCGGTGGCTGCCGCCGGTATAGTGTTTGTACATATATTCGGCCGATACTGTCCAGCGGCTGTCGGCCCAGCTGACCGAGGCGTCTGCGACGTTGGCCCGCACGCCGTGGGGCTTGACAGAGCCGATCGAGGCTGTGTATTTCATTTGCCCCGGAGTGTAGGTGATGCGGCCGGCGTAGGCGACACCCTTGTTCCACCTCGACTGCTGATCGATGCCCGATGTGCCGAATACGCCGCCGTCGAGCGTCAGGCCGGTCGTGCGGATGCTGTAGGTCGCCTTGACGCCTACGGCGCGGAAGTTGAACATCTGCTTGCCGATGAACGAGCGGTTTGCGAAAAAGTAGTTGGCCGGACCGCGGAAGGGATCCAGACCGAGCGGCATGCGGAACTGGCCGGCCTGAACTGACACCGACTGCGCCAGGCGGAAGCGGCCCCAGAAGTCGAGCGCGCGGAACGAGCCCGAATTGCACAGATCGACCTGCAGGAAGTAGTCGATGGCGCTGCTGATGCGGCCGTCGAGGCTCACGCGGGCGTTGGGGATGCGGAAGCTGTTTGTGCCTGACGATGTGTCGTATTCGAAGCGTGGGCGGATTACGCCGTGGAGGTTCGGGCGGTAGTAGGTCCAGCCTCTGACAGTGTCGGTGAATTCGGCGCCGAACGCGGCGGCAGCCGTGAGCAGTGATGCGATGAACAGAGCGGCTTTGTGCATATGTGATGAAATTTTGTCGCAAAGGTACAAAAAGAAAAGGAGCCGTACCACTGCGGGCACGGCTCCTTATGTGAATTTATGAATTTTTCAGCTCATTATTCGGCAGGGTTGAGGATGATGAGCTGGAAGTTGTTCTGATCGAGAACTTCCTGCCAGAACTTCATCAGGTCGTCGACGGTCACCGAGTTGATCACGTCGGCGGCGCCGGTGAAGACGTTGACGCCGTTGATCGAGGTGTTGGCCATCGATTCGGCCCATTCGTCGTTCTCCTCGAGGTTGGCGGTGGCTTCCTTGACCATGAACTCGCGTACGGGAGTGAGCTCGTCGACGGTGACGTTCTTGGCCATATCCTTGATGATGACGTCGATGGCGGTGAATACCTCGTCCTTCATCTCAGGCTTCATCGGGAAGGCGATCTGCAGCATGGTGTTGGTGTCGCCGGTGCGGCTCATCATTGAGTGTGCGCCGATCGAGTAGGTTGCGCCCATTTCCTCGCGTACCTTGTTGAGCAGACGGGTGCTCATCACCTGACCAACCATCGAGGCCATCGCGCGCTGCTTCGGGGTGTACTTCTCGGTGCCGCTGATCAGGTAGAGTGCCCAGGTCTGCGGTGTGCTCATGGTGCATGATTCGGTGACGGTGGCAGTGCCCTTGGTTACTTCGAAGGCTGCCTCGGGTTTGTATGCGACTCCGGCACCGACAGGGAGGGTGGCGATGTACTGCTCTACGAGCGGACGGAAGGTGTTCATGTCGATGTTGCCGACGAACGTGAAGGTAAAGTCAGTCGGGTTGGCGAGCATGGTCTTGGCGATCTCGACGGTCTGGTCGCACGATGCCTCGGCGATTGCCTTGGTGGTGAGCATGTGCAGGGCCGGAGCCTTGAAGAGGGTGTTGAGCATCAGCTGCTGGAAGAGGAACTGGGGCTCGGACTCCTGGTTGGAGAGCAGGCCGGAGATCATGTTCTGGATGGCGGTGAATTCGTCGGGCTTATAGCTGAACTCGGCGAAGTTGGCGTAGATCAGCTCCATCAGCGTGGGCAGGTCCTGAATGGTGGTGGAGCCGGTAGCGGAGCGGTCGTACTTGCTGAAGTCGAAGCTGAGGCCGACCTGCTTGCCCTGAAGGTACTTGGTGAGATCGCTGTCGCTGTAATCGCCGAGGCCGTGCTTCGACATGGAGTAGGGCAGGAACTGGATAGAGCTTGCGTATGACTCGGGAAGTACCGAGAAACCGCCCTTGGCAGCTGCGGCGAACTGGATGTCGTTCTCCTTGAACTGGGTAGGCTTCACGATTACTTTCACGCCGTTCGAGAGAGTGAGCTCTGTGGCATCCCATTCGTCGAGGTGACGCTCGCCGACGATCGAGCCGGGGGCGGGCAGGTTCGGGATCAGGGGATCGGTACGGACTTCGTCCTTGTAAGCTTCTATTTCCTCGCCGTCGACAGCCTTGAGTGCGTCAAGTACCTGAGCTTCGGTCGGGACGGTGAAGTTGGCGTTGTCGGGCAGCATCATCAGTACCACACGGTTATTATCTGTCACGATTTCGGGCAGCATCTGGCTGATGACCGTTACGGGTACCATGGATGTCATGGCGTCGTACATCTGCTTCTCGATGGAGATGCCCGGGATAGGCTCGTTGTCGACGAAGGCACGGACATATTCACGCGAATAGGTCTCGTTGGGAGTGTTGTTGCGCTGGTCGTAAAGGCGCTGGTAACGCGAGCGGAGCTCGGCGCAGGCGCGTTCGTATTCGCCGGCTGTGAAGCCGCCGCGCAGGGCGCGCAGGATTTCGCGGTAGGCGGCCTGCAGGGCCTCGGTCATGTCATTGCCCTTGGCTACTACCTGCAGGGTCAGGGCGTCCTTGGTCGAAGCGAGGAAGAAGTTGTCGAGCTCGACCGATGCCATTGCGAAGGGCGCGTCGGGTTTGTTGGCGATATCCTGCAGACGCGAGTTGAGCATGTCCTCGACCATGTCGGTCATGAACTGCACGCCGTAGTAAGCCTGGGTGTTGCGGGCCTCGCGGGGAATGGGCTGGTCGTACTTGAACATCATCAGCGCTACCGGCGCGCTCATCTCTGTGTCCTTGCCTATGGCCACGATGGTGCCTTCGGTGTCCTCGACGGGCACATAGTAGCGTTCGCGGGGATTCTCAGGCATCTTGATGGGCGAGAACATTTCTTTGATTTTGCTCTCGATGTAGGTCGGGTCGATGTCGCCAACGACGATAATGGCTTGATTGTCCGGGCGGTACCATGTGTGGTAGTAGTCGATGATGGCCTGGGGCGGGAAGTTGTCGACTACATCCATGGTGCCGATGGGCAGGCGCACACCGTATTTGTTGTTGGGGTAGATGACCGGGAGAAGCTGCTCGAGTATGCGCATCTGGCCTACCATCGAACGGCGCCATTCTTCGTGGATCACGCCGCGTTCGGCGTCGATTTCCTTGGGGTCGAGAGTCAGGGCGCACGACCAGTCGTGGAGAATGAGCAGACACGAGTCCTGTACGCTCTGGCGGGCTACGGGTACGTCGGAGATATTGTATACGGTCTCGTCGATCGAGGTGTATGCGTTGAGGTTCTGGCCGAATTTCACACCGATCGACTGAAGCCAGTTGATGATGCCTTTTTCAGGAAAGTTTTCGGTGCCGTTGAAGCACATATGCTCCAGGAAGTGTGCCAGACCGCGCTGGTTGTCTTCCTCGAGGATCGAGCCCACCTTCTGGGCTATGAAGAAGTCAGCCTGGCCTTTGGGTGTTTCGTTGTGGCGGATGTAATAGGTGAGGCCGTTGGGGAGCTGGCCGACCACTACAGCCGAGTCGACGGGCATCGCCGGGAGCTGGTCAAAGCCCTGGGCCGAAGCGCCGGCTGTCGCAAACAGCCCTGCGACGAGGGCAAGTGCGCATTTGAAGAGTTTTTTCATATAGTTATAAATAGGATGATTTTTTTATTTCTGCTACATTTGACGGCGAAATTACTAAAAAATGGCAGAATAAATGGTTAATATATGTTAATCAATTGATTTTCCGTCTGTTTATAGGAACAAAAAAAGGCAAAATGTTGACTGCCCGCTACGATTAAATTGTTAACTTTGGAAATTCAAAAACCGGGCGGCCGAGCCGTCCACATTTATATATTATAGAGATGAAAGGACGCAGCTTTTTCTTTATGTCCCTGCTTTCGGCCATAGCGGGTGTTATACTGATACTGACTTACAGCACAGTCAGCAGCACCGGACTTGTGGTGCTCGGAGGCGTACTGTTCATAGTGGCCGGACTACTGAATCTGGTCCTCTCTGCCGCCGTGCGCCGCGGCCGCGGCGTGGCCGACCGCAAGCTCATGCCGGTACTTCTGGGCTATCTGACCAGCGGCGCCGCCGTACTCCTGGGGTTGTCGATGCTTGTGTTCAAGACGACATTCTCGGCCGTGGTCCCATATCTGTTTTGTATGCTGATGGTCGTCGCCGCGCTTATGCAGCTCTACATACTGCTTTCGCGCCAGGGACGGATACTTTTCAGCAGTTGGTTCTTGCTCGTGCCTGTTGCGCTGGCCGCGCTCGGCATCTACATTGCCTACCTGCCTGCGGGCGAGTCTGACTCGGCTATCATGCTTATGTCGGGTATAGGTCTTGCTGTCGACGGTCTCGCGCTCGCGGCCGAGGGTATAGTCGCTGCCCGTGTACCGGCGGTGGCCGCCACGCCTGCGGTGGAGGATGTCAGTGCCTCGGAAGTCAGTCCCGCTGCCGTCCGGCCGCTCGACAGCGATGCCAAATAGTCACCTCGACGGGGATAAATCGGGCAATAATTTGGTAAAAAGCGAAAAAATCGCAATAATTCAACGATTTATTATTGTCAATTCAAAAAAAAGTCCGATATTTGCAGCTGCAAAAACGGGTGACGGCGGCATGTAAGCCGCCTGTATCCGGGAATAGAGAAATATTACCTTATAATTCGAAAAATATAAACGAAAATGACAAAAGCAGACATCATTAACGAAATCTCGAAGTCGACGGGTATCGAAAAGGCTCTCGTTCTCGAAACTGTCGAGAAGTTCATGCAGGTTGTGAAGGAATCCCTGTCGGAAGGCGAAAACGTATATCTTCGCGGCTTCGGCAGCTTTATCGTCAAGACGCGTTCTGAGAAGACGGCCCGCAACATCTCGAAGAACACGACCATCATCATCCCCGAGCACAAGATCCCGGCTTTCAAGCCCGCGAAGGTGTTCATGGAAGATGTCAAGAACGTAAAGTAACTTTCGGCACGTCCACTGACCTCTCGTCCTCGACTCTGCAACATTATTAATCTTTAAATTTACGCAAATGCCCAGCGGAAAAAAACGTAAAGGCCACAAGATGGCTACACACAAGCGTAAAAAACGCCTTCGCATGAACCGTCACAAGAAGAAAAAGTAAGATCTGACGCCGCTTTCCCGTGCCTTTTTAGGCCGGGAAAGAAGCGCGATCTGCCTGACAGTTCTGCGACAGATCAAAAGGAGGGACTTTCTGACGAACGCCGCGCGGCGCAGAATCAGGTCTGCTCCTTTGATTTTTTTTGATGACCCCGGAGTGCGACCACTCCGGCCCATGCACCACCGAATTGTAACCGACAAGAAATGAAAAGTGAACTAATCGTAGATGTTCAGCCCTCCGAGGTGTCGATTGCCCTTCTCGAGGATTCGAGACTGGTATCGCTGCAGAAGGAAGCGCGCAACATCTCCTACGCTGTAGGCGACATTTACCTGGCAAAGGTCAAGAAGCTGATGCCCGGCCTCAATGCTGCCTTTGTCAATGTCGGCTACGAGAAGGATGCATTCCTCCACTATTTAGATCTCGGGGCTCACTTCGGCTCTTACGAAGCATACCTGAAAGCCCTGCTCGACGGCGACGGCAAGAAGGTGCCGTCGGTCGAGAAAATGAACCTCCTGCCCGATATCGACAAGAACGGCACTGTCTCCGACACACTCAAGCAGGGCCAGGAACTCCTGGTGCAGATCGTCAAGGAGCCTATCTCGTCGAAAGGCCCGCGCCTGACCACCGATATCACTTTCACCGGCCGTTTCATGGTGCTCATTCCCTTCAGCGACAAGATTTCCATTTCGCAGAAAATCAAGTCGACCGAGGAGAAGATGCGTCTGCGGCAGCTCATCGAGAGCATAAAGCCCCGCAATTTCGGCGTGATAGTACGCACGTCGGCCGAGGGAAAGCGCGTGGCCGAGCTGATCAACGAGCTCAAGACTCTGGTCAACTGCTGGAACACCACTGTGGCCAAGGCGCAGAAAGCGAAAGCTCCCGCACTCGTTTTCGAGGAGGAGAGCCGTATCGTCGGCATGCTGCGCGATGTGTTCAGTCCATCGTTTGAGTCGATACACGTCAACGACGAGGATACTTTCCACCAGATCAAGAACTATGTGTCACTCATAGCGCCCGATCGCGCCGACATCGTGAAGCTCTATGCCAGACAGGAGCCGATCTTCGACACGTTCTCGATCACGAGACAGATCAAATCGTCGTTCGGCAAGACGGTGTCGTTCCGTTCCGGCGCTTACATCATCATCGAGAGCACCGAAGCGCTCCATGTGGTTGACGTCAACTCCGGCAACCGCTCGCGTGCGGCCAACGATCAGGAGAGCAATGCCCTCGAGGTAAATCTCCGTGCCGCCGACGAGATTGCCCGCCAGCTGCGTCTGCGCGACATGGGCGGGATTATCGTCGTTGATTTTATCGACATGAGCAAGGGCGAGCACCGCCAGCAGCTTTACGAGCACATGCGCGAGGTGATGGCCAACGATCGCGCCCGTCACAACATCCTGCCCCTTAGTAAGTTCGGCCTGATGCAGATAACGCGACAGCGCGTCCGTCCGGCTCTCGACATCACCACGTCCGAAAACTGTCCGTGCTGTTTCGGCAAAGGCGAGATACAGCCTTCGCTGCTCTTCACCGACACGCTTTTCGAGAAACTCGATTATCTGGTCAACACACTTCAGGTCACTGATTTTGTGATGTATATCCATCCGTTTGTCGACGCTTACATCAAGCGCGGCTGGCTTACCTCGATCTACCGCAAGTGGCGCCGTTCGCTCGGCGGTAAATTCAAGATATTGCCTGACGAATCGCTGGCATACCTCCAGTACAGAGTTATCGACAAGGACCGCAACGAAATTGAACTGAAGGACGAGAAGGACATGGAGACATCCTCCGTCGAGAAAGTAAAGAACAAGGCCAGGAACCGCGGCGAGAACGCCGAGGAAGAACCGGCCGCCGAGGCCAAGCCTCAGCCGGCGCCCGGAATGGGCGAGAGCAAGTCGGCCAAGTCGCGTCGTCGCAAACGCCTGCGCAAGGAGGCTGAGGCTGCCGCGGCTGCCGCGGCAACCGCTGAATCAGGAACGCCCGTCGCTGATGCACCTGCTGCAGATGTACCCGCCACTGAGTCTTCCTCCGCTGTAGGGCTGCACCCCGGAGCAGCCGATGCCGCATCTGCTTCCGCCGCAGACGACGCCGCAGCCGAATCCGCGCCCAAACCCAAGCGTCCGCGCCGTCCGCGCAAGAAGGCCGACTCTGCGGCTTCTGACAGCGGCGCCGGCGACGCCGCCGTCACGAATCCCGCCAAGGCCGAGCTTGTGCTCGCCTTGCCGCCATTCGAGTCTCCGTCCGAAACAAGATCTAATGAGGAATAATTCTATCCCGTATCCGTAGAATACCGATGTACGTCGCCCGGCCCGTAGCCGGGCGATGCTTTTTTTCGGACTGACGGCAAACAAAAAACGGACGATCTTCTCAGACCATCCGTTTTTTGTAAACATACTGTGTACTTAATGTTAGATTAATATGTCTATTCCAGATCTTTGATTAAATTCCACTATGACGTGTGTAGTATTTTCTATGAAAAAGCATAGGTTGTCGTTTCATTTCCGATGCAAAGTTAAGCATAAAATTTTATTTGTCAATACCCCCTCGGAGGTGACGGCCGGATTGCATCCGAACGTTTTTAAGCAAATATTCAATAAAATCAGTTGTTTTTTAATTAAAATCAATGTAAAATGGTGCGAAATTGTTACAATTATGTGTAAACGCTTAATATTTTCCATAATGTTAATTTGAGTTAAAACTAATAGTGTTGCTAACTATATGTTGTAAAACATAATTATACAATGGCGTTTTAGATGATTTTGCTGTCTTTTTGATTGTTTTCGGCATAATTGCCTCAGATGTCGGAGCGGTGCCGCTTTCAGATTGGCAGTAAAATGCCCGGCGAATGGCAAAATGAAAGCGCCGGATGTCCATCTGGGGACTTCCGGCGCAGTATGCGGAAATGTGTTACTTTCAGATTGAATACAGGATGTAGGATGTCAGCGGAGCGAGCTTGCCTTCAAGCTTGCCTTTCTTTACTGTGAATTTCTCGCCGCTTACGGCGTCGGTGTACTGCCCATCGGGAAGTGTGGTCTGCATTTTGGCTTTCTGTTCCTTGGAGCTGAAGTTGATGAGCGCTGCGCCGGCATCGCCGCGGCAGATCTCGACGACGGCGTCATCGGCGCCGGTGTATATCGTCTCGGCCTGGCCGCTCATGGCGCTGCGGAAGTTGTTGGCGGCAACAACTTCGGGATGCTTGAACTCATCGTTGCCGCGGGCGCCGATGCGGTTGTTGCCCCAGTAGTTCTCGCGGGTGCTGGCGGCGGGGCGGCTGTAGAACAGCGGGCGTCCGTGCTGGCGTGCAGTCAGAAATACCCAGCCCATGCGCATCTGCTCGTCGGTCATGTCGGCCGACTCGTGCGCGTTGCAGTATGTGTCGTGGCTTTCGACCCATGTGACGAGGCGGTCGGGAGTCATGGTGTGGTGCCAGTTGGTCAGCAGGTCCTGATCGACCTTGCCTGCGCGGAGAGCGTCGCGCAGCTCGTGGCCATAGGCGCTTGCCGTGAGGTCCATGTATTCGGCATATCCGGCTTCCGGCACGTTGCGGTCCTGAAGCACCTCGCCGTAAATATAGAGGCTGTCGGGCATCAGCAGCGACAATCCCTTGACACCCTCGCGGCCCGTGGCTACGTCCCAGAAATTGTTTACCGTGGCTTTCGGGTCCAGCGGGTCAGAAGGAAGGCCGATGTGCTTGGCCGTGTCGTAGCGGAAGCCGCGTGCGCCGAGATTGATCAGATCATTGACGTACTGCAGGTAGTAGTACTGGAAGTCGGGATTCTCGGTGTTTACGTCGGGAAGACCGCCCATCTCGCCGGTGGTGCACTGCAGGCGGTCGTTATAGTCGGTGATGGGTTTGAATCCATTGGCGTGGTAGAGGTTCTGATGGCCGCCCACGGCGTTGTCGAGGCCCGGCAGCACGGCTGAGTCATCGATGGCCGTATGGTTGGGCAATACGTCCACTATCACCTGTACGCCGTAGACGTAGGCACTGTCGCACATGGCGCGGAAGTCGTCGCGGGTGCCGAGCATATAGTTGCCGATAGTCCAGTCCGTAGGCTGATAGTAATAATACCACTTGCCCATGACCGAGTCGCCGGGCTCGCTGAACAGGGCCATGCCGCCTCCGTCGCCGACATAGCAGGCCTGTACGGGCGAAGTCTGTACGAAGGTGTAGCCGGCCTCGGCGATGTCCTTCATGTTGGCGGCGATGGTGTCGAGCGCCCATGACCATGCATGGAGAATTACATCGTCCTCCGTCGGTGCAGTTGCGGGAGTGTTTGCGTATGCGGCCGGGGCGCAGGCCATCAGGCCGATCAGCATGTGAGTGATTTTCATGTGTTATGCAGAAAAAGTTAAGTATGTATAAAATCGGATGCAAATTTAACGAAATGCTTTAACTAAAACAAACACACATCTCTATAAAGTTTTATTTATGGTGATTTTTCACCATGAATGCGATAAAAAATCGGGAAAATATATTGAATTTTGGAAAATAATATGTACTTTTGTGAAAATTTGCGAAAAATGCACTCTGACCTTCAGCAACAGATCGAGCGGGTGCGGGCCAAGACACTCGTACTGTCGGAGAAGTACATGATGATGAAAGCTTCTCTTGAGGAGGCTCGCGCTCAGATCACGGAGCTCAAGGCGAAGGTAATGTCGCGCGACAAGACTATCCAGGACCTGCGGGCGAAGGCCGAGTATCTGTCAGTCGCGTCGATTATCGAGCACGATGCCGGTTCGGTGGAGGCTTCCAGAGCCATTATTGCGGATTTGCTGAGAGAAGTCGACCGATGTATCAGGGATCTCGTCGAGTGAACGGTACATGGCGGCTTTGCTGAATTATGAATGAAGAAAAGAAACATAGATTTACCGCTCAGATAGCTGATTTGGAGCCGTTTGTCTTCAATCTCACCCTTGAGGAGGAAGCCATTTTCCGCAAGGCGGCATTTCATGTGAATGAGCTGTACAACAAGATGATGGCCGAAACGGTCAATAAGTCTTCGGCTTACGTGCTGGCCAAGGTGGCTCTGGCTTTCGCCGAACTCTCCTACCGCAAGTCGGATCAGCTTTCGGAGCAGTCGCGTCTGCTCGCCGACTTCGAGAAGACGCTTGACGGCCTGTTGCTCGCCGGCGAATAGCCGATGGGCCGACCGTGTTTCCCGCTTTTTTCATAATGAGGCAAAATGTGGCTGCCGCGAGCGGCTTCTTTCACACGGCGACGTCACGGCGGTGACGCCCGGTGCGAACAGAAACTTAGTATAAACCCATATAGATCATCTCTTTAATAAACTTACCAAATGGAAATAATCATAAATATAGCGATTGGCGTTGTTGCAGCCGTCATCGGTGTGGCAGCGACTCTTATCGCGCAGCGACGTATGGCACAGACACGTGCCAAGACCATTCTGGCCGATGCCGAGCGCGAGGCCGAAGACATGAAGCGCAACAAGCTGCTTGAAGGCCGCGAGGAAGTGCTCAGGATCACAGCCGAAGCCGAGAAGCAGGCCAACCAGCGTCTGGCCAAGGTGCAGTCGGCCGAGGCGCGTCAGAAGCAGCGTGAGCTGCAGCTCAACCAGCAGCAGAGCGAGAACGCACGCGCACGCAACGAGGTCGACACTGCCCGTCAGGCTCTCGATGCCCAGTCTGCCGCTCTATCCGCGCGCAAGGAGGAGGTCGACCGTCTTCATGCCCAGGCTATCGAACAGCTTGAACACATATCGGGCCTGTCGTCGGTCGAAGCGCGCGACAAACTCGTCGAATCGCTTAAGGATGAGGCCAAGACGGCTGCAGCTTCATATATCAATGACATCATGGACGACGCCAAGATGACTGCCAACAAAGAGGCCAAGCGCATCGTGGTGCAGAGCATCCAGCGCGTGGCCACCGAGACAGCCATCGAGAACTCCGTCACCGTATTCCACATCGACTCTGATGAGATAAAAGGACGCATTATCGGCCGCGAGGGCCGCAATATCCGCGCACTGGAGGCTGCTACCGGCATCGAGATTATCGTTGATGACACACCGGAGGCCATCGTACTTTCGGGCTTCGATCCCGTACGCCGCGAGATCGCCCGTCTGGCCCTGCACCAGCTTGTGGCCGACGGCCGCATACATCCGGCACGCATCGAGGAAGTGGTCGCCAAGGTACGCCGTCAGGTCGAGGACGAGATCATCGAGACCGGCAAGCGCACGGCTATCGACCTCGGCATCCACGGGCTGCACCCCGACCTGATCCGTCTGGTCGGCAAAATGAAATACCGCTCGAGCTATGGCCAGAATCTGCTGCAGCACTCGCGCGAGACGGCCAACCTCTGCGCCATCATGGCATCGGAGCTCGGCCTTAACCCCAAGAAAGCGCGTCGCGCCGGTCTGCTTCACGATATAGGCAAGGTGCCCGACGAGGAGCCCGAACTGCCCCACGCACTTCTGGGCATGAAGCTTGCCGAGAAATACAAGGAAAAACCTGAAATATGCAATGCCATCGGCGCTCACCACGACGAGATCGAGCAGACCTCACTGCTTGCCCCGATAGTCCAGGTCTGCGACGCCATTTCGGGCGCACGTCCCGGCGCGCGCCGCGAGATAGTCGAGGCATACATCAAGCGTCTCAACGATCTGGAGCAGCTCGCACTCTCGTATCCGGGCGTGATCAAGACCTACGCCATCCAGGCCGGCCGCGAGCTCCGCGTAATCGTCGGCGCCGACAAGATCGATGACGTCGAGACCGAAAAGCTCTCGAGCGAAATAGCCAAGCGCATCCAGGACGAGATGACATATCCCGGACAGGTCAAGATCACCGTCATCCGCGAGACCCGCTCGGTAGCCTTCGCCAAGTAAGCCATGGCAGAGGACGACAAGACCCGGGAGGATGCGCAGGCTTGCGCATCGCCCGGCCGCGACGGTTGCTGCCGGTCGGACGACGGGCCGCGGTGCAAGCTCCACAGCTACAATTGGCTGGCCGATATCCCCGGCGGCTTTGCCGACAGCGAATACGTAGAGGTCACATTCAAGAACACCCGCAAGGGCTACTACCGCAACAGCACCCACATACCGCTTCAGATCGGCGACATGGTGGCCGTCGAGGCTTCGCCCGGCCACGACATCGGCCAGGTGACGCTCGTCGGCATGCTGGTCGAGCGCCGAATGCGCCGCGGGGGCCAGTCGCGCCGACGCCAGAGCGACGAGTCTGAGATCAAGCGCGTATTCCGCAAGGCGCGTCCCGGCGACCTCGAGCGTTATGAGGAAGCGCGGGCCCGCGAGAACGATACCATGATCAAGGCGCGCCGCATTGCCGCAGACCTTGGCCTGAACATGAAGATCGGCGACGTCGAGTATCAGGGCGACGGCAACAAGGCCATCTTCTATTACATCGCCGACGAGCGCGTCGATTTCCGACAGCTCATCAAGGTGCTGGCCGAGACATTCAAGGTGCGCATAGAGATGAAGCAGATCGGCGCGCGTCAGGAAGCCGGACGCATAGGCGGAATCGGTCCATGCGGACGTCCCCTATGCTGCTCGCTGTGGATGACCAACTTCGTGTCGGTGGCCACCAGTGCTGCCCGCTTTCAGGATATTTCGCTCAACCCACAGAAACTTGCCGGCCAGTGTGCCAAGCTCAAGTGCTGTCTCAATTTCGAAGTCGACACTTATGTCGAGAGTTCGAAGCATCTGCCCCCGAAGGATGCGCGCCTCGAGACTGCCGACGCTACCTATTACCACTTCAAGACCGACATATTCCGCCGCGAGATCACTTATTCGACCGACAAGTCGATGGACGCCAATCTCGTTACGATTCCTGCCGAGCGCGCCTTCGAGGTCATAGCTCTCAACAAACAGGGTGAAAAGCCGCTCACTCTCAAGGAAGAAGGCGAGAACAAGCGGCGTGAGAAGGCCGCCTTCGGCGATATCCTCGGCGAGGACGACCTGACGCGCTTCGACCGCAAGAAGAAGAAAAAGAAGAAGAAACCGACATCTGCGCCTGCCGGCGACAATCCGGGCACATCAGGCGAAGAACGTCCGGCTCCGCAGCGTACGGAAGGCGACCGTCCTAAAAAAAAGCGCCGCAAGCCGTCGCAGAACCAAGACCCGAATAAGAATTCCGAACCCAACCCTCCGGTAAAAGACTGATGAGACATATTCTTGCAGCGATCGCAGCCCTGGCAGTGCTGTGCGCGGCCTGCCGCCCCGAAATCACCGAGGACGCCGATTTCCATTCGGTCGATTCCGCCGGCTGGGCTTACGGCGACACATTGGAATTCGAACCGGAACTCTCCGATTCGATTGCAGATGCCCGTCTGGCTGTCGCCGTCCGGCATTCGTCGGCATACATATTCGAAAATCTCTGGCTCGAGGTAAGCCTGCCGCCGGCTCCCGGCGATTCGGTCGGTGTGACCGATACCGTCAACGTGCGGCTTGCCGACCCTTATGGCCGCTGGCTCGGCCGTGGCTCCGGCGTAACATATGTCTGTGTTGACACACTGCCGGGCAGCTACCGTGTGCGTCGCGGCTCGCCCGTACGCATCCGCCACATCATGCGCGTCGACACCCTGCAGTACCTCGAGCAGATCGGACTGATATTCATTAACGGCAAGACGCGATGAAAGAAACTGCTGTCGACGCTCTTGTGTTCGATATGGACGGCACTCTATGGGATGCCGTCGACTCATACTGCAAGGTGTGGGACACTACGGCCGTCCGCGTGGGCACCGTGAGGCCCCCGGTTCGCTACGCCGAACTTGTCGCCCTCATGGGGAAACCTCTTGTCGAGATTTACCACTGCCTCATGGACGGCTACGACAGCGAGCCGGACCGGTTCATGGCCACGCTGACCGATGTCGAGAACGAGCTTATGCCCGTGCTTGGCGGACGGCTGTACCCGCATGTACACGAGACGCTCGCCGCGCTCAAAAAGCGTGTGCGACTGTTCATGATAAGCAACTGTACCGGTCGTGGTCTCGATAATTTCCTTACGATCAACAATCTGAAACCATACTTCACCGACTGGCTGAGTTTCGGCGAGACAGGCGTCGACAAGGACAAAAATCTTAAGACGCTGATCGATTGTTATAATCTCAGACGTCCCGTATATGTAGGCGACATCCAGCGCGACAGCGACAGCTCGCATGCTGCCGGCGTCGAATTCTGTTGGGCAAGCTACGGCTTCGGCCGTGTCACTGATGCCGACTATACGATCGGGGCTTTTGATGAACTTGAAACTAAAGTATTGGACTATGGAAGCCAAATTTGAGGAACAGTTGCAGCTGATTCCTGCCGACGACCTTGCGCTGAGAATCGGCCGGGTCACTGATATTATGCGCGAACAGGGTCTCGACGCCCTTCTGCTTTGCGACAATGCCGATATATTTTATCTTACGGGCCGCGTATTCTGCGGTTTCATATATGTAGGACGCGACGGCGATCTGCGCTATTTCGTGCGCCGTCCGTCGACGCTCCGCGGCGACGGCATCCGGCATATTTCGAAGGTCGAGGAAATTCCGGCGGAAGTTCCCGCGCCGACGGCGCTCGGTCTTGAAGTCGACACGATGCCCTACAGCCGTGTCGGCCGCATACTTAAGGCTTTCGGACTCGACCGTGCCGGCAACGCATCCGACGTGATGCGACGCGCCCGCGCCGTGAAGACTCCGCTCGAGATCCGTCAGATCGAAATGTCAGGTATAAAGCAGACCAAGGTCTACCGTGACATTCCGCATCTGTACATTGAAGGCATGAGCGACGTCGAGTTCCAGATCGAGATCGAGCGCGCACTGCGTCTCGAGGGCTGTCTGGGCCAGTTCCGCGTCACAGGACCCGACCTCGAGCTGTACATGGGCAATATCCTCACCGGCGACAACGCCGACCGTCCGTCGCCCTACGATTTCGCCATGGGTGGCGCCGGCATGAGTCCGTCGCTGCCTGTCGGAGCCGACGGCACTGTCATCCGCCCAGGCAAGCCCGTCATGGTCGACATAAACGGCAATTTCACCGGATATATGACTGATATGACGCGCTGTTTCATTGTCGGCGACATTCCCGACGAGGCCGCGCGTGCCAACGACCTTTCGCGCCGGATCTGCGCGCGGCTGCAGGAGATGGCCCGTCCGGGTACGCATGCATCCGAGCTGTACGACGCAGCCGTCGAACTGGCCTACGAAGACGGAATGGCCGATTATTTCATGGGTCACCGCTATCACGCGCCCTTCGTCGGGCACGGACTCGGCATTTCTATCAACGAGCTGCCTGTACTGTCGCATCGCTCCCGCGATGTCCTCGCCGAAGGCAATGCCATCGCCGTCGAACCCAAGTTCGTCATTCCGGGCGTAGGCGCCGTCGGTATTGAAAATACTTACATTATCGAAAAAGAGGCTACGCGCTGCCTGACTCTTGCGCCCGAACAGATCGTAAGCCTCATGTGATTCCCCCGGACCCGAAATGAATCTGAAGGAAAAACTAACCGAACCGTCACTTAAAAAAATAGGGGTAATAGCCGACTCTATAGGCCGCGAATGCTACGTTGTCGGCGGCTATGTGCGCGACCTGATGCTTGATCGCCCCTCGAAGGACATAGACTTCGTCACCGTTGGTTCCGGCATAGAACTGGCGGAGGCCGTGGCCCGGTCACTCGGCCCCAGGACTCATCTGGCCGTGTACCGCAACTACGGCACGGCCCAGGTCACTGCCCGCGGCCATGAATTCGAGTTCGTGGGCGCGCGTCGCGAATCATACAGCCGCGATTCGCGCAACCCCATCGTAGAGGACGGCACCCTCGACGACGATATCGCACGACGCGACTTCACCATCAACGCCATGGCTGTTTCAGTCAATTCCGCCACTTTCGGTGAACTTATCGACCGCTACGACGGAGTAGGCGATCTGCAACGCCGCATCATACGCACACCGCTCGACCCCGACGTAACGTTCAGCGACGACCCTCTGCGCATGATGCGCGCCGTACGCTTCGCCACCCAACTGCAGTTTGAGATCGACCCCGTCACCCTCGCTTCGATCTGCCGCAACGCCCCTCGCATCGAAATCATCACCCGTGAACGCATCAAGGACGAGATCGGCAAGATAATGCGTTCGCCCCGGCCCTCGATAGGCTGGAAGCTGCTCCATCGGACCGGCTTGCTCAAATACATTCTGCCCGAACTCGAGGCCCTGAGCGGTATCGAAGTTGTCGGAGGCCGCGCACACAAGGACAACTTTCTGCATACTCTGCAGGTGCTCGACAATGTCGCCGCCAAGTCCGACAACGAATGGCTTCGCTGGGCCGCTCTGCTGCACGACATCGCAAAGCCGGTCACCAAGAGTTTCGACCCCGAGGCGGGCTGGACGTTTCACAACCATAATTTTGTCGGATCCAAGATGGTGCCCGGCATTTTCGCCCGTATGAAGCTGCCGCTCGGTGCCGAGCTTCGCTATGTGAAGAAGCTCGTCGAGCTTCATATGCGTCCGATCGCCCTGGTCGAGGAAGAGGTCACCGACAGCGCCGTCCGTCGCCTTATGAACTATGCCGAGGATGACATTGACGACCTGATGACTCTCGCCCGGGCCGACATCACCAGCAAGAACGAAGCCAAGAAACAGCGGTTCCTCGACAATTTCGACGTTGTCGAGCAGAAATTCATCGACATACGTCTCAAGGACGCCGAGCGCAACAAGAAGAATCCGGTCGACGGCAACGAGATCATGCACATCTTCGGACTGTCGCAGAGCCCGCTTGTCGGCTACTTCACCAAAAACCTCAAGCAGGCCATCAAAGACTGCGAGATCGAAGACACCCGCGAGGCCTCCATCGAATACCTTTACCGTCTTGCCGAGGCCCGCGGCATACCTGTCGTCAACCCTCCGGAAGAAACAGACACTGCTGATGATAATAAAATTTGAATTTAGAAAGAAATATCTGCTGCTCTTTGCTTTAAGCCTTGGCATCCTGGCTTCATGCGGTGACAGAGTGCCAAGGCATCCTGAACGCCTGCCCGACGATGAAATTCCCGCTTACCGCGAGGCTGTCGCAAAAATGGCGCCTTATGTCGAACTGTGCGACTCGGCATTCAGTCTCAACGCTCCGCGCGAACGGGCTAAAGAACTTGGCGTTCCCGAAAAATATTACGACCGCATAAAGCAGGAACTTGAATATACGAATTATCTTATCAGCGAACACAATAAAAAAGGCGAGCATGTCGACCTGCCGGCGTCACCATTCCCGCTTATGCCTGCCGGAACCTCAACACCCGTCGAAATTAACAAAAATTAATAACAGCAACGACGTCCGACCCCGAAAAAATACCTACCTTTGCAGACAATTGGAGCGGTGCTCGAGTGGCTGAAGAGGCACGCCTGGAAAGCGTGTAATCGGCAAAACCGATTCCCGAGTTCGAATCTCGGTCGCTCCGCAATACTGAGGGAGGTTTAACCCTCCCTTTTTTAGATATTGATTTAATATTAAAATGTCACTTTAAATTATTTAAAGTTACAACGTCAATTGTTTTAAACATGAGTGAATATGTCAGCAGGTCGTTATCTGACGCGGTTTTAAAAGCACATCAATATTTTCCCGTCATTATAGTCACGGGTCCCCGACAGTCCGGCAAAAGCACCTTGTGCCGCCATTTATTTCCTGACTATAACTACATGAATTTAGAGGATATCTCATTACGTACTGATGCGATGAGAAATCCTACCGGTTTTTTAGACGCGTTAGGAGAGAAAGCAATCATTGACGAAGTTCAGAATGTTCCGGAAATTTTGTCAATGATACAAGTCAGAGTTGACGAGTTTCATGACAGGAGATATATACTCACCGGAAGCAGCAATTTCTCGTTGCTTAGGACAAAATCTCAATCTTTGGCTGGTAGAGCTGCAATCTTTACATTGCTCCCGTTTTCCCTTACGGAAGCGAAGGACATTGTAGACAATCAAAGTACAGACAGGATTATAACTGAGGGCCTTTATCCCCGAGTTATCGTACAGGGTTCTCCCTATGATCTTTATTACAGAGGATATTACAATACCTATGTGGAAAGGGATCTTAGGGACCTGCTTAAAGTCAAGAATATAATGGCTTTCGATAAGTTTATGCGCCTTTTGGCCTCTCGGATAGGCTCCGAGTTCAACGCCTCTTCATTAGCGCGCGAAACAGAAGTCTCTTCAGTTACGATCAAGGAATGGCTGTCTATTTTGATGACTTCATATATTGCTTTCCCATTACAGCCTTATTCCTCAAATTTATCAAAACGTCTCACCAAGATGCCGAAGATATATTTCTATGACACTGGATTAGCTTGCTTTCTTTTAGGTATCGAAAACGAGGAGGTGCTAAAATCGCATCAGATGCGAGGCCCTCTTTTTGAGAATCTTGCTGTTTGTGAACTTCTCAAAAGGAAATATAACGAAGGGAAAGAACCACGGCTGTACTTTTATCGAGAGAAATCCGGACTGGAAGTCGATGTCGTGGCAGAAGAGGATGGAGGTCTCCATCTATATGAAATCAAGGCCGGAGCAAATCTCCGTTCAAATTATATGGACAACATGCGAAAAGTCAGTGAGTCGCTTCCTGGTGTGAAAGGATCTACAGTAATCTACGACAGCGATGGAACACCTCCGCTCTCACTCAATATCCGTGATATCTAATTTTACAATTAGCGATGAAACAGCTTTTTTTAATTGGGCTGCTTGTTGCGACGGCCGTTACGGCTCTCGGCACAGCGCAGACCCCGGAAGAGATCAACGACAATGGAGTCGACAAGGAGCTGGCGGCATACCTGCTGGAGCTCGACAGCGCCACTTTTTCCAGGCTTCGCGATCGCATTCCCGATAAACCGGTCAGCACAGGCTTATGGCGCCGATATATAGGCCACTGGAAGATCAGAAACGACTCCCTGTTTCTTGACAGCGTGCTTGTCATGGGTACAGATCGGTTTGAACCGGCGAAAATAGATGACATATACTCTTCGCGCCGTACACCGTCGGGTTATTTTGCAGACTGGATCATGGATACGCTGCGGATAGTGTCAGGCGAGATCATTCGTTACGAGCACATGGGCTGGGCATCTGACTGGGAAAACGAAGAATATGTAACTGTCAAAGATGGTATCATTAAAGGCCGCACCATATATAAGAACCGTGTCGTCAATCCTATCGGCGTAAATTACGACAGTATTAAATCGGTCATCGACTCGCTTGATCTTGGATTCATTCCGAAAATGATCGTTTTGCGACTTGAGTACGATGGCTTTGACGAAAACGGGACCGCGACCGGATATAAAGCCGAGGTCATTCGCAGTTGCGGCGATACGGCTGTCGACGACAGGGTTGTCAGGGCGATCACCGGTTCAACGAAAATCTTTAAGATGATTCCGATCTATTATATCCGCGGCCAATATAAAGCGCCGGGCTTGTCTGTAAAGATACCTGCAAGCCCGGCTTAAGACGCAGATGCACACTCAACCCTATCTGACAATAGCGGAAGGTCCGCTTCCTTGGCCGACGACCTCGTTGCCTCGTTGTATTTTCTTACCGTAACCTATAGTGTAGGTCACCGAGAGATTGACGCTTGCGTGGGCCGTAGGGTTATAAAGATGTTGGTACTCTGAATACAGCGGGGAGTTTTTTTGCCAGGTTTCTGACTGCCAGCCTTTATTAAAGATATTCTTTGCAGACAGATTGACGCTCCAGATGCCGTTGCCCCAGCCGACAGACAGCATGTGAAAATTGCGACCGCGAATTATATAATTCGAGTTTTCGGTGAGCGTGCGTTGGGGATTTCCCCACGAAGCGAGTATGTTGAACGATTTCCAATAATAGACTGCCTGCAGTTGTATTCTAAAGGGATAACAACTATCTTTATAAGTGCCTGTTATATCGTATGCGTTTTGCGTGAGGTTGGCATATAGCTGGAGGCTGTTATTGAACAGCTTGTAATTGGCCGACACACCTATGTAGTAATGTATAAACGAACCGTTGTTTACATAGCTGCGAAGGAGCGCTGCCCCATTATTGTATAATTGATAGACAGTTGCCACGCGGTTGTAATCACGGTCATAACCGGCAAAGGCAGCTAACGATAATGAATTATTGTGATACCAGTTGTACGCGAGGTTGGAGTTCAGGTTTCGCCAATTCCTTAAATTCGGGTTGGCGGTAAGATACATATACTCGTTACTTCGGACAACATCATTAGCTTTCATGCTTATGTCAGGAGTTGTCGTCTGATATGATAAATACGGCTCAAGCCGAAAATACGGTGCATTTGTTAAAACACGTAGAATGGAGTGTTA